>Ga0247810_10002344_pt1 | contig 10551 bp, 12 predicted proteins | sample UWRJL119311C1_FD_179918 | JGI IMG/M metagenome (GOLD analysis project Ga0247810, IMG submission 179918) | Plant litter microbial communities from Arlington Agricultural Research Station in Wisconsin, United States - UWRJ-L119-311C-1 | ecosystem: Environmental > Terrestrial > Plant litter >...
CTTTCATGTTCTATAAGTTGGCGATTAACAGTTGCTTGTTAACCATTAGTGTTTTAATTTAAAAGTGCGCAAATATAAGATTTTATATCTATCTACAGTATGTTATCGCAATAGTAAAAATCACTGCCAACTAAAATACATAACCTTTTGGAGAAATTGTATAACAACTCCTACAATAGTTAAATGTAAATTTGTATTATATAAATCAAAACCAACACATTATGAAAAGTATATTTTTAGGAGTTGCAACTCTTTTGCTAACAGTAAGCACACAGGCACAGAATACAAACGTAACGGATGTTACTAAAACAACTGTAACAACTGTAAAAGATTCTGACGGTCAAAAACAACAGGTTAAGACACAGGACGTTAAAGAAGTGCAAAATATTGAACTTCAGAATGCGGATTCAAAAGCATTGAACAAAGATCTTAAGGCAACACCGGTTCAGGTGACTTCTTCTACACAAATCGTAAATCCTGATGGGAGTACAAGAACGGTAGATAATGATATGTCGTCTTACTATGAATCAAATGGAAAAAGATACCAGGTAGCACTTGATGCTTCAGGTTATACGATTACAAATCCTGACAGCAAAAGACAGGCTTTACTAAGAAAAACATCTACAAACAGTTTTATCTATAGAACAAAAGACAAAACAGCTGTTGGTTATTTTAATACTAATGGGGATCTGGTTCTTGAAACTTATGACGATAAATCGGATAAAATCTCTACAGAGACTTTTAAAAGAGTAAAATAAAAAAAATAAATTGCTTTGAAATAGAAAGAGCTGTCCATAAGGGCAGCTCTTTTTTTGTTTCTTATAGAATACGATTTACTGTTTGATAAAATCGCTTCAGAGGATTATGGCAATACCTTTGTGTCCTAGCAACTTTGTGATAATATGCTCCACATAGCAATACTGTTATATCTTACTATTATTCGTTGTGAAGGAATGCCTGTCTGTTTAACAGCGTTTCATCACTTTCTACATGGTTATCATCCGGTACGCAACAGTCTACAGGGCATACCGCAGCACATTGGGGTTCGTCATGGAATCCCTTACATTCCGTACATTTTCCCGGAACTATATAATAGATATCATCTGAAACTGGTGTCTGTGCCTCCTCAGCATCGATCTCTTCTCCAGAAGGCAATACAACCCTTCCCCTAAGTGAGGTTCCATCCTTATATCTCCAGTCATCGGCACCTTCATAGATTGCTGTGTTTGGGCATTCCGGTTCGCATGCTCCGCAATTGATGCATTCGTCTGTTATTATGATTGCCATGATCTTAAATTTTTAATGTAAAAAAAGTTAAAAAGTTTTAAAGTAAACTCCCCTTAAAACAGTTCACTTTTGTCTTATAACTTATTATAGCTTATTTTTGCACAAAATTACGTCCAAAACAATTCATAAGCAAATCAATATGACTTTAGCGCACAAAAAAAGTATTTTCATAGAACTCGGTAAATTTTTACAACAGTTTTCAGAAAACGGAAACAGTAAAAATGATACGGTTTTAAACAACGATCTGTTTTTTGATGCGTTTGTAGACCTAATTCAGCTTTCACAGTCCCACAATGGCTGGTACACTCCTGGACAGGTTTATTTTGCAATTCAGTCGTGGGCAGAGGCACTAACACAGTCCCATTTAGACCAATGGCTTTCGGCTTATGAACTCGAATCCGTACAGCCAAAATCAGTCGGACTTATACTAGCCGGAAATATCCCGCTGGTAGGATTCCACGATTTTTTATCGGTATTGTTGTCTGGCCATAAGGTTTTGGTAAAAACCTCGTCTAATGACCAGCACCTGCTTCCTTTTATTGCAAAGTATATTATTGCCTGCGAACCCGAATTTGAAAACTATATCACTTTTGTTCCCGGGAAACTCGAGAACTTTGATGCGGTAATCGCTACAGGCAGTAACAATACCGCCCGTTATTTTGAATACTATTTTAAGGATAAACCATCAATTATAAGAAAGAGCAGGAACTCGGTTGCCGTATTAAATGGTAGCGAGACCAAAGAGCAACTGATTGAACTTGGAGAGGATATTTTCAGGTACTTTGGATTGGGATGCAGGAATGTTTCCAAACTATTCGTCCCAACCGGTTACGATTTTAAGGATTTCTTTGAGGCTCTTTACGAGTATAAGGATGTGATCTATTATGAAAAATATGCCAACAATTACGACTATAACAAAGCTGTGTTCCTGATGAGCAATTTTAAGCTACTCGATAACGAATTTATTACGCTGGTACAAAACAGCAGTTATGCTTCGCCTATTTCAAGTATTTTTTATGAATTGTATGACGATCTGGACGCGATAAAAACACGGCTGAAAACAGAACAGGATCAAATACAATGTATAGTCAGTAACGGAATTATTCCAGAATCTGTTGCATTTGGCCAAACCCAGAAACCGGAGCTTTGGGATTATGCTGATAATGTTGATACAATGCAATTCCTACTTTCAATTTAATTACAATTTATTTACATAATAGTCCAATTTTGTTTAACTATAACGTTATTGTTGATAACCTTGTGAAATTATCGTCAAATCGCAAAGTCAGAATTATACTGAATTTTGGAAATTTGCCGCAGACATTTATCTCACAACTATAATAATGAAAAAACACAACTACAGCGCAGGACCATCCATTCTTCCTCAGGAAGTATTTGAAAAATCAGCTGCGGCAATATTAGATTTCAACCATTCCGGTTTATCCATATTAGAGATTTCTCACAGGAGCAAAGATTTTGTTGCCGTGATGGAAGAGGCAAGGGCTTTGGCTCTTGAGTTATTAGGATTGGAAGGCAAAGGTTACCAGGCTTTATTCCTTCATGGGGGAGCAAGCCTTGAGTTCCTGATGGTTCCTTATAATTTGATGAAGGAAAACGGTAAGGCCGCTTATCTGGATACAGGAACATGGGCCAGCGGTGCCATCAAGGAAGCTAAGCTTTTTGGAGAAACGGTAGTGGTTGCCTCTTCCAAAGAACAGAATTATAATTTTATCCCTACGGATTATACAATACCTGCAGATGCGGATTATTTCCACTGTACGAGTAACAATACCATTTTTGGCACACAGATGAAATCATTCCCTAAAACAGATATTCCTGTCGTATGTGATATGAGTTCAGATATCTTTTCAAGGGTATTGGATTTCTCCCAATTTGACGTGATTTATGCGGGTGCCCAGAAAAACATGGGTGCTGCAGGTGCTACCCTGGTAGTAGTCAAAGAAGATATTTTAGGGAAAACAGGAAGAGCGATTCCCAGTATGCTCGACTATGAAAAACACATCAAGGCAGAAAGTATGTACAATACACCTCCTGTCTTTGCTGTTTACGCTTCATTGCTTACGCTACAATGGTTAAAACAATCAGGTGGTATAGCAGGAATAGAAAAGGTAAATAATGAAAAGGCGGCATTGCTTTATAATGAGATTGATAGGAATCCTTTCTTTAAAGGAACCGTTAAAGCTGAAGACCGTTCCCATATGAACGTAACTTTCCTTTTGGAAAATGAAGAATTGGCTCCGGTTTTTGACGAGCTTTGGAAAAGGGCAGGCATTTCAGGCTTGCCGGGCCACCGTTCTGTTGGAGGATACCGCGCCTCTATCTATAATGCTTTACCGTTGGAAAGCGTACAGGTATTGGTTGACGTGATGAAAGATTTTGAAACTAAAGCTGGGAATACCAAATTTTAGGGTAATTCGAATACAGTAAATAACTACTATTTAAACATATAAACATGAAAGTATTAGCCAATGACGGAATTTCTAAGAGTGGTATTAAAGCTCTGGAAAAAGGCGGATTTGAAGTGATTACCACTAAGGTAGCACAGGAGCAGGTTGCCAATTATATCAATACTAATGACGTTTCCGTTTTATTGGTTAGAAGTGCTACTAAAGTGCGACAGGACATTATCGACAGTTGCCCCGGGCTTAAAATTATAGGACGTGGCGGTGTAGGTATGGATAATATCGATGTGGATTATGCAAGAGCGAACGGCAAACACGTAATCAATACACCTGCTTCGTCATCAGAATCAGTTGCAGAGCTTGTTTTTGCACATTTGTTTTCAGGGGTACGTTTTCTTCATGATGCAAACCGGAATATGCCATTGGAAGGAGATACGAATTTCGAAGGCTTAAAGAAAGCCTATGCAAATGGTATTGAACTAAGAGGCAAGACTTTAGGAATCATCGGTTTTGGAAGAATTGGCCAGGCTGTTGCAAAATTAGCATTGGGACTTGGAATGAAAGTAATCGCTGCCGATAAATTTTTAGGCAAGGCAGAAATTAAGGTTGACTTCTATAACGGACAATTCATCAACGTGGAGATCATTACTGAGCCACAGGAAGACTTGTTTAAACACGCTGACTTTATCACTTTACACGTTCCTGCACAGGATGGCGGTTATGTGATTGGGGAGGCAGAGATCAAAAGCATGAAAGACAATGTTGGGATCGTTAACTGTGCCCGTGGCGGAGTTATTGACGAAGTGGCATTACTCGAAGCCCTGGATGAAGGCAAGGTATTGTTTGCCGGGCTTGATGTTTATGAGAATGAGCCTACACCCGAGATCAAAATCCTGATGCATCCAAAAATCTCTCTTACTCCTCATATCGGTGCCGCTACAGAAGAGGCACAGGACAGGATAGGAACAGAACTTGCAGAACAGATTATCAGTTTGCTTAAAACTGCGAATGCATAAAACGTTTTATACGTTAAAGTTTATCAAAAGCACCATTCCAATGGTGCTTTTTTTATTAAATTTATGTAATTAACCTCAACGCCATGAAAAAACTTATCACTGTTCTGACTGTCTTCTCTATTGTTTTGGCGGGCTGTACGAGTTCGAATAAATTCGTAAAGTCTGATGATAAAACCTTAGTGGCCAATGATACTATCCGGATAGCAAATGACGAACTCGAATATGAAGTCATAATTATTGACGGCGGATTCAACTCCTGGTTTGCAGCCTATGCAAGGCCACGCTCCTATTATTCCCAGCAATATTTGGAAGCGAGAAACAGGATTTGGGTACAGGAATGGAATGCAAGAGCAAGGCAGCCGGAAACTTATAATTCAAGTTTGTTTGAAATGCAGATTGACTACCAGAATAATATCGACTATGGATATGAGGTCAATTACATGCTTTACAACTACCTAACTTATTTCCAACTGACCAACAATATCAAACTGGGAGGCTTTGCTGCCCGACTTTAAATTTGTATTTTTGACATTATTTTAAAAGCATGGGCAAACTTAAAGAACGGTGGGGTATCACGTCTAATTTCCAGATGGTAATTATATTTGTGGTATTTGCCATTAACGGTTCTTTATCGGCCAGGATCTCTAATTTCCTGATGGGATTGATGGGTATTACCCGCGAAAACACGCACTGGTTCTTTTATTACCTGATCCTTCTGGTATTGGTACTCCCTATATATCCGTTTATGTTAATGGCGTTTGGCTATTTGTTTGGCCAATCGCGTTTTTTCTTTCCGTTTGGCAAGCGTATGCTTGGCAGCATGGGTCTTGGATTTATATTTAAAACAAAAAAACTCCCTAAATAGGGAGTTTTTTTATTACTGCTTTCTAATGATGTATTTATAAATCCAAGTCAGCGTAAAGGAAGGTATAAAATCTGTAAAAGGGATAATCTCTTCAAGGAATGACAATACACCCCCTACTTTACCTGTACTCCCTTTATACATCCATACCATTAGCATACCTGAAACGGGAGCCCAGATTACATCTGAGAATTCCCCTAAAAGCGGAATTGAAAATGAAAACATTCCTATTACGTCAAACAATATCCCCAATACGAGGTTTCTTGTTTTTTCAGCCTCATGGACGGCGGTAGTCGTTTCTGTCATTTTTATATGGTTTAATTTCCTAAACCATACAAAACCAGTGCCATTTATTTTTTAAGCTTGTCCTTGTACAGTTTTTTTACCTTTTCAACCTTTGGAGTAATTACATAGGTACAGTATGACTGGTTTTGGTTCCTGTTGTAATAATTCTGGTGGTAGTCCTCAGCCGCATAAAAGGTAGGCGCTTTGGAAAGTTTAGTCACAATCGGTTTCCCAAATGTATTTTGTGCTGTCATCAAAGCGATATAATCCTCTGCGGTTTTCTTTTGTGCCTCACTGTTGTAAAAGATTTCGCTTCTGTATTGGGTACCCACATCGGCTCCCTGACGATTTAGCGTAGTCGGGTCGTGTGTTGAAAAGAAAATCTCAAGCAATTCGCCATAGGAGATTTTTGTTGGATCAAATGTGATTTGGGTTGCTTCAGCATGCCCACTCATTCCCGATGAGACTTCCTCGTAAGTAGGATTCGCTGTTTTCCCACCTATATACCCCGACACTACCGTTTTTACTCCATCTAATTCTAAAAAAACAGCTTCTGTACACCAGAAACATCCGCCTGCGAAAGTAGCAACTTCTAAATCTTTTTGTATTTCCATTTTTACTGGTTGGTTTACCGGATTAGTAACTTCTTTTTCTTTTGACTGGCATGAAATACCGAACATAGCCAGTATAATTACTGTTGTTTTTTTCATAGTATTTTTTTGTTTAACAAAGATACAGCTGTATTAAACACTTTCATTTTGTGTTAACTAAAATTTATAATTGCATATACGAAATTATGTGGCGGTAAAGATTTTATAATCCTTAAAATCTTTGTTTCTTTGTGAAAACAGTTTCCTTATGATCCACGCTAAAAATATTCACAAATATTACGACAAACTCCACGTTTTAAAAGGTGTCGACCTCCATATCCAAAAAGGAGAGGTCGTGTCGATAGTTGGAGCTTCGGGAGCCGGTAAGACTACCTTACTTCAGATCATAGGAACATTGGACAAACCGGATAACGAGACGGGAACAGAGTTGCTAATCAACGGTGAGGATGTATTAAAAATGAATGACAGGAACCTGTCTAAGTTCAGGAATACGAACCTCGGATTTATTTTCCAGTTCCACCAGTTACTCCCTGAATTTACAGCAATAGAGAATGTGTGTATTCCTGCTTTTATAGCGGGCAAGCCAAAGTCTGAAACAGAGACAGAGGCCAAGAGGTTATTGGAATACCTGGGGTTATCACATAGGATAGGGCACAAGCCCGGCGAACTTTCTGGCGGTGAGCAACAAAGGGTTGCCGTTGCACGTGCATTGATCAACAAACCCGCCATTATCTTTGCCGATGAGCCTTCCGGAAATCTGGATACCGTATCAGCCGAAAACCTGCACAAACTATTCTTTAAGCTTAGGGATGAGTTTGGACAAACTTTTGTGATCGTGACGCATAATGAGGAATTTGCGAATATGGCTGACCGTAAACTGATTATGTCAGATGGGACTATAATTGCTTAGAACCCTTCAAATATTCCCAATCCAAATAACGCAAAGTCATACTTAACAGGATCATTTGGGTCTAATAACCTAAGATTCGTGTCAAGTTCTAATAATGCCTTGGTGTCGTTTTGCTTTCTATTCAGCAATTCAAGCTTTCTGGCGACATTGCCCGAATGTACATCGAGAGGACAGGATAGTTTTGATGGGGAGATCTCTTTCCAGATTCCAAAATCCACGCCTGCATTGTCATTCCGTACCATCCATCTCAAATACATATTGATTCTTTTGGATACTGAGCCTTTATTTGGATTGGCAACGTGCTTTTTGGTACGTTCTAAATGCGGAATCTCAAAAAACGCATTGTGCAGTTCATGTATCGCCGGCTGTAATGAATCTTCGGTCTGGTAAGTGGTAAAGATTCCTTCCAGTCCGCCCCTATTCGTATAAATATGCTTTAGCGCCTTTATAAAATGTGCAAAGTCTACCGCATTAAACGTACGGTGCACAAAACCTTCAAGTCTTTCAAGCTGAAGCTCATCATGGTCCATTATAAAATCATATGGGGACTCCCCCATCAGGTCCATCATCCTGTGCCCGTTTTTTGTAATCATCGTCCTGTTTCCCCACGCAATCGTCGAGGCGAGAAAACCCGAAATCTCTATATCCTCTTTTAGCGAATAACGGTGGGGAACACTGATTGGGTCGGGTTCAATAAAACTGGCAGTATTGTATTGAAGCACTTTTGCATCCAGAAAATCTTTTAATTCTGTTTTATTTAGGGTCACTTTAAAGTATTTTTTTGCATTTCAAAGATACGTAAAAATGAACCATGCAAAAACTCCACATATTCCGTATTAGGTGTTAAAATAGGACTTTAAGCACACTGTCATTTCTATAATTTAAAGGTTCATTTTCGCCTTATTTGGCCATAAAAACGGTACTCACCCCGATAAAGGCTCATTTCGTCGATTTTGGGAAATATAAATAATCTGAATTATTATCTTTGGTCAGGGAACAGTATTACACTAGGATTATATACAAAATCCAGTATCATAACCCCAACTACCTGGAATTTCATAAATAAAACAAATCAACCAATAATTTTGACCGCAGAGAGAATGGAAGTTTTCACTTATTCTTTAAAATATATTGTCACACCTATACTTGTCCTTTTTTTCCTGACCGTGGTGGCTGCACTTGCTATCAATAGGCTTAAATACGAGATTTTCAAATTCCGGCTGCGCTTGGCGAAGGCGAAAGTCGACATCTTCCTGACCTCCCTGGTATTTTCCCCTCTGGATGAACAGGACTTTGCCGAAAGGATTAAGAAATTCAAAACCAGGATTCCATTTGATAAGCATTGGTGTAAAGAGATCATCTTAAATGAGATCATCAACCTAAAGCAAAACCTAAAAGGAGAGATTAGCCAAAGTATTCATTTTATATATGAACATTTTGGATTATTTGAATTTAGCCTCAAGTACATCAACAATCCACAGTGGTACAATAAAAGCGTAGGGATTTATCATTTTCAGGCATTGGAATACACTAAAGGGGAACCTTATGTGAGGCCATTCCTAAATCATAAAAACAAAACGCTTTCATCTAATGCTTATATGGCGTTGGTATCGCTCACATCTGGAAAATTGGATTTTCTGGTCGACTTTGCAAACCCCATTTCGGTTACCACCGAAATCAAGATCATGGATATATTGCATTCCAAAAAGGCACCTATGCCGCAAAACTTAAAGGAATGGATCCATTCTAAAAACCTGTCTATAGTTAGACTAGGTATCAAATTTATGATATACTACAATCATACCAAGGAAGCGGATGAAATTTTGAAGTTATTAAAATCTGCTGATGAAATTATCCGCCATGAGGTTATTCTTGCGGCAAGGGAATTGTTTATTGAAGGCGCGGAAGAATCATTAATAGAGCAATTTGAATTGGAAAATAAAAGGAACAAACTCGAAATTCTATGTACCTTAGGTACTATAGGAACCGATATTTCCGAAATGTTCCTTAAAGATCTGCTTACAAAACCAATAGATACAGATATAAAACTAGCAATTGTAGAAAGCCTAAATACTGTAAATCCAAATTATTTTAAAGATACAGTTAACGACAATGACGAAATTCAAAGAATGGTAAAACACGTACAAGATCCTAATATTTAACTATGAAGAACATATTATATTACTATGAATCCTTTATAGCTGTCTTTTCGGTTTCGTATATTATTTTTTATAGCGTATTGGCATTCCTGTCTTACTACGCGATAAAAAAACATATCAATGCCAAACATTCCATGCATGACGACATACTCGCAAAGTCTAATCATGTAATTGGTGTATCGGTTGTTGCGCCAGCTTTTAACGAGGGTACCAATGTGGTTTACAATGTACAGTCGCTATTATCACTGACCTACCCAAAATTTGAGGTCGTTATTGTAAATGACGGCAGTACCGATGATACTCTTGAAAAGCTCATTAGAGAGTTTGAACTTGTAAAGGTCGACTTTTTCTACCAGGAGAAAATCATCACCCAACCGGTAAGAGGGCATTATAAGTCAACAAACCCTGTGTATTCTAAACTGCTGGTTGTCGATAAAGAAAACGGGAAAAGTAAGGCAGATGCGTCAAATGCCGGAATCAATTCTACCAAATACCCGTTGTTTTTGTGTACTGATGTAGACTGTATCCTGAAGAGCGATACGATCATTAAACTCGCAAAGCCTTTTATGGAAAGTAAAAAAAGGATAATTGCAACTGGTGCAGGAATCAGGATTTCGAATTCCTGCGAAATAAAGGATGGTTTCTTGGTTAAGGTACACTTTCCCAAGGGCTGGTACCCCAGATTTCAGGAACTCGAATATGTACGTGCGTTTCTGTTTGGAAGAATGGCCTGGAGCCAGATCAATGGGTTACTATTGGTATCGGGTGGCTTAGGCATGTTTGACAAGGAAATTGCCATTGCGGCGGGTGGTTATTGGCACAAGTCATTAGGTGAAGATATGGAACTGATTACGCGTATGCGCAAACATATGTACGATAACGGCCTTTCATTTGCTATCAAATACATACCCGAATCGCTATGCTGGACAGAAGTGCCAGCAACCAGGGAAGTATTGATCAGGCAGCGTGTACGCTGGGCCAGGGGTTTGATACAAACA
>Ga0247810_10002345_pt1 | contig 10547 bp, 9 predicted proteins | sample UWRJL119311C1_FD_179918 | JGI IMG/M metagenome (GOLD analysis project Ga0247810, IMG submission 179918) | Plant litter microbial communities from Arlington Agricultural Research Station in Wisconsin, United States - UWRJ-L119-311C-1 | ecosystem: Environmental > Terrestrial > Plant litter >...
ACCTCTTCTTCTGCCGTCATGTTCTCAGAAATATACTTTGATATCACTGGAATAAAAACTAAAAAGGTAAAGATGACAGCTCCAATTAATAAGGCTCTCAAGGTTCTTTTTCCGCTGTTAGTACGTAATTCATACGCACCGTAGCTTTTATTTCTACCTTGGAAAACATTGTCGATCCAACTTTGTTCGAATAAGTCTAATTTTGAACTTGACATATCTTTTCTTTTTTAAATTAATGAATCAGACTAATTGTAAATATTGTTAGTTTCTAACATTTTAATGTCTTCTGGCGTAATATCAACCGTTGCATATTTTTTAACATGCGTGATAGCCATCTCATCCAGAATATCTACGAAATTCTTATAGTTTGACTTTTCACTTGGTTTCAAAATAATAGTAATTCCGCTTTTTTCAAGGTCTGCACCTTCTGCTTTATTTCTATCATCAACACCTTTTTTCTTGCTTAAAATCAAATCTCTGATTCCTGCTTTTCCATACGTAGAAACTGCTGGTCCATCTAATGGTGGTCCATCGGCTCTACCGCTATACCAAACCAATTTATCATCAGATCCCAAAACAATTGTCAAGGTTCTCCAAGCTGGAGTTTCTGGTGGAATTGGGTCATTCGGTTTAGGTTCATCTGGCAAGGCCAAATTCATCGATTGCGGTTTTGACAACGTAGTAGTCAGGATAAAGAAAGTAATCAATAAGAATGCCAAATCCACCATTGCTGTTAAGTCAACCCCAGGATTTGATTTTTTACTTCTTACTTTGCCGCCGCCTTTTTTACCACTGTCGCCGCCTGTATTTAATTCTGCCATTTCTTTCGAATTATTATTTTATTAAAAATCATCATTTCTTAGACCAGTCACCAAGAAGAAATTGTTCTTGTTTTGTTTCTGTAAGATGTCTAAGACTTTTTTGACAGTAGGATATTCTTCTTTAGCATCACCTTTAATTGCGATATCTAAATCTTTGTTGTGCATCTCCTTAGTCACTTCTCTAGAGATTTTAATCCAGTCTGCTAATTGATTGTTAGTTGAATCAAGCGGAATACCCGGCTGAGTTCCTGCCTTCATTCTTTGCTCGTTCTTCATAGCAATCAATTGTTTCATTTGACGAATGTCAACACCAAAACCATCAATTAGACTGAATTTTTTTTGCTCTTCATCAGTGAAAGTAACACCGTACTTCTCACCCATTTTTTTAAGCGTTTCAGATCTTTCTTCTCTACCTGTCACCCCAAAAAATACTTTCCCTTGTGCAATTGATAAAGTTCCCAAATTTTCCTCAGGTAACTTTGTCTGAACAGTGGAAGCCGGAGTATCTACTGGCAAAGCTTCAGGAACTTTAGCTGTAGCTGTCATGATAAAAAAGGACAAAAGAAGGAACGCCATGTCACACATAGCTGTCATATCGACTTTCGTACTTTTTTTCGCCAATTTTAATTTAGCCATTATTTATCTTTATTTTTTTATCCAAAGCCAAGAGCCCAAAAACTCTTGACTTTGAAATATTATGAAACTTATTTTAATTAGTCACGGTTTGTAGCTCTTCTGTAAGCTTGAGTGATTGTGAAGCCAGCTTCATCAATAAAATAAGTCAATGTGTCAATTTTAGACGTGAAATAGTTGTAAACAACTACTGCAAGAGCTGAAGTCGAGATACCAATCAATGTGTTGATAAGTGCTTCAGAAATACCGTTTGCCAATTCAGCTTGGTCTGGAGTTCCAGAAGTTGCCAATCCAGCGAACGCTTTAATCATCCCCGATACCGTTCCCATCAAACCTAATAATGTACCTAAAGATACCAATGTAGAAAGGATTGTTAAGTTTTTCTCAAGCATTGGCATTTCTAATGAAGTTGCTTGCTCGATTTCTTTTTGGATTACTTCTGATGCTTTTTCAGTATCAAAGTTCTCTCTTTTTACTTCTTGGTATTTAATCAATCCAGCTTTTACTACGTTTGCAACAGAACCTTGTTGTTTGTCACAAGCTTCTAAAGCTCCGTTGATATCGCCAGCTGCGATTTGTCCTTGAACTTGTTTTACAAATTTCTCAACATCTCCTTTTCCTGACGCTTTAGAAATAACAAAAAATCTTTCGATAGAGAATACTACTGTCATTAACAATAATCCCATCAAGATTGGTACAATGAAACCTCCTTTGTAAACCATTCCTAAATAATCTCCACTTAAAGGTTGTCCTGTATTTACTCCTCCTTGAAAGTGAGAACCGTCTCCCATTACAAATTTCCAAATAAGGATACCAATTGCAATACAAATTACGATAGTCAATCCTGCAAATACGTTAGAGCTTTTGCTTCCTGCGTTGTTTTCAACCTTTGCGTTTGATGCCTGTGCCATTTTTTTAATTTTTAGTTTTTTAATTTTAGAATTTAATTTTGGTAATAGATAAAATTATTATCAGAACGACAAATTTATATTTTTAGTGGATAAAAAAAAATAAATTGATCCTTTTTATTCCTTCTTAACGATATATTATCATAAGATTAACTAATAAATAATCAGTTCCCTAGACGTACTTAAACCGTTACGTTACGCAAACGATTGATTAACAGTAACTTTTTTATGCAATCGATGACAATTAACGGATTGTTACCTTACTCTAATTTTTTTTCGGTTAACAATATCATAACTCAGTACGCTCATAATTATTGTATTAATTTTTTTAACGAGCTTTTCGTAAGATTTAATGACATAAATATACAAATAAATAAAAACAATCCTAAATTTGTAACATAAGTTCATGTTAAAACACCAAAATCAACTTCATATCGATGGCTACAAACGAAAACTTCATCAATTATATTAATACGGGTTACGCTACAAAAGGCGAAAGTATCATACTCGGCGGTGCTATTTTTAACGGGGAAGCGCTTCCTGACGCACATATTAAGGTACCCTTAAAAACTTTAAATCGTCATGGATTGATTGCTGGCGCCACCGGAACCGGAAAAACAAAAACGCTTCAGGTTTTATCAGAACAGCTTTCTAACTTCGGAATTCCAGTGCTTTTGATGGATATTAAAGGCGACTTGAGCGGTATCGCCCAACCCGGAATTGAGCAACCTTTTATCACAGAACGCCATGCAAAGATTAATCTTCCGTACCAAACTTCTGGTTTTCCGGTGGAATTGATGACGCTTTCTGACCAAGATGGCGTTCGTCTTCGCGCAACGGTTTCGGAGTTCGGGCCAGTTTTGTTTTCAAGAATTTTAGATTTGAATGATACCCAAGCGGGCGTTGTTGCCGTAATTTTTAAATATTGCGATGACAAACAAATGCCTTTGCTCGATTTAAAAGACATCAAAAAAGTAATCAATTATATCACCGAAGAAGGCAAAGCCGAAATCGAAGAGCATTATGGCAAAATTTCTACGTCAACAACAGGAACGATTCTTCGTAAGATTATCGAATTAGAACAACAAGGCGCCGACGTTTTCTTCGGAGAAATGTCTTTTGAAATCAACGACCTGATGCGCATCGACGAAAACGGGAAAGGCTACATTAATATAATACGTCTGACCGATATTCAAGACAAGCCAAAATTATTCTCCACGTTCATGTTGAGCCTTTTGGCAGAAATCTATAATCAAATGCCCGAACAAGGCGATTCAGGCCAACCAGAATTAGTCATTTTTATTGACGAAGCGCACCTTATTTTTAGCGAAGCCAGTAAAGCTTTGTTAGACCAAATTGAAAATATCGTCAAGTTAATTCGTTCAAAAGGTGTCGGAATATTTTTCGTGACGCAAAATCCGATGGACGTGCCAAGCGGTGTTTTGGGACAATTAGGCTTGAAAGTACAGCATGCCTTGAGAGCTTTTACGGCAAACGATAGAAAAGCCATTAAAATGACGGCGCAAAACTACCCGATTTCAGAATTTTACGATACCGAAACAGCGCTAACATCGCTCGGAACGGGCGAAGCTTTAGTCACCGCGTTGAACGAAAAAGGAGTCCCAACACCGTTAGCTGCCACAATGATGCGCGCTCCCATGAGCCGAATGGACGTTTTGACAGCCGATGAAATTAGCCAAATCAACAAAAAGTCAAAATTGGTCAGAAAATATAGCGAAGTAATCGACAGAGAAAGCGCTTATGAAATTTTGAACAAAAAAATTGCCGAAGCGCAGGCTCAGGCTTCAGAAGTAGCGGAACAAAAACAGCAAGAAAAGGTCGAGAAGAAAAAGGCCAGCGAACCCATGAGCCAGACTACAAAAAGTGTGGTAAAAGTATTGACAAGCGCCACTTTTATTCGAGGTTTTTTTGGTGTTTTGACGAAATTGTTTAAGAAATAAATTTAAAGTGGTACTCAAATTTAAATCAAGAATAAACATTTTAAACACTATAATTTCAAGCCTGGACTTATTGATTTTAATAATTTCAGGCTCGTTTTTAATCTATAAAGGAAATTCTGGATCAATTTGGATTTGCATATTTGGAATTTTTCTATTGTTTATAAGTTTCATTCAATTTTCGAAAAACTTATTTTTTTTATATCTTACTGATGAAGAATTAAAAATCATACGCCCGTTTAAAGTTTTTAATTCAGATCATTCTTTTGCATTATCAGAAATCAGCGAGGTTACTTTCAACAAAGGCTTTAAATCTCCTTTTATGACAATACGGAAAATTAACTCCTACGATGAAAATCCATTTGTAATTAATTTTTCTAGCTCAGAAATGGAAAAACTCATTGCTGAACTGAATAATCTTGGCGTTAACACCATCAGAAACAATATTTAGACTCAATTCTCAATAACTACAAACGCAATCGTTTTTCTATAAGAAACGTTAATAATCATTAGCAAAATAGAGATATGTGGTAACTTTACGTACAAACACAAACGTATGGAAACCAAGAAAAGAATCATAATCGTGGGTGCGGGTTTTGGAGGCTTGACACTGGCCGAAGACCTTGAAAACACAGGTTATGAAATCTATCTCATAGACAAAAATAATTACCACCAATTTCAGCCATTGATGTACCAAGTGGCAACGGCAAGGCTCGAACCGTCAAGTATTTCTTTTCCACTGCGAAAAGTTTTTCAAGGTTCAAAGAACGTAAAAATCAGGATTGCGGACGTGCTTTCTGTGGATACCCAAAATAAAATCTTAAAAACGTCAATCGAAGACTTTTCGTACGACTATTTGGTTTTTGCCATTGGTTGTAAAACGAATTATTTTGGAAATAAAAATCTAGAAAAATTAGCTTTCCCAATGAAATCGGTACCTGAAGCAATTCAGTTGCGAAATAGAATTCTGGAAACTTTCGAAGAAGCTGTTTCTACCAAAGAACAGGATTTGCAATATCTTTTGAATTTTGTCATTGTCGGCGGAGGCCCAACGGGAGTTGAATTAGCCGGAGCTTTGGCAGAAATGAAGAAAAACGTACTTCCAAAAGATTATCCTGACAAAGATTTCTCAAAACTCACCGTTTATTTGCTGGAAGGTTCGCCATATGTCTTGAATCCAATGAGCGAAGATTCTAGAAAAATGTCTCGAAAATATCTGGAAGAACTCGGCGTAATCGTAAAAACCAGCACTATTGTTGAAAATTATGATGGCCACACCGTTCATCTGCAAGGTGGCGAAACCATCGATGCCAAAAATGTGATTTGGGCCGCCGGAGTTGTTGGAAACACCATTGAAGGAATGCCTGAAGAATCCATCACCCGCGGCAACCGTTTCATTACCAACCGTTTTAACGAAATTCAAGGCGTTGATGGCGTTTTTGCCATTGGCGACATCGCCTTCATGACCACACCAAAATACGTGAACGGGCATCCGCAAGTGGCGAGTGTAGCCAACGAACACGCTAAAAATCTAGCTAAAAACTTCAAATTACAGCTTAAAAACAAGCCCAGAAAAGAATTTGAATACCACGACAAGGGTTCGATGGCAACTATCGGAAAAAGAAAAGCCGTGGTCGATTTGCCAAGCTTTAGCTTTCAAGGAAGGTTTGCCTGGTTTACGTGGATGTTTGTGCATTTGATGCTGATTTTGAGCGTCAGAAACAAACTCTCGATTTTCATCACTTGGGCGTATAGCTATTTCAGCAACGATTCTACCCTGAGGGTTTTGATTAAGCCTGCGAAGAAAGTCAAAAATTAGAGTTCAGTAAAACGTTTTCAGTCTAAATTCACCATAATGAAAAAGCTTGGAATTTAATTTAATTCCAAGCTTTTTCATATTTATTCGAAGCTTATTTCTTTTTTCCCGAAGCTAATAACGCAATAATTTTTTCATCCACTTCATTGCTATCCCAATTTTGCTCAATATCTGGCAACTGCATCACCTCATCCATAATAGCTTTTTGGTGGTCACCGATAGCTAACGCTTCTGAATACGGGCGATGGCTAAAAGTCACTCGGCTGTACAATGGCAACCATTTATCTGGGTATTTTTCTGAAAATCTTTTTTCTATTTTCTTTCTGAGCAGGAAACTTTCGTCAGCGGTTTTAGAGCTCATTTCCATAAAATTTCTATAGGAAAGTTCGGCAATTGCATCGGTATTTGGTTTTCTGCTTTTTTCGTAAGCTTTAAAAATCTTCTCCCAATCATCGCCAAATTCTTCCATAAATTCGTGCAACACGGTAATGTCTTCAAAACCGGCATTCATCCCTTGTCCATAAAACGGAACAATCGCGTGGCAAGCGTCGCCAATCAAAGCGACTTTATTCTCAAAAGTCCAAGGAAAACATTTCATCGTAACCAACGTACTTGTTGGATTTTTAAAGAAATCTTCGGCTAAATTTGGAATAACATCCACTGTATCGGGCAGATTTTTTTCGAAAAAGTCTTCTACCTGTTTTCTGTCCTTTAACGATGCAAAAGAGTTTTCTCCCTCAAAAGGCATGAATAGCGTGCAAGTGAAACTTCCGTCAAGGTTTGGCAATGCAATCAGCATATAATCGCCCTTTGGCCAAATGTGGAAGGAATTTTTATCTAATCGATGCGTTCCGTCTGGATTTGCAGGAATATTCAATTCTTTGTAGCCTGTTGGCAAAAATTCTTGAGAATAATCAAACATGCTCTGGCGTTGCATTCTGTGACGAACCCTTGAAAACGCTCCGTCGGAACCAAAAACCATGTCATATTTTACCGCCTCCCACTCTCCTCTTTCGGTTTCCCCAATTTGGAGTGTGGCTTCCGCCAAATTGACGTCCCAGATTTTCTTTTCAAAGAAAAATTCCGCGCCGGCGTTTTCTGCCAAATCAATCATTTTACGGTTCAAAGTACCTCTTGAAATCGAGTAAATGCTTTCTCCTTTCAAACCATACGGCTGGAATTTCAAATCGCTGTTCACGTGAATCGCACGTTTGTCCATGGGAATCGCAATCTCTCGAACTGAATCTCCCACGCCCACGCCGTCTAGCGCTTTCCAACCGCGGTCAGACATTGCTAGATTTATGGAACGTCCTGAAAACTGAATTTTTCTGATATCAGGACTTCTGTCATAAACGTGAACCGAATGACCTGCTTTTTTAAGGTATATCGCCAACAGTGACCCCACTAATCCGGAACCAACAATGGCGATATTTAAAGATTTTTGCATTAAAAAGAATCTAAATTATAGAACCTCAAATTTAAGTATTTTAGTTTATAAGCGATTTAAATTGGGGAAATATTTAGGATTTTAAAGAGACTCGCGATTGATTAATTGTAATTATCTTGAAATTTAAATTTAGTAGCCACAAAAATTTCTATTTGTGAGGTGTTTCTGAAAGTCAGATACTTTATAAAAGGCTTGTTAAATAATTTAAAGTTTGTTTTTCAAATTTTATTATGTCGCCACTTATTCTCGTGATTTTACCGCTTTTATCTAATATTACATTCATCGGATAACTCTGTATTCCCATGGCTTTGAGCTGCTGATCAGCGTCAGTAATGTGCTCATAGTCGAATTTTTTCTTCTTTGCAAAAGTATTGACGGTCATCCTTGGGTCAAAAGTAATGGCTATGAAATTTATTTTGTCGCCGAATTTTTTCTTAAGCGATTTCAGCATCGGAATTTCTTCAATACAAGGCGGACAGCGTGTAAACCAAAAGGTTATAAATGTGGGTTTCCCATCTAAATAATTAGGTTTAAAAGCTGTACCAAATGCGTCTTTGAAATTTTCAATGGGAAATTTTTTCCCCACGTTTTTTCTGTAAACGGCATAAGGATCCCGGCCAACTTGTATAGAAAACACAACCGATTTAATTATCGAATCTTTTTTAGTAACGGTTTTTGTAAAATTTTCTTCAACAATGCCTTTCGAGCTTAAACTCTTTTTTACACTATCAAACGCTACTTGATCTATAACTTTGCCATCATGCATTTTATAATAGGTAGTCTGTGCAAAAACTGACACTGACAACAATAAGCTACAGACTAAAATAAGATTTTTCATAGTGTAGATTTTGATTTTTTAACTGATAGACCTCGTAAATTATCTATTGAATTTAATCTTCTCCCCAACATTCAGTCCGTTGTTTTTTGCTAACACACCACACATGTGGAAAAGCATTCTGGCACCTACGTTTCCGTCCCAATCGTCTTCGCCTGGAGCTACTTCCACTAAATCAAAACCGATGATTTCTTTCCCGCTTTCGCCTAATTTACTCAAAAGATAGGCGGCTTGTTCAAACGAAAATCCTCCTGGAACTGGCGTTCCTGTATTTGGACAATACCAAGGATACATTCCGTCAATATCGAAACTAATGGCTACTTTTTGTGGCAATGCCGAAATGATATGCTCGCATTGCTGTTCCCAAGTTTTCCCTGCAAAAGTTTCCGCTTTCAAATCCATATCGGTGTGAACCAAAACACGGTCGCCTTGTTCAAAAGCGGTTTCCACTTCCTGCTGACAGAAATCACGAATACCCACTTGAACGATTTTTTTCAATTGCGGAATTTGCAACGCATTGTACATGATTGAAGCGTGCGAATACGTAAAGCCTTCGTAAGCAATTCTCAAATCCATGTGGGCGTCAAGATGCAACAATCCGAATTCGTTGTGTTGTTCTGCCAAAGCTTCGTAGTAGCCAAGTGGCGTGGAATGGTCGCCGCCTAACAGCACTACTTTTTTGCCTTTTTTGGTCCAATAAAGTACTCGTTCTTTTACTTCCGCTTTTAATTGTTCGCAAACTTTGTTGATTTCATCCAAATCTGCTTTCAAATCGGCATCGGCTTGAACGTCTTCGCCAGCTTCCAGAGCTTCGATGATTGGCTGTGCCCAACCTTTATATTTGGCGCTATCGTCGCTCCACTTTGCGGTTTGTTCATTTAAGTCTAAAAACATTCCGAGTTTCCATAATTCTGGAAATTCTTGGTGGTGCAAATCCACTTGGAAAGACGCGTCTAAAATAGCTTCTGGTCCTTCAGAAGCGCCTGCTCCATAACTTACGGTAACTTCCCACGGAACGGGAATGATGATGATTTCGCTTTCTTCTGCCGTGAATGGCAATCCAAAAATACTTTGGTCGGCTAGCCCTGGTTGTGATGGGTCGAAAGAATTTATTTTTTCTTGTTTGGTCATTGTTTTTATTTTTTAAAACGCGAATTTTGGCGGATGGCGCTGTTTTTTGCGGATTTCTTTTCTCTTGTTTCTTTCTTCTTTTTTCTTGTAATATCTTAAACGTGCGCTTGTATTCCCGCCTTTAAAATTTGCCCAAATTCATACATATCTTCAAACGAACAATACAATGGCACTGGCGCTAATCGGATAACGTTTGGTTCTCGCCAGTCAGTGATTACGCCGTTTGTCATTAAATATTCGAATAACGTCCTGCCTTCTCCGTGCAAGAAAACCGACAATTGGCTAGCTCTTTCTGCTGAATTGGTTGGCGTGATAATTTCAAAAGTACTATCTACTTCTTTGTCGATTTCGTGTAAAATGAACTCTAAGTACGAAGTAATTCTATCTCTTTTTTCAATCAAAGCATCCATCCCGATTTCAGCAAACATTTCAACGGAAGCCAAATAAGGCGCCAATGTTAACACCGGAAGATTGCTGATTTGCCAGCCGTTTGCTCCCGGTTCTGGATTGAATTTGGGTTCCATCAAGAAGCGCTTTTCTTTATTCTGTCCCCACCAGCCTGAGAATCTGTTCAATTCATAATTATCGTGGTGGTCTTCGTGGATGAAACATCCAGACGCATTTCCAGGTCCGGAGTTCATGTATTTGTAACTGCACCAAGCGGCGAAATCTACGTCCCAATCGTGCAATTCAAGTTTAATATTTCCTGCGGCGTGCGCCAAATCCCAACCTACGTACGCTCCTACTTTGTGACCGGCTTCTGTGATGGTTTTGATATCAAAAACTTGGCCCGTGTAATAATTCACGCCTCCGATTAGAACCAAAGCCAATTCGTCTCCGATTTCTTCGATTTTTGCTAGAACGTCTTCCAATCTGATGTTGTGTTCGCCTTCTCTTCTTTGGATTTCCACAATCGCGTCGTCTGGATTGTATCCGTGGAATTTGACCTGGCTTTGGAACATATATTGGTCACTCGGGAAGGCTTTTGCTTCGCAAAG
>Ga0247810_10002347_pt1 | contig 10544 bp, 9 predicted proteins | sample UWRJL119311C1_FD_179918 | JGI IMG/M metagenome (GOLD analysis project Ga0247810, IMG submission 179918) | Plant litter microbial communities from Arlington Agricultural Research Station in Wisconsin, United States - UWRJ-L119-311C-1 | ecosystem: Environmental > Terrestrial > Plant litter >...
CATGCCGCTGAATCCCGAATAGCTTACCCCGAAAACAAAGGCCACAAGCGCTGTGTAAAAGGTGACGAGCGTAGACAAGGCGAACACCATGAGAAATTTGGAAAGGATCACGTCTTTTTTCGAAAGTCCGTCGATCACATTCTGGCGCATCGTTCTGAAATGGATCTCGTTGCAGGTAATGATTACAACGGAAACACCCATCAGCACGTTGAAGAAGCTCGCACACCAGGAAGTGTACAGCCACACATTCGGAAAAGCGCAGAATTCTTTCAGGCCGGGAAGCAAAGACGCTACCACCGGGTTGAGCTGGAGCATTAATCCATAAACGATCATCCAGAGCGGGATCATCACCATGTAAATAATGAGGATGACCTTGAGCGAGTTGAGTTTCTTCAGCTTCGCGTATTCGATGGAAAGTAAGTGTTTCATGCTTCTATGAGTTCGAGGAAAGTGGTTTCTAATGATTTTCTGTGTTCGGAAAGCCCGGAAAGGTAAACGCCTTTTTCCGCTAAGGTCTGGTTAACCTGCGCCGGACTTAAGCCGCTTAGGGTAACCGTTAGCTCTTCGGCGGTCGTTTGAATGATCTTTACGCCCGACATGATCAAAAGCTCCTGCTGAAGCCGTTCCATATTTTCGGATTTCATCCTGAACAGCTCTTCCTGCGTCATGATCTCCTGTAAAGTGCCCATCTGGAGCAGCTTCCCTTTTCTCAGGATCGCCACATCGGTACAGATCTTTTCGATCTCGTCAAGGATGTGCGATGCGATAATGATCGTTTTTCCTTCTTTGGCTATGGAGCTGATGAGATTTCTCATTTCTGCAATTCCCTGCGGATCCAGTCCGTTTGTCGGTTCATCGAGCACGAGCACTTCCGGATCGGAAAGCATGGCCGAAGCAATGGCCAGCCGCTGCTTCATTCCGAGAGAAAACGTTCTGAAACGGGAATTCCGCCTGTTCCAGAGATCCACGCGCTTCAGTACGATCTCGATCCGCTCTGAATAATCGGTCATTCCTTTGATCTTTGCTACTACCGTCAGGTTGTCAACCGGATTCATATAAGGATAGAAATTCGGTGTCTCGAGCAAAGCGCCGATGTTTTTCCGGTTTTCGTCTTTCTGGCCGTTACTGAACCAGCTGAAAGAGCCGCTCGTTGCATTCAGAGCGCCCAGCAAAATAGCAAGCGTGGTGGTTTTTCCGCTTCCGTTCGGACCGAGAAGACCGAAAATCTGGCCTTTCCTGACCTGGAAGCTAAGTGATTCAAGCGCCACAACGTCTTTGTATTTCTTGTGCAGGTTGTTTATTTCGAGAATGATTTCACTCATAGCTGATCTTTGGTCGTGAATGTACAACCATTTTCATTCTCCGAAACGGCTTTTGTACAAATGGTCTGAATCCGGTTTGAATTGTCAGAATGCAACTATAAGGTGGCTCCCCTTGCAATTTCGGAGGCAAGTTATATCAGGTTTTACAGTGGATCAATTGTTTTGGATAGCGCGTTTTATTATTAAGCTGATGCTGAATCGTAAGAAGAATTCAAGGTTATAAGATCGTCAATGCGGACTGATCGCGACATCTCCAAAATAGGTGCGTGTCATTCTGTAGCCCGCTTTAGACGGAATAGCTACAGATGATTCGTCACCGGTCCCCGTCCGCTAGCTCGCGGACGGGGAATTTAACTGAGATGGCGCTTGATTTTTTGGTTCTTTTGTATCAAGCCAAAAGAACAGAAATGGTAGTCCGCCCTATGGCGGACAATGATAGGATCGTTTAATGGTCGAAAAATTGAACTTCGATCACAACTTATTAGCCACAACCAGTAAATCTGCGGGAGTATTACTTTTTCTCGAACAGCCACCACGTAATATCATCAAATCCCGCGTTGTCATAGAGATGTCCCCAGATGAAGCCGTAGTCCAGCAGCTTCACATCGTGGTTCTCCATGAACACTTTCCCGAAATCATTTTTGAAAAGCTTGTCCTGCTCACCCTGGTATTCGATCATAACGGGCGTTCTGCTGAAATACTCGCCCATCAGGATGTACTTTTTTGAGCAGTCGTACATCTTTTGCATATTCGCCAGCAGGTCGTCGGGATGAATGTGAATGAGAACGCCCATGGTGTAGACGAGATCGAAGCTTTCCTTTTCGAAAGGAGCGTTCAGAATGGCGCCGTTGTAAGCGTTTTTAAGCTGGTAGCGTTCTGTTACGATTCCGAATGCTTCATGACTGATCTCGATGATGTTCTTTTCCGCTTTCGGAAGCACGTAATTCAGAAAGTTAATGTTCCTGCCCACGTTGCAGCCACATTCAAGAAGCGAATCGATAGTTCCTGCTTTTTCGAGCATTTCGGACCAGCATTTGATACCTGGCTCGAGAGCGAATTCATCATTTTTGGCAATATATTCGGCAGCATAGTGCTCCTTCCAGAAATCCTGTTGTTCGTTCAGCTTTATCATCAGTAGGTATGTGGCGTGCGTTATACAGTGAGCAATTTAACTATATTTCATTAACGGTTATGTTAATTACTAAAAAAACCACAGACTTAACCCGATGAACAGTAGAGATTAACGCTTCAGGGAGGATCAATGAAAATCATAAACACAGGACACTATCATTTTCGGGTTTGTTTCATAACTAAGATCCTAAACGAAGCAGATGAATCAGGAAACAAACCGGCCTTTCATTACTGGGCTTTATACGCATGCTGGAATACGCTAAAAATGCGATGGCTCCGCAGGAGATTTTCAATAGACCAATTCGATGGTTGATGTGTAACAATTGATCGAGGCTCAAAGAACTTTAGATCCGTACCTCCTGGAAGCATTAATCGTAAGTACTCCCGTCAACCATTTTTCAATCATCGGTGTGAACTCCGTGACATCCCCAAAATAGGCCGCAGATTGTGCACAGCCCGCTTTTAGACGGAAAAGCTGCGTATGATCTGTCGGTGGTCCCCTCGTCCGACATCTGGCGGATGGAAGGGAATTTTAACCGGGATGTCACTTGATCTTTTGTTTCTTTTAATCATTGCTTGTCCCAACCGCTGTCGGGAGCAAAAGAAAAAGAATAGAAATCCGTCATTTGCAGACATCAATCAGTTCTTAACCCGCTGCTGCTCGCTCGCAGAACCATTGCCTTCATGCCTTTCTTCTGAAACGAATGGCTTCCCGAAGGAATAAGAAAAAGTCAGGAACATGACCCGGTTATCCCACTTACTTTTATAGGTGGCATCGGTCAGGCGAAGGTTGTTGATAATTCCCTGGTTCACATGCGACCAGAACACATCGCTGAGACTGAACCGGATGCTTCCTTTCTCCTTCAGGATCTTTTTCGAGGCGCCAATGTTGATCTGCCCGCGCTGCATCAGCGTAAATTGAGCGGATGTTTGCCTGGTCATGTAAAATCCGCTCAGCTCGGCAGTCCACCCTTTTTTGAAAACAAAGCTGTTATTCATGTTCACATAAAAGTAATTCCCTTTCGAATTCAGGGTTTCGGTAAACAGCTGACTTTTGTACTGAAGGTTGGCCACTTCGGTGTAGATTGTTGTGACAAGCCATTTTTTTACCGGTATTGTTGCGCTCACCGAGAAATTGATGTTCTGGCTTTGCCCGATGTTCCCCGGCATGCTGTAATACAGCTGTTCGGGGGTGATCATGATGGTTTCGGCAATTTCATTCCGGTAGGTGTTGTAGCTGAAAGCCGCTGAAAACAGGCTTTTGAAATTGTAGGTCATGGTTACATCGTGCGAGAACATCGGCTTCAGCAAGGTGTTCCCGGTATAGAAAGTAAACTTGTCGAGCGGCTCTACGAACGGGTTCATATCCTGATAATAAGGCCGGTTAATGCGTCTCCCGTAGGAAAGAACGAGCTGCTGGGTCGAAGCCGAATCGAGGTAATAGGAAACGAACGCCGTTGGGAAAAGGTTCAGGTAATCCCGCTTGAAACGGCTCGATGGCTTTACCGCATTTCCCAGCTGATTTCCTATAGAAGTCGTTCCTTCCGCACGCAATCCGGTCTGGAAAGCAAAGCGCTTAATGGTCTTGTTGAAATTCACATAGGCCGCATTGATCATTTCGTTGTATTTGAAATGATTCGTCTTATCGTAATCGGGCGTTGTTACCGAGTTGATGGTCGTGAAATAATCCACGCGGTTGTCGATCGAAGTGTAGCTCGACTTAAACCCGGCTTCCAGCTTGGAATCCTGCTCGAAAGGATGGGTGTAATCGGTTTTGAATGCTACGATATCGATAATGGCCGGCAGTGTTCCTTCCAGTCGTTCGTTCTCCGTGAGTGTTCCCGCCGGATCGTAGGTGTTGTAGAGGTAATCGGCATCGCTGTAAGTTCCGTAGCGGATATAATCGGCGTCCATCGTCAGCATTCTTCCCGTACTGTCGTATTTGTGACGCATATTCAGGTTCAGCCCGCCGTTCACGAATTTATTGTAACGTCCGTTATCGGCGATTACCTGGCTGGTCATTGCTCCCTCCGGGTTGGTAAAAACGCTGATGTTCCTGGAATTGTTTTCGGAAGTGGCAAGCATGGTGTTGGCTGAAAAGCCGAGCGTGGTCTTTTCTGTCGCATAAAAATCCATTCCCAGTTTTGCATTGCCGTAGTTTTCCCGAAGCTTTGTTTTAATCGTCTGATCGAACGTGGAAGCTACGGAAAGGTCTTCGTTCCGGTAAATGCGCTTGATGCCGAGATCACTGAAAAAATTGGAGACTCCGCCGCTCACGCTTCCGAAAACGTTCACTTTGTTGTTTCTGTAATTGAACAGGAAGCTGTTGTGACTTTTCCAGTAGCGGCCTTGACCGTAGCCAACGCTGAAGCTTCCGTTAAAGCCTTTCAGCTTGCTTTTTTTGGTGATAAGGTTAATGATCCCGACGCTTCCCGCGGCATCGTACCTGGCCGGTGGATTGGTCATGATCTCGATCTGGCTGATGGAGCTGGCCGGCATTGATCTCAGGTAGTTGATCAGCTGGTCGCCCGAAAGATAAGTTGGCTTGTCGTCTATGTAAACGAGTGCGCCGCTTTTTCCCTTCAGCATGATATCGCCGTTCTGGGTAACGATGATTCCCGGAGATTTTCCCAGTAGTTCGAGAACCGTATTGCCGGCAGCCGAGATCATAGCATCTACATTCACGATCGTGCGGTCGATCTTGTGCTGGATGATCGGGACCCTGGCAACCACGGAAAATGTTTCGAGACTGGATCCTGCAACGGGAACGAGATCGGTAGCCGGCAGCTGAAGATCTCCCGAAAGCGTAAAAGCCGGCAGGATCGTGTCGCGGTAGCCTTCCAGCGTGAGCAAAAGCAGGTAATTCCCCCCCGCCAGCTGCTCGAATTGATAAGTTCCGTCGGTTTCGCTGATCGCCGTTTTCACCAGCAGGGAATCTGTAGCCTGCAGCAGCGATAAAGCAGCTCCTTCAACGGGAATGGCTTTGGTTTTGTCGTTGACGTTTCCCGAAAGGGTGAAAGATCCCTGTCCCAGAAGCTGGAAGAGGGAAAAGCTGAATAACAGGGCGAGCAGGCCGTTTCTCATAAGTGTTCTAATTGGGTTACCGGATGTCTGATGAAACAATCGGCCCTCAGCGACTGGCGGGCAAATATAAGATCATCTGTTCATCTTAATGCTACAACCCGGATTGGTAACGGACCGGCGATAAAAATAGGCACTGTTCTAAAAACGGGCTGGTTAACCGTAAAAGGCACAAAAGATAAACACAATACATCCCATTAACACTGCTTTGTTTTCTTTACCTCTTTTGCCCGTCCGACTCCTGGCGGATGGTAAAAAATTTTGCTTACCTTCATTCAACCGGGAAAAGCTTCTTGGCGATCGGTTATCCCTTCACACTATTCAATCACGCATCCGACATCGTTCAGCCACACTTCAACCACACTTCAACCAGACTTTAACTAGAGTTCAGCCAGGTATCCTCCTTAAATCCCTTATAGATTCGCTATAGATCATAAGCACATAAGGGGTGCATTCCCTAGAGATGAAACACAGATGCTTTGTACTGAAACAACTCCCGCAGCCCGGCTGGAACGGGCTAGGGAACATAGAAATGGATGAATTAATCCTTCCGCCCCGAAAGCTTTTCGAAAACAAGCACATTCAATCCGATCAGCGTAAAGCTGTACAGCACATCCTCCGCCGGAATGGTAAAGATCCTGAAAGCTGTTCGTTCTGCGTCGTTATACCACACAACAGGTTCTGTGGTGAAGCTTCCCGTCAGCGCGCCGTTCACAACCAGGAAAGGCACAAGCGAGATCAGGAAGGCCAGGGGAAGAAAAGGGAGCTTCCGGCTGAACAGATTTAGCAGCACGAGCGTGATGACTGAGGAAACCACGACCGATTGAGCATAAGCGCCGTAATAGCCGGAAACGGCTATGAAAACAATGTAGCCAATCAACGCTACATAGATGACACTATTCAGTTTTTCCAGGTTCAGCTTTTCGGCGTAGGCTTTTAAGCAGGCATAAATGAACAGGCAGGAGAAGGGGACTAGCAGGAAAAACAATACTTCTTCCAATGGAAGGTTTCCCAGGTAAACGCCCGACAGGTAATCCGGGTTGAATCCCCAGACGCCATTTTTCGTAAACAAGCTGTCCCAGACAAGGAAAGGAACGGCAACAATGGCACCAGCCCCGAATACCTGTTTCCAGGATTTATAGAAAGCTACTTTTTTATCGAAGCTCAGCAGCAGCGGAAAAAAGACCGTTATACCGTCGAGAAACAGGTAAAATCCTTTCATGAGCGCAGATACTTGAAAGGAACGATCAGCATCCCGAAACAGGTCCCGTGTTCTTTGAACTGGTTCTTGTGGTGTACCTTATGTGCTTTCCGTATCGCTTTGAAATAACCGATCTGTGTGTTGTCGAACCAGTTGAACCTCCTGTGGATGAGCACATCGTGGACCAGGAAATACACCAGCCCGTAGAGTGCTATGCCAGATCCGAACCCTACCGAAAAGGTGTTTCCGTAAATCATTCCGAGCATAATGCAAAGCCACGACGGAATGGCGAAAACCAGGAAGAAAAGATCGTTTTTCTGGAAAAAATTCCCTGTTGGCTGATGGTGGTCTTCATGAATCTTCCAGAGTATGCCATGCATGAGGTATTTATGGGTGAACCATGCGATGAATTCCATACTTATAAATGCGAGCGTGAAAGCAATTGCGAACCACATATCAGATCAGATTTAATACGGCAAAAAAGAGCGCCCAGATGAAATAAAGCCAGAAAGCGGTTGTGTTTTTGCCACTTGCCGACTTCAGGTAAAAATACGAAAATGCGGCCGCAAATACGAACCAGGAAAGGTAGTTGTAGAAAGGGATCTTGTTATTCTTCCAGCTCCAGAAACCGTAGTGAATGGCAACGGGCTCGATCAGGAAGTCGAGCAGAACAGCCAGCAAGCCGGCCATGATCGCTTTGAAAAGCAGCGAAAGATTAAACCTTGCCGCAAGGGCCGAGCTGGCTGCAACGATTGCAAACCAGTTCACACCGATGATCAGCGGAACACCATAAACGCTTTTTCCCAGCACGGCACCGTACTGGTAATCGCCAAAGAGCAGGCCGGTTTTCGTGCCCGCCAGCTCCACAATGAACCCCAGTGTAAAAATCACCACAAGTGCCGGAAAGCTTTTGAGCAGGCTCTTTTCCGAAAGGAAGACCAGTGTCCCGCACAGCAGGATGTTCAGGTAAGAAAGCTGCGCCGCTTTCGGATCGGTAAGGAAAAGCACAAGTCCCACGACATGAAAAACGACGAGGATCCAGGGAAACGAGGCAACGACTTTAGTTTTCATCCGCGATCAGTTGTTCGATGATAGCTGCCGATTTCAGCACAAGAGGAATGCCGCCGCCCGGGTGAACGGTTCCCCCGCAGAAATAAAGGTTCGGGTACTTCCCGGAACTATTCCCGTGGCGCTTAAGAGCTGCCAGCTTTCCGTTGGAAGATGCGCCGTAAAGCGAGCCGGAAACGGACCCGGTGTCTGCTTCTATTCCCTTCGCATCCCAGCTTTGTTCGAATAGAATATGCCGTTTCAGGTCGCAGTCAAACTGCCGGTCGATTGCTGATATCACAGTTTGCCGCAAGCTTTTTTTCTGTTCTTCTGTCGGGTAAACCCCGGCCGGCGTGTTGATCATCACAAACCAGTTCCGTGCTCCTTCGGGAGCATCTTCGGTGTTGATCTCAGAACTGATGTGAATGTAGATCGTTGGATCTGCCGAAAGTGTTTGTGTTCCGAAAAGCCCTTCGAACTCGGATCGGTAATCAGCGCCGAAAAGAATGGAATGCAATCCGGGACCTTTCAACACGGTGTCTACTGCCCAGTAAAATACCAGCGCGGAAGTAGAGCGCTCCTGTTTCTGGAAGCGCTGAAAAAGGGTGGCGTTCCTGAGAACGTCCCTGTAAAACGTGAGGTGATCAATCGCACAAACAACTTTGCCGGCATGGAATTGCTGATTTTTGGTCTGAATGACATAATTACCCCTGATCGTTTCCAGGGAAGTGATTTCCTGCCCGAAGTGAAACACAACGCCGTTCCGGGTTGCCAGCGAGTAAAGCGAATCGACTATAGCGCGCATTCCACCTTGGGGAAAGTAGGTTCCGCGGTTCTGTTCCAGGTGCGGGATCATGCTGTAAAGTCCGCTCATTTTATGCGGATCCGAGCCGTTGTAAGTTCCGAAACGATCGAAGATCCGGACCAGCTTTTCGTTTTTCAGCTTGCTTTGGTTGTAGCGGTGAAGCGTTTTCCGAAGCTTTGGGCCGAGCAGCTGGGGATAGCGAACAAGCAGCTCTTTCCGGAAAATGGACCGCAGTCCCGGCTTCGGATGGGCGATGAAAAATTCCCCGATCCCTTCGTAGGTGCGTTCGCTTTCGTCCAGGTAGCTCATGGTAAGAGCAGCCGATTGCTCATCGAACCCTTCGGTTAATTCCTGCTGCAATTTTGAGCGATCGGCATGGAACTGCACTGCCTGCTTATCGGGAAAGTAATAAGTGCAGGAAGTGTGATGCCTGGAATAATTGAAATGGTCTCTCGGATTTTCTCCGCAGAGCACGAAAAGCTCGTCTACGGCTTGGGGATCTGTAAACAGGGAAGGGCCTTTGTCCCAGCGAAAACCGTTCCAGCTGAAAGTTCCGAGCTTCCCGCCATAATCTTCTGATTTTTCCAGCACAACAACCTGAAATTGCTTTCTGCGCAAGCGGATCGCGGCTGCAATTCCCGCAAGTCCTGCCCCGATAATAACTACCTGTTGTTCGCGCGGATTCATTCCTGGTTTCCCGTACTGTGATTTTTTACCCTTGAAAAAATGAGCCTGAACCAGATCGTATACAATTCCGGATGTGCGGCCATGTCTGTTGCAAGCTCGTCGAGACCGATGTATTTCCAGCCTGCCACTTCTTCCGCATCGGGAACTGGGTTGCCGTTGTACCTGCCGGTGAATACATGGTCGAATTCGTGCTCGAACAATCCGTTGTCCAGCTCTGCCTTGTAAATAAAGGAAGTAACGAATTCCAGCCCGGTGGAAAATCCCATTTCTTCTTTCAATCGTCTTGCCGCTGCGGCTTCGGTCGTTTCCCCGGAAACAGGATGACTGCAGCACGTGTTCGTCCACAATCCGCCGGAGTGGTATTTCCCGTAGGCCCGCTGCTGAAGCAACAGCTCGTTCTCGTCATTGAAAATAAAAACGGAGAAAGCGCGATGCAACAGTCCTGTCCGGTGAGCTTCCAGCTTTTCCATCTCACCGATCGGGCGGTCGTTTTCGTCTACTAAAATTACCTTGCTTGTCATGCGTTTAAATGTTCACGGACTTTTTTCCTATAAGCTGCCGTCCAGTCCGTCTGATCTATATGGTCGAGCACAAATTTTTTATCTGCCTGCTTATCGGAAGAATAGCCGAGAAAGAACGGACATCCTTGCTGAACGCAGTATCGAATATAGCGCATTTCTACATCGTTCGGATATTTTTTGATCGCCGCTTCGAGCTTTGATTTGCCGGAATTGAAATGGGCAAGCTTCGCAGAAGGCCACGAAGTGTGGTTGGCAAGTGCCATTTCCGCAGCTGCGTAATAAGCATACAGAACGGGCTCGTTGCTGAGCGAATAGCTTTTGGTAAGCGAGATCAGGCTTTTACACGAAGTTTGGTCGACGGATATTTTTGCGAACAGATCGCGCACTTTGGCCATATCGGCAGAAAAAGCCGGCGTTACGGCAAGCACAAAAAGAAAAAGGATCAGCTTTCTCATGGCGTTCAGATGAGGTTAACGGAATTTTTCAGATAAGACCGGAACAACAGGAATGCTTTTTCGTTGGAAGGAATGCTGACGCGTTGTTCGAGCAGCTGCTGAACGGTTTTCCGCCTGATCTTCCGCAACAGTTTTGTGTAATAGACGTAGCTCAGGTAAACTCCGAACCTGCAGGATTTTGGCAGGAGCAGAATGCCTTTGTAAGCTTCCTTAAATTCCGCTTCGATCTCTTCCTCGATAGCGAGTTTTTCTTCCAGCGAGATCCTGCCGTTCATGCTGATGTGTGGAAAATAG
>Ga0247810_10002352_pt1 | contig 10533 bp, 8 predicted proteins | sample UWRJL119311C1_FD_179918 | JGI IMG/M metagenome (GOLD analysis project Ga0247810, IMG submission 179918) | Plant litter microbial communities from Arlington Agricultural Research Station in Wisconsin, United States - UWRJ-L119-311C-1 | ecosystem: Environmental > Terrestrial > Plant litter >...
GTATGCCCACCCAGTACATGGGCGGAACCAAGGGATCGCACATTGTGCTCGACCACCCCGACCTCTACAACGAGCTCGACGGCCGCGAGCTGTTCTTCGAGAACAACGACGGACGTATCGTTCTGATTTACCCGCTCAAGGGCCGCGTCATGGTCGGAACCACTGACCTCGAAGCCGACATCCGTGAGCCCAGCGTGACGACCGAAGACGAGATTGACTACTTCTTCGATCTCGTGCGTCACGTCTTCCCGTCGTTCCGCCTCGACCGCTCGCAGATTGTGTACAGCTTCTCCGGCATCCGCCCGCTGCCCAAGCACGACGACGAAGCCCCCGGCTTTGTCTCGCGGGACTACCGCATCGAGCGCACCGACATCGCGGTTCGCCCCGGAAGCACCCTGCTGAGCCTCGTTGGTGGCAAGTGGACCACGTTCCGCGCCCTCGCCGAGCACATCAGCACCGACGTTCTTGAGATCCTCGGCAAGACCCGCTCGGTCAGCACCGTTGGTCTGGCTATCGGCGGAGGCAAGGGATTCCCGACGACGGATGCGGCCCTGCGCGTCTGGCTCGCCTCGAACAGCGACCTGGTGGGCACGGCTCGCGCCGAGGCACTGCTGGGCCGTTACGGAACCCGCGCGACCGAGGTCATCGACTACATCGTCGAAAAGGGCGACGTGCAGCTGAACTCGTCAGTGGAGTACTCCCGCACCGAGATCGAGTACCTGGTCACCCAGGAGTCGGTTGTGCACCTGCCCGACCTGCTGCTGCGCCGCACGAGTATCGCCTTCACCGGCTCGATCACCCCCGCCCTGCTCGAAGAGCTCGCCGACGTGATGGCCGAACAGCTGGGCTGGGATGCCCTCACCCGCGACGCCGAGGTTCTCGACACCCGCACCCTGCTGGCCACGGCCCACGGAGTGACGGTGCCCGAGGTGGCGTCAGCGCACAAGTAACGCACGAACCATCCGCGTCAGCGGTGGTGCCCCGGGAGCAGTAGTGGTCTGCGCCCGGGGCACCGTTGCGTTAGCAGGGGTTTCGGTGGCCGCTTAGGCCGGTGGTGTCATCGGCGGAACCGGCGGAACCGGCGGCACGGGCGGCATCGGCGGCACAGGCGGCGCTGAACCGGTTGTCGGAGCGGCGGGTGCATAGGCGGTGGATGCCGCGGTGGGCGGCACCTGCCCGGCGGGCGGGGCCTGCGCTACGGACGGTGCAGCCGAAGGCACGTCGTCGTCATCATCATCGTGCTCGGCCTCGTACTCGAGCTCCCAGATCGCTGCCGCGATGGCTTCTCGTTTCGCCCGGCGGATGCGGGCGAACCGACGGATCAACAGGATCCCGGGCACACCGAAGGCCGCGACAAAGATGAGGGTTCCGATGACCTGACCCAACACGTAGGCGTCGGGCTGGATAACCAACGCCACCAGGGACAGGAGGAAGCGCAATCCACCGTAAACGAGGCCAATGAAGCTCAGGATGATCCCGAAGACCAGGGCAATTGCGCCCGAGGGCGTCTTCTTCGGCGGGCCGGCGGGCGCGGGAGATGGGGCTGGCAGCGGTGCAGGCGGGGGAGTCGTCATGGCTCAGCATAGCGACGACGCCCCCGGAGGCTCAGCTTGTGACGGAGGAGTGCACCACGCTCACACCACGGGCGGGGATCTCTGCGGCGGACGGCTCTCCGGTGAGCAGGTCGATGCCTGTGACCGGCGAGGCGATGGGCTGCTCGCTGTGGTTGAGCAGGAACGTGTAGATGTCTGACCCTGCACGACGCGTGGTGATCTCGAGTCCGTCGGCAAGAAGCTCGGCGGTGATGCCAGCATCGGCGAGAACTTCACTGACAAAACGACCGAGGTCATCCTGCTCCAGCTTGGTCGAGGTGTACCAGGCCGTTCCCGATCCCCGTTCGTTGCGGGTGATCGCCGGGATGCCGTTGCCCGGGCCGCTCGTGAAGCTCGCGATGGCCGCGGCGCCGTCGAGTGCGAGGTCTTCGCTCCACGCCGACCCGGTCATGCCGTTGTCGAGCGTGACGGTTTCGTTCTCGTGCAGCGGCAGGAACTCTTCCACCGCGATACCCAGCGTCGAGCGCAGGGCGCCGGGGAACGCGCCGGCGTACACCGTGTCGGTCTCGTCCACGATTCCGGAGAAGAACGAGACGGCCAGGTGGCCGCCGCCCTGGACATACGAGTCGAGGTTCGCGGCCGACGTGCGGTCGACGAGGTACAGCGCCGGAGCGAAGACCGCGTCGTACGCGCTCAGGTCGTCGCTGGGGTGCGCGAAGTCGACGCTCACTCCACGCAGGTACAGCTGGGTGTAGAGGGCTTCAATGCGCGCGCGGTGGCCGAGCTCGACGCTCGGACGCCACTCGAGGTCCTGCGCCCAGAACGACTCGATGTCCCACAGGATGGCGACGCGGGAGGTGACGCGGGAGCCGCGCACTGCGGCCAGGCGCTGGAGGTCAGCACCGAGCTGCACAATCTCGCGCCAGACGCGGCTGGTGGTGCCGGCGTGAGGAAGCATGGCGGAGTGGAACTTTTCGGCTCCGTAGCGGGAGGCCCGGAACTGGAAGAACATAATCGCGTCGGAGCCGCGTCCCATGTGAGACAGGCTGTTGCGGGCCATCTCGCCCGGGCGCTTGGCAATGTTGCGCGGCTGCCAGTTCACGGCCGACGACGAGTGCTCCAGGAGCATCCACGGCTTACCGCTGGCCAACGACCGGGTGAAGTCGGCGTCCATCGCCAGGTGGATGTGGTTGTCGAGACGCTCGGCGACGAGGTAGTGGTCGTTGGCGACAACGTCCACCTCTTTGGCCCACTTCCAGTAATCAATGGAGGGGCAGTTGGTCGCCATAAAGTTTGTGGTCACCGCGAGGTCCGGGGTGAAGCGGCGGATAGTGTCGCGTTCGGCGATGAAGCATGCCAGCAATGCATCCGACGTGAACCGCTGGAAGTCGAGACGGTGGGTCGGGTTGGTGATGCTGGCCGAGGTGCGCGGGGCGTCGATCTCATCCCACTGTCCGTAGCGCTGGCCCCAGAAGGTGGTGCCCCAGGCCTCGTTGACGGCATCGAGCGTGCCGTACCGGTTGACCAGCCACGCACGGAAGGCGGTGACCGAGGCGTCATCGTAGGAGTCGCTGATTGGGGCGCCGTACTCGTTGTGGACGTGCCACATCGCCAGGGCGGGGTGACTCGCGTAGCGCTCGGCAAGCTTTTCGACCAGGGCCACGCAGGCACGGCGGTAGGCGGGGGAGGACGGGCTGACCATTCCTCGCGAGCCAAAGCTCAGCGGGAGGCCGTCGCGGGTGACCGGACGCGACTCGGGGTATTTTTTCCAGAACCACGCGGGGGGCGCGGCGGTGGGAGTGCCGAGGTCAACGTCGATGCCGGCGTCGCCGAGTAGGTCGAAGATGTCGTCGAGGAACGAGAAGTCGTAGACGCCCTCGCTCGGCTCGAGCAGTACCCAGGAGAAGATCCCGATGCTGACGAGGTTGATGCCCGCGTCTTTCATTAAAGCGATGTCTTCGAGCCACACCTCGCGTGGCCACTGCTCGGGGTTGTAGTCCCCGCCGTAGCGGATGTCGGAGGTGCCGCGGGGCCAGTCGCGCACACGAACGGGGGATGCCGCAGGCGAATCCACCGAGGTCGGGGAAGTGCCCTCGGGCGACGGCACTGTTGCGGTGGATGTAGACGACATATAAAAACAATCTCCCTATTACTGTGTACGGTCACAGTTCTATCACAGCAAATGGTATCGGCTCCTATTGGGCGTGCCGAATTTGACAGCTACGAACCGATCTGGCTAACTGGAACCGCTCACAGGTTCCCGCGTCACTGTCACGACTCGGGTGGGGCCTACAACGCCGTAAGCATCAGCTTTCGGCGGGGAGTTTCGCCAAGGAGGACGAGATGCACCGGATTATTCGCTCAGTAGCCGTCGCGGCAGTAGCCGCCACGGCCCTGCTTACTTCGGGGTGCTCGGCAACGTCCGCGAATTCTGGTGTGGTTGAACTCAGCTACTGGGCGTGGGCGCCGAACCTGGAGAAGGTTGTGGCGATCTGGAACGAGCAGAACCCCGACATCCAGGTGACCGTCAACAAGCAGGATGGTGGCGACCCGGCCATCACAAAGCTCCTCACGGCGATCAACGCCGGTAACGGTGCGCCCGACATGGTGCAGGCCGAATACCAGAAGATCGCAACTCTGGTCGCGTCCGATGCGCTCGCCGACCTCACCGACCAGGGTGCCGGTGAACTCGAGGACGAATTCTCCGCGAGCGCCTGGGATCAGGTCACACTCGGCCTCGACTCGATCTACGCCATTCCGCAGGACTCGGCGCCCATGATGTTCTTCTACCGTGCGGACATCCTCGACTCCCTCGGCCTCGAGGTTCCCACCACGTGGGACGAGTACGCGGACGTTGCCCGAGCCGTCAACGCGGACAACCCCGACCACTACCTCGGAACTTTCTCCGCCAACGACGCGGGCTGGTTCTCCGGCATGGTGCAGCAGGCCGGAGCATCGTGGTGGGGTATCGACGACCAGTCGTGGTCCGTCGACATCGACGCCGAAGCGACCCAGCGAGTCGCCTCGTACTGGGGTGGCCTCGTTGAAGAGGGCGCGATCAGCAACCAGCCGATGTACACGCCGGACTGGAACGCGGGCCTCAACGATGGCTCACAGGTCGGATGGCTCAGCGCCGTGTGGGCGCCGGGTGTGCTCGCGGGCAACGCCCCGGACACCGCCGGTCTCTGGGAGGCCGCGCCCATGCCGCAGTGGGACGTCGATGCGCCCGCGACGGGTAACTGGGGTGGGTCAACCACCGCGGTGACTACGCAGTCCACTCATCCCGACGAAGCCATGGAGTTTATTACCTGGCTCAACACCGACATCGAAGCCGTCACCGCGCTGGCTGATGTGTCGGGAATCTACCCGGCTGCCCTGGACCAGGCCGCAGAGGCCTTGACCACACCGCCCGAGTTTCTCTCCAACCAGTCGAACTTCTACGACCTCGTCGCAGAAGTTGCCCCGACAGCCAACCCCTTCACCTACGGACCCAACGTCAATGTCGCGTTCAGCGCCTACAACGACGAGTTCGCCAAGGCGGCCGACGCCCAAACGCAGTCGGCATTCGAGAACGCGGTGACGCGTATGCAGAAGATCACCGTGGACAACTTGCGTGGCAGCGGTTACAGCGTCGTCGACTAACCGCGTGGTTTTGACCGCGGCGCAGAACCAGTCGCGCCCCTCTTCACACTTCGCTTCACCCCTCCGTTCGGAAAGGACACCCCGTGGCTAGAACCCCTCGCCTCGATGTCGATACACCCCCACCCGCGAGCACCGTTGCTCCGCGTCGTGCCCCCGTCAGCGATGCTCCCCGCACTCGGGCGAACGGGTCGCGCTGGAACCGCATCGGCATCCCGTACCTGATGCTCGCCCCGGCGATCATCCTGTTCACCGCCTTTATGGCGGCGCCGATTCTCTACACGCTCTACCTGAGCTTTCAGAAGCGACAGGTGGTCGGCCTCGGTCTCGGCTCCGGTGGGCGCATCGAGGTGTTCGCCGGGTTCAGCAACTACGCCGCGGCGTTCTCCGATCCCGAGTTCGGGGCCAGCGTTGGCCGCGTCGCGCTCTACGGGCTGGTACTCATCCCGTGCATGCTCGGCCTCGCCCTGCTGTTCGCGCTGCTGCTCGACTCACGCCGCACCCGCGCCGCCGGCTTCTCCCGCGTGGCGATCTTTATGCCCTACGCGGTACCGGCCGTTATCAGCTCGCTGCTCTGGGGCTTCCTCTACCTTCCCGCCGTCAGCCCCTTCTACTACGTGTTCGACAAGCTGGGGTGGGACGTTCCGCAGGTTCTCTCGCAGAACCTCATCCTGTTCGGCATCGCGAACATCGCCCTCTGGGGTGGCGTCGGATTCAACATGATTGTGATCTACACCTCGCTGAAGGCTGTTCCGCAGGACATCTACGAGGCGGCTCGCCTCGACGGAGCATCCGAAATCCAGATGGCATTGCGTATCAAGATCCCGATCATCGCGCCGTCAATTGTGATGACCGCCCTGTTCTCGATGGTCGCCACTCTGCAGGTCTTCGCGGAGCCGACCACACTGCGCCCGTTGACCAACACGCTGTCGACCAGTTGGACCCCCTTGATGAAGGTCTACCGCGACGCCTTCACCCGCGACGACATCTACTCCGCCGCGGCCACCTCGGTCATCATCGCCCTCGCCACCTTCGCGCTCTCGTTCCTGTTCCTCACGATCGTCCAGCGCCGCGCATTCGGACAGGAGGACTGACCCCATGTCACGTTCTACACTCGCATCCCAGCCCGTGCTCGTAAAACAGCGCACACTGTCGCTGGACCGGCCGCGGCCGAGCGTACTGTCGACCACGATCCTCATCGCGGGCGCGATCTACTGCCTCTTCCCCGTCGCCTGGGTGATTATGGCGGCGACCAAAGACGGCGGAGAGCTCTTCTCCACCTTCACCTTCGCGCCGAGCGGCCACTTCATCGACAACCTCGTGGCGCTGTCGCAGTACCGCGATGGGATTTATTGGCGGTGGATGCTCAACACCGCACTGTATGCGGGCGTTGGCGCACTCGCGTCTACCTGGGTCTCGGCCATCGCCGGGTATGTGCTGGCGAAGTTCAGCTTTCCCGGAAAAAACGCGGTCTTCACCGTTCTGCTGATGGGCGTTCTTGTGCCCGGCGTGATCCTCGCGATCCCGCAGTACTTTCTGATGGCGCAGATCGGAATGGCGAACACCTACTGGGCGGTGCTGCTGCCGCAGATCATCAGCCCCTACGGCATCTACCTCGCCCGCATCTACGCCGCCGGCTCCGTGCCGACCGAGGTGCTCGAGGCCGCCCGCACGGAGGGTGCCAAGGAGTTCACGATCTTCAACCGGGTTGTGCTGCCGATGCTCGGGCCGGGCCTCGTGACGATCTTCCTGTTCCAGTTCGTCGCGATTTGGAACAACTTTATGCTGCCGTACATCATGCTCGGCGACGACAAACTGTTCCCGATCACGGTGGGTCTCAGCGGCCTACTCAACCAGGGTGCGAGCGTTCCGTCGCTCTACACACTCGTCATTATGGGCGCGCTGATCTCGATCGTGCCGCTCATCGCGATGTTCCTGGTGCTGCAGCGCTTCTGGAAGGTCGACTTGGCCGCCGGTTCGGTCAAATAGGCGACGGTCACCACTGCAATAGGCTGGCGACGTGACACTCCCGCCCGCAAAAAAGCGCCCCACGATCAACGATGTCGCGCGAGTCGCCGGAGTCTCGCGCGGCACCGTCTCGCGGGTGCTCACCGGTGGCCACTGGGTCAGCCCGGATGCCTCGGCGGCGGTGACCGCGGCCATCGCCGAGACCGGGTACCGGGTCAACCCACACGCTCGCTCGCTCGCCACCAGCAAGGCCAACTCGGTCGCGTTTCTTCTCACCGAGTCATACGAGCGACTGTTCGATGACCCGAACTTCGCGACCCTGCTGCGGGGCGCCTCGACTGCCCTCGCCACAAGCGATATCCCCCTTGTGCTTCTGATGGCGGGCAACGAGGCCGAACAGCGCAGGGCGACCGAATTTATCACCGGCGGCCACGTCGACGGTGTGCTGCTTGTGTCCAGCCACCAAGGCAAACAAGACTTTCTGCCGGAGATCTCCAAGGCGGGGGTGCCCGCGATCTCCTGCGGTATCCCGCTCGGGTTCGAGCGAAAAATCGGCTACGTCTCCGCCGACGATTTTGCGGGCGCCCAGGAAATGGTGCGTTACCTGCAAAGCCTGGGGCGCTCCCGCATTGCCACGATCGCGGGCCCTCAAGACACCTCGGGCGGTCTGACTCGGCTCCGCGGTTACCGGGACGAGATGGGCGACGATGTCGTCGAGAGCCGCATCGCCTACGGGGACTACGGACTCGCCAGTGGTGAGCGCGCGATGCACGAGCTGCTCGAGCGCGATCCCGACATCGACGCCGTGTTTGTCGGCAATGACCTGATGGCGCGCGGGGCGATCACTGCGATCCAGTCCACGGGTCGACGGGTTCCCGAAGACATCGCGGTCGGCGGATTCGACGATTCGCCCGCGGCGCTCGACGGCACTCCCACGATCACCACCATGCGCCAGCCGTTCGAGCGCATCAGCCAGGAAATGGTTCGACTGCTGCTCGCCGCCATCGACGGTGAGGCGACCGCGGCCATGACGATTCCTACGCAGCTGGTTCGGCGCGAGTCCGCCTAGAACGTGCCGCCACGGCTCTCGACCGCCGCTTGGGCTGCCGCCACTGCTTCATCCGCCGGATCAGTATTTCTGGCCACAACCAGGAACCAGTGCTGATGTTTCACCCGTCGTTCATGCGGGTGAGCGAAGGTTGTTCGTATGGGAGAGATGGAATCGGGGTCCCGGGGCAGATCACGAACTTGTGTACTGGTCGGGGTGACCTCGCTGCTGTTGCTGGCGCACGCCGTGCTGCAGGGAGCTGGGGCGGCGACCTTCTGGCAGCCCTGTGTCACCGACGGCTTCCTCAGCGACGCGTGTGCGTACATGCAGTACGAGGTGCCGACTCCCTGGTGGGCCTACCTCAGCTGGTTATGGCTCATCGAGATCGCGCTGCTCATCATTGTTCTGGTCGGTGCCAATCGGTCGGGCCGACGTATCTGGTCGGCGGTCAGCGCGCTTGTTCTTGTGGTGCTCTGCAACACCATCACCGACTACGTCATCACCCCCGCGTTCAACGGTGGTTACACGTCGGCTGATTGGCCCCCGGGCTTCGGCATCTTCGGCGCGGTTGCGGTGGGGATTGCCGGATGCCTCCTGCCACTCATGCTGTTGCCGCGAGTGAAGGCTGCCCAACTCCAACCCGCAATCTGACGCACTATCGTGCTGTGCCCCACGCTGGTAGCGTCGAGCTAGACGAGGATTCCTCGTCGAGATCGAGGGAGCACCATGCGGTTTGCCGAACGATCGTTGTCGCTCGCGGTCATTGTTGTGCTGGCCCTCAGCGGCTGTGCGGCGGGCGAGGCCGGCACTGACGGCCCGAGCATCCCGCCACGCACACCCGCACCCGACGCAACACCGATCGCGAGGGTGGACCTGGGCGAGGCGCCCGATCCCCTCGGCCTGGTGAACCTGTGGCGGGTGTCCGGTGCCGAGGGTGAAGGCGTCGACACGTGGCTTCGCATCGACGCCGGGGACTTCCAGCTGTGGCGTGACTGTGGCATCACCGCCGGCGCATGGCAGTCGAACGGGAACTTGTTCGAGGCGTCGACCTGGGCCGCTGACACCGCATGCGTCCCCTCGATGACGGTGCCCTGGTTGGAGTCCGTCGCCTCGTTCCGCACGAGTGACGCTGGCTGGGAGCTCACGGATATGGCTGGCGACGTTGTCGCAACGCTGACGATCGACGGTGCGCCCGCACCCATTCCCACGGCGGCAGACTTCCTTACACAACCCCCGGTCATCACGGATGCCACTCGTGAAGCCCTGCGACAGGCGGTTCCTCTAGCTGACGGGTTTGTTCCTGCGACTCCGGACGACCTTTTCGGGCGATGGGTACCTGCCGGCTACGAGGGTCCACAGGAGCCCAATGAGCCGTATGTCCGTCTCTCGCAGAACGGCACGTGGGACGGTTCCGATGGCTGCAACGGCAGCGGCGGAAGCTGGGCCGCCGGCGAGGACGGCGCTTTCCTCGCAACCAGCGGCCCGACTACTCTGATTGGCTGCGACGGGTATTCCGTTGGCTACTCAATGAGCAGGACAACGCAGGTCGCGATCGATGGAGGTGGGCTGATCCTGTTCGACGTCGACGGTATCGAGCTGATGCGGCTCGAGCGCACCTAGCCGTCCGGAAGCTACGGCAGCACTGCCGCGAGCGACTCCGCCGAGTCCGACCCGCGGTAACGGAACTCCGAGAACGCCGGCCGGCCGCTGCACGTGGTGATTCCGAAGAAGCGTCCTGTAAATCCGCCCGCGACCTCGGTCGAGAGGTAGCGGCCGTCAAGGCGGGCGAGCTCCACGCGCTGGCCGTCGGTGAGGTAACCCATCACCACGGTGTCGGGAGCGCCGGATCCGGATGCCGCAGCGATCACACTCACGTAGACGGTGGTGTGGTCTTCCGCAGTTCCCGCCGCAGCGCCCTCCGAGACGTTATCCACATCACGTTCCACAATCGCGGCGCGCACGGCGCCGACCTGGCTGAGCGCGGTGGCGCGGCCGTCGCAGACCGAAACGCCGTACTCATGCTGGGGGTCGACCCGCAGCAACAGTGCACCGCGCCCGCCCGAGGGAGCGATAGTGACCATGGCGTCCGCGTAGAGGTGTTGCTGCCGGCGTCCGAGAAACACCTCGGATTCCGCAGTGCCCGAAAGGATAAGGGAGCCATCGCCGACCGCCGCGACTGGATGCGCCGCGGCGGTGCCCGAGGCGCTCCACTCGAATCCGAGCTCCGACGAGAGGTCGATTACTCCCGAGTCCACCACGCGGCCGGCGTCAGTGGGAGGAGTGAGAAGTCGACCCACCGAGGGCCACCCGCTGTGCCACTCGAGT
>Ga0247810_10002354_pt1 | contig 10528 bp, 10 predicted proteins | sample UWRJL119311C1_FD_179918 | JGI IMG/M metagenome (GOLD analysis project Ga0247810, IMG submission 179918) | Plant litter microbial communities from Arlington Agricultural Research Station in Wisconsin, United States - UWRJ-L119-311C-1 | ecosystem: Environmental > Terrestrial > Plant litter >...
GGTGTTCTACATCCCCGCCGCCGAGCGCAACCTCGTCCAGCAGGGCAAGCCGGGCGCCTACGACTTCGTCCCGGGCACGCCCGAGCAGACCGAGCTGGTCCAGTCCGAGAGCCGTCGTATCTCCACAGAGGCCTTCGCGTCCTACACCCGCATGCTCGACGAGGGCATCGCCCGTGAGGTGGCGCGCATCGTGCTGCCGCTCAACATCTATTCGTCCATGTACGTGACGCTCAACGCGCGCTCGCTCATGAACTTCCTGTCGCTGCGCACCAAGCGTGAAGGCTCGCACTTCCCTTCGTTCCCGCAGCGCGAGATCGAGATGGCGGCCGAGCAGATGGAGGACCACTTCCAGCAGCTCATGCCGCTGACCTACGAATCGTTCAACGAGAACGGGCGCGTCGCGCCATAGCTGCTAGCCCGTCAGCCCGCGGCGCTCGAGCAGCGGCTCGATGACGGCGTCGCGGCCGCGGAAGTCGCGGTAGGCCTCCAGCGGGTCCTTGGACCCGCCGACGCCGAGCAGGCGATCGCGGAAGCGCTGGCCGTTCTCGCGGGTCAGACCGCCGTTCTCTCGGAACCACTCGACGGTGTCCGCGTCGAGCACCTCGCTCCAGATGTAGGAGTAGTACCCGGCGTCGTAGCCACCGGAGAAGACGTGGGCGAAGTAGGTGCTCGCGTACCTCGGCGGGACCGCCGGGTTGTCGAGTCCGACGGCGGCGAGCGCGGCGGCCTCGAACTCCTCGACCGATGTCCCGACCCGGCCGGAGACGGTGTGCCAGGCCTGGTCGAGCAGCGAGGCGGCGAGGTACTCGCTCGTGCCGAAGCCCTCGTTGAAGGCGGCAGCGGCGAGCAGACGGTCGACGAGCTCCTGCGGCATCGCCTCGCCGGTCTCGTGGTGCACGGCGTAGTGGGCGAGGACCTCGGGCCAGAGCATCCACATCTCGTTGACCTGGCTGGGGAACTCGACGAAGTCACGGTAGACGGCCGTCCCGGAGAACTTCGGGTAGGTCACTCGCGCGAAGAGGCCGTGCAGGGCGTGCCCGAACTCATGGAAGAGGGTCTCCACCTCGTCGAAGCTGAGCAAGGTGGGGGATCCAGCCGGCGGCTTCGGCACGTTGAGGTTGTTGGTGACGACGGACGACGGAACGCCGAGCAGGGTCGACTGGTCGACGAGCGAGTTCATCCACGCCCCGCCGCGCTTGGAGTCACGCGTGTAGAGGTCGTAGACGTACAGGCCGACGGGGGAGCCGTTCTCGTCCGTCACCTCGAAAACGCGCGCGTCCGGGTGGTAGGCGACGAGGTCGGGGCGCTCGGCGAAGGTGACGCCGTAGAGGGCTGTCGCGGCGAAGAAGACCCCGTCCTGCAGGACGCGCTGGGCCTCGAAGTAGGGCTTCATCGCGGCCGTGTCGACGGCGTACTTCGCCGCGCGCACCTTCTCGGAGTAGTACGCCCAGTCGTGCGCCTCGACGGGATGGCCGGCGAGCTCTTCGAGGTCGGCCTGCTCGGCGCGGGCGTTGCGCGCGGCGATCGGGGCGAGGCGGGTGAGCATGGCAGCGACGGCCTCCGGCGTGCGCGCCGTCTCGTCGGCCGTCACCCAGGCGGCGTGGTTCTCGAAGCCGAGCAGGTGGGCGCGCTCGGCCCGCAGCGCCGAGATCTCGAGGACCAGCGCCCGGTTGTCGTTGTCCCCGCCCCGGATGCCGCGCGCACGCGAGGCCGTCATGACGCGTTCGCGAGACGTCCGGTTCGCGATCGCGGCGAGCCACGGGTGCCCGCTGAAGAGGACGAGCGTGACGAGATACCCGTCGAGCCCCCGGTCGGCGGCTGCCTGCGCGGCGGAGGCGAGCTCGCCCGCGTCCAGCCCGTCCAGCTCCTCCGCCGTGGCGAAGTGGACGGCGAGATCGTTCGTGTCCGCCAGGAGGTTCTTCTCGTAGCGGGTGGTCAGGCCGGCGAGACGGGAGTTGAGGTCGCGGAGCGTCGCCTTCTGCTCGTCGTCGAGGCCGGCTCCGGCGATCGTGAACTCCGTGTAGTAGCGCTCGACGAGGTAACGCGCCTCGGCGTCCAGGCCGAGGTCGTCCAGCTGATCGTGAATCGTCTTGATCCGCCAGTAGAGCTGACCGTCGAGGCGGATCGCGTCGGAGTGCGCGGCGAGCAGGGGAGCGAGCTCCTCCTCGAGCGCGTCGATCTCGTCGTTCGTGTCGGCCGAGCTCTGGTTGAAGAACACCGTCGCGACCCGGTCGAGGATCGCCCCGGAGCGCTCGAGCGGCTCCATCGTGTTCTCGAAGGTCGGCATGTCCCGCCGGCGGGTGATGTTCCGGATCTCCGTCAGCTGCTCCTCGAAGCCGGCCAGGAAGGCCGGCTTGTAGTGCTCGACGCGGATGTCCGCGAAGGGCGGCAGCTGGTAGGGCAGGGGGGACGGGACGAGGAAGGGGTTGGTCACGGCTCCAGCCTAGGCTCGGAGACATGACCCATGAGCGTTACACCCACGGCCACCATGAGACCGTCCTGCGGTCGCACTCCTGGCGAACGGTCGACAACTCCGCCGCCTACCTCGCCCCGCACCTCGGGCCGGGCGTCCGCGTGCTCGACGTGGGGTGCGGCCCCGGCACGATCTCGGCGGACATGGTCGAGCGCGGCTGCGATGTCATCGGCGTGGATGCCGCGGCCGACGTCGTCGCGAAAGCGCGCGAACTCGGTGTGGATGCGCGGGTCGGTGACGCCTACGCGCTCGATTTTGATGACGACAGCTTCGACGTCGTTCACGCGCACCAGACCCTGCAACACCTGGCGCGCCCGGTCGAGGCGTTGCGGGAGTTCCGTCGGGTCGTGAAGCCGGGCGGCGTCGTGGCCGTTCGCGACTGCGACTATGCGGGCACGATCGTGCACCCAGACCCGAACGGCGGGATCGCCGCGTGGGCGGCGCTGTACCAGCAGGTCCACCGTTCCAACGGGGGAGAGCCCGACGCCGGCCGGCGATTGAAGGCCTGGGCGCTGGAAGCCGGCTTCGCCGACGTGACGGCCACCGCCTCCCTCTGGACATTCACCGAGCCGGAGGACCGCGTCTGGTGGGGCGGGATGTGGCGCGACCGCGTGCTGCAGTCCGCCTTCGCGGACGATGCGATCGGAAAGGGCTTCGCGACCCGTGACGAGCTGGAGGCGATCAGCCGTGCCTGGGCTGCGTGGATCACCGACGAGGCCGGCTTCTGGGCGATGCCGCACGGGGAGATCCTCGCCCGCGGCTGAGCGCAGGGTGGGAATACAAAGGTTCCCTTGCAAAGGTATCTTGGCAAAGGTATCTTTGTATTCATGACCACTCCGGACCGCCGCACTCATCGCGACATCGACATGGCGAGCCTCAAGGGCCTCGCCCACCCGCTCCGGGTGCAGTTGCTCGAGGCGTTGTCCACCTTCGGTCCGTCCACCGCGAGCGGCCTGGCCGATCGGCTGGGGGAGTCGAGCGGAGCGACCAGTTATCACCTCCGTCAGCTCGAGAAGCACGGGTTCGTGCAGGAGGATGCCTCTCGCGGCTCAGGACGGGAACGCTGGTGGCAGCGCACTCCGAGCGGGCTCAACCTCAACGTGACCGACTTCCCCGTGGACAGCGCCGAACGCGCCGCCGCCGAGACGCTGGAGCGGGAGTGGGACCGCAGCCGTGCCGCGATCCTCGACGAGTTCACCCGCCGCGGACCCCGTGTGCTGTCGAAGGACTGGTACGACGCGAGCACGATCGCGACCACGAACATGACGCTCACCGTCGACCAGCTCGCCGCCCTGCGCGACGAGGTCGAGGGGGTCGTCGAGGGGTGGTTCGCCCGTCATCGCGACCAGCAGGACCCTGCCGCGAGACGCGTTCAGGTGCAGTTCAACGCCTTCCCGGTCATCGACGGCGACAGCCCGTCGAATGACGGTGGTACGGCGTAGTTTTCATCACAGAAGGGAAGGGAAAGACCATGACCGCAGCAACAATCACCGCCCGCCAACGCGTGCGCCCGACCGTCGTTGAGCGGCTGGCACTGACCCTCGGGCTCGCGCTCGTCGCGTGGTCCCGTCGCGCCGCGAAGGCGCCGAGCCGGGAGGACCTCGAGCTCGCTCGAGCAGCCCAGACACAGGCCGACGAGATCGCCCGCGAACGCGCCATGAGCCTCAGCGCGATGACCTACATCGGCTGAGAGTGAATCGAGGCCGCGCAGCTACTCCTGGCTGATGGCCGCGTGCTCGCCGTCGTAGCGGATCGTCGTGCCGTCATCGAGCTGCACCACGGGCTTGCGCTCGAGCCAGGTGAGCGTCCAGCGCCACTGCGTGGTGTCGACCTCTGCGAGGTCCGCCTCGATACCGGCGACGGCGTCGAGTACGACCTGCGGCAGGCTGGCTGGCGCCGGGTCTCCGACGCTCCAACGGGTTCCGAGTTGCATCATGCCCTCACTTCGTAGGTGACCCAGGTGGTGCGCGTGGCGACCCTGTCGTAGACCCGCTGCGCCGTCTCGTTGGAGGCGGCGGTGATCCAGCGCAGGGTGCCGGGGCCGGTTGCCGCGGCCTTCGCCTTCAGATCGTCGATGAGCGCCGTCGCGACACCTGCGCCGCGCGCGGCGGGGGACGTGAACAGGTCATCGAGGAACCAGTCGCGCCCCGTCGAGAAGGTGTCCGGGTGCGATCGGTAGTGGGCGAAGCCCACGACCGTTCCGTCGAGCTCGGCGACCAGGGCGTCTACTCCCTCGGCGGGGTCGAGCAGGCGCGACCAGGTCGACGCGACGACTTCGTCGGTGAAGGCCGTCTCGTAGAAGGCGCCGTAGGCGACGAAGAGCTGCGACCACGCCTCGTGGTCGCGCTCCTCGATCGGCCGGACGATGGTCACTCGGGCTGCTCCGCCAGCACGATGTCGGAGACGGCCACCTGGTCGGCGACCACGAAGGTCGCCTCCTGGATGCGGCCGACGGCCTTCAGGTCGACGATCGCCTGCTCGAGCAGGGCGGGGCCGGCGATGGTGGCGGAGGTGACCTCGGTCTTCTGGGAGGCCTTCGCGTCCGTCTTGGCGCGGCGGATCGTGATGAGCGCCTCGCTGACGAGGGGGAGCAGGCCCGAGGTGGTCGCGCCGACGGCGGTCGGCCACTCGGCGGTGTGCACCGAGTCCTCGTGCGTCCAGCTCCAGACCTCCTCGGTCGCGAAGGGGATGAACGGGGCGAAGAGTCGCAGGAGCACGTCGACGGCCTCGCGCAGGGCGAGCACGGCACTGGCCTGGCCCGCCTCTCCGGCGGAGCCGTAGGCGCGCTCCTTGACCAGCTCGAGGTAGTCGTCGCAGAAGGTCCAGAAGAACTGCTCGGCGGTCTCGAGGGCCTTGGCGTGGTCGTAGTCGTCGAAGGCCCGGGTGGCGGTCGCGACGACCTGGTCGAGCGTCGCCAGCATGTCCACGTCCAGGGGCTCGGTCACCGAGTCGCCGGAGACCTCCGGGAAGGTGTAGACGAACTTGGCCGCGTTGAGCACCTTGATCGCCAGGCGGCGACCGATCTTGATCTGCTTCGGGTTCTGCGGGTCGAAGGCCGCGTCGGTTCCGAGGCGCGAGGAGGCGGCCCAGTAGCGCACGGCGTCCGATCCGTGGTCCTCGAGCATTCCTGCCGGGGTGACGACGTTGCCCTTCGACTTCGACATCTTCTTGCGGTCGGGGTCGACGATGAAGCCGGAGATGCCGGCGTTGCCCCACGGCACCTGCCCGTGCTCGAGCTCGGCACGGAGGACGGTCGAGAAGAGCCAGGTGCGGATGATGTCCTGGCCCTGGCTGCGGAGCGCGTAGGGGAAGACGAGATCGAACAGCTCCGGGTCGGTGCCGTAGCCGCCGGCGATCTGCGGCGTGAGCGACGAGGTCGCCCAGGTGTCCATGATGTCCACCTCGCCGACGAAGGTCACTCCGCGATCCGCCTCGGTGTAGCCCGGGGGGACATCCGAGGAGGGGTCGACCGGAAGCGAGCCTGCGGCGGGCGTGATGACAGCGCCCTTGGTGCCCTCGGCATCCAGCTCGTACCAGACGGGGATCGGCACACCGAAGAAGCGCTGGCGCGAGATGAGCCAGTCACCGGTGAGGCCGCCGACCCAGTTCTCGTAGCGCACGCGCATGTGCTCCGGGACGAAGGCGATGTCCTTGCCGGCCTGCACGAGGCGCTCGCGCAGCTTCGGGTCGCGGGCACCGTTGGTGATGTACCACTGACGGGTGGAGATGATCTCGAGCGGCTTGTCGCCCTTCTCGAAGAACTTCACCGGGTGGGTGATGTTCTTCGGCTCGCCGATCAGCTCGCCGCTCTCGCGCAGCAGCTCGACCACGCGGGCCTTCGCGCTGAACACGGTCTTACCGGCCAGCTCGGCGTAGATCGCGCGGGCCTCATCGGAGAGGACCTCGGGGCCATCGGCCACGAGACGACCGTCTGCGCCGATGATGGTGCGGTTCGGAAGATCGAGCTCGCGCCACCAGATGACGTCGGTCACGTCGCCGAAGGTGCAGATCATGGCGATGCCCGATCCCTTGTCCTTCTGGGCGAGGTGGTGAGCGACGACCGGCACCTCGACACCGAAGATCGGTGTGGTGACGGTGGTGCCGAAGTAGGGCTGGTAGCGCTCGTCATCGGGGTGCGCGACGAGGGCGACGCAGGCGGCCAGCAGCTCGGGGCGGGTGGTCTCGATCTCGATCGTCCCCCCGTCCGGCTTGTGGAAGCTCACCCGGTGATACGCGGCCGGCTGGTCCTTGTCCTCCAGCTCCGCCTGGGCCACGGCGGTGCGGAAGGTGACGTCCCACAGGGTGGGCGCATCGGCCTGGTAGGCCTCGCCGCGGGCGAGGTTGTTGAGGAACATCTGCTGCGCGACCTTCTGCGACTCGTCGCCGATCGTGCGGTAGGTCAGGTTCCAGTCGACCGAGAGTCCCAGATCGCGCCAGAGGGCCTCGAACTGCTTCTCGTCCTCGACCGTGAGGCGCTCGCACAGCTCGATGAAGTTGCGGCGGCTGACGGGGACCTGGTCGGCGGCCTTCGTGCTCTTGTTGTCGCCCCCCTCGAAGGGCGGCACGAAGTCGTGCACGTAGGGGAGCGACGGGTCGCAGCGCACGCCATAGTAGTTCTGCACGCGACGCTCGGTGGGCAGACCGTTGTCGTCCCAGCCCATCGGGTAGAAGATGGTGCGGCCGCGCATGCGCTGGTAGCGCGCGGCGAGGTCCATGTGGGTGTAGCTGAAGACGTGGCCGATGTGCAGGCTGCCGGAGGCCGTCGGCGGGGGCGTGTCGATGGAGTAGACGTTCTCCTTCGTCGCCGTGGTGCGATCGAAACGGTAGGTGCCGCGCGCCTCCCACTCCGGGGCCCAGCGCTGCTCGAGGCCTTCGAGGGCCGGCTTGTCGGGGATGGCGTTGGCCATGGATGTCTCCGCTTCGATATGGGCGGCACCGTGTGGGTGGTGAGGTGCCTGATTCTGCCTCTCAGGATACGCCCACCACCGAGTTGCCCAGTTCTGCCGGTGCGGGACGCTCGCGACCCGCAGAACTGGGCAACTCAGGTGCCAGTGAACCCTAGGCTCGCGGCATGACTGCGTCGTCCCGCCGGATCACCCTCGACCTGCGCCGCTGGCCGTTGCGCGTGACCCTCGGCATCCGACCCACGGTCGTGATCGACGGCCGGACCGAGCCCGCCCAGTGGGGCGTCGGCACCTGGCAGGTCCCGGACGACCGCGAGGTCACGGTCACGGTGTTCCTGTTCGTCGTGGGTGCCCGTCTCGGGGTCGCCACGACCACCGTGGGCACGGAGGCGACGTCGGTCGTCTACCGTGCGCCGTGGCTGGCGTTCCTGCCGGGGCGGATCTCAGCGAGCTGACACGCCCTCGAAGGCGGCGCAGACCGGGCTGATGGCGTCGTCGAGGTAGGGGCGCAGCGGTCCGCGGGAGGTGCCGGCGTCGGCCCAGGTCCGCGCTGACGCCACGGCCGCAGCGACGATCGCGTAGGCGGCCGGGGTGGCGAGTGTGGTCAGCGAAGGGGAGCGGGAGACGAGGAACGCCTCCACCTCGCCCGTCAGGGCGGTGAGGCTGGCGAGGGCCGAGGCCTGCAGCTCGCCGGATGCACCGATGAAGGCGTGCTGCGTCAATGCCCAGGGGACCCGCCCTGGGCCGAAGGCGTCTGCGGCCGCCAACAACGCGTCGCGCACGGCAACGAGTGGGGAGAGCTCGTCGTCCGCCCGGGCAAGGCGTTCCCGCACGGTACCGATCGCGTCATCGAGCTCGGGCCAGAAGACGTCGGACTTCCCGGCGAAGTAGTTGAAGAATGTCGTGCGACTGACCCCCGCTGCGCGCGTGATCTCCTCGATCGTCGTTGCCGCGTAGCCCTGGGAGAGGAAGAGGTCGAAGGCGGACTCCTGCAGCATCTCGCGCGAGATCGCGCGGGGTCGGCCGCGGCCGCGCTCGGTGGCTGTCATGCTGTCCTCTCGGGAGTGCGCGCGATTAAGTGTACGGGATCCATTAATACTAGGATGTTTTCATCCGACCCTCCCTTTTCCGTAGGAGCACCCCCATGCCCAGACTCGCGCGACACCTCGTCGCCGGTGTCGCCGCCGCGACCGCCGCTGCCCTCCTCCTGGCCGGCTGCGCCTCCGACCCCGGATCCGACGACTCGACCCTGACCTTCGCCGTGGACGGCGCGAACCTCGCCAGCCACATGGACCCGCACGCCACCCAGCTCGACATCGGTGCCCTCGTCCAGCGCGCGACCTTCGACTCGCTCGTGTTCCAGGGGGCGGACGGAACCCTGTCGCCCTGGCTCGCCGAGTCGTGGGAGGTGTCGGACGACGAGCTGACCTACACGTTCCAACTCCGCGACGACGTGACCTTCCACGATGGCACGGCGTTCGACGCCGACGCCGTCGTCGCGAACATCGAGCACGTCATCGCCCCCGAGACCGCATCGGCCCAGGCCGCGTCCTCGATCGGCTTCGACTCGGAGGACCCGGAGGCCGGCGCATTCGAGAGCGTGGAGGCGACCGGCGAGTACGAGGTCGTGTTCACCTTCCGTCGCCCCTTCGTCACCTTCCTGTCCGCGCTCGCGACCACCAACCTCGGCATCTACTCGCCGACGGCGCTTGCCGAGCACGCGGACGACCTGAGGACCGGTGGCCCCGGGATCTCCGTCGGCTCCGGCCCGTACGTCCTCAGCGAGCTGGTGGCGGATCAGGAGATCGTCTACACCGCCAACCCCGATTACGCCTGGGGTCCGGACGGCGGCGGCGTCCCCGCGATCGACCGCCTCGTGGTGCGCATCGTCCCGGAGGAGTCCGTGCGTATCGGCGCCTTCAACTCCGGTGACGTGACGGCTGTCGGGCGCGTGAACGCGAGCGTGCTCGGTGACGTCACCCGCGAGGCCGACGTCTCCAACGTGAGCCTGCCGGGCGTGCCGTACTCGATGTACATCAACACCAAGCACGGCGTCTTCACCGACCCGCTGGTGCGCCAGGCCTTCCGGATCGGCTTCGATGTCGACGGCCCCGTCGAGTCGATCTTCGATGGCGAGGTCCAGCGCGCCTGGAGCATCCTCGCGCCGACCACACCGAATTCCTACGACGCCTCGCTCGAAGGCTCCTGGCCCTACGACGCCGCCGCCGCGGAGGACCTCCTCGACCAGGCGGGGTGGACGGAACGCGACTCCGACGGCTACCGCACGAAGGACGGGCAACGTCTCTCCGCCGTCTGGGCCGCCTACACCCCGGTCTCCGACTCCAACGCCGCTCTCGCGGACAGCATCCAGAGCGACCTCAAGGACATCGGCTTCGAGCTCGTCCGTGAGCAGCTCGAACCCGCCCAGTACAACGAGCGCTACGCGACCCTCGACTTCGACCTGACGGACTGGGGCTTCGGTGGGACCGACGCGGACGTGCTGCGCAACCACCTGCACAGCGCCGGGTTCCAGAATGCGGCGAACGTGTCCGACCCCGCGCTGGATGCGATCCTCGAGGAGGCCGTCGCGACGAGCGATCCTGCCGTACGGGAGCGCCTCTACACTCAGGTCCAGGAGTGGAACCAGGAGAACGTGGCCATCGTCCCCCTCTACCTCCCCGCGGTCATCACGGTCGTCTCGACCGATGTGACGGGCCTGACCTACGACATCGAGGGTCGCCCGCTGTTCGCGACCGCCGCCCTCGCGGCCCGGTAACGACCGCACCCACGAGCACGAACGGAGGCGCCATGACGACACGACTCGTCATGGCGCTCCGTCGTGTCGGCGGTGGCCTCGTGGTCGTCTGGGTGTCGGCGACGATCGCCTTCCTCGCGGTCCGTCTCGTGCCGGGTGACCCGGTGGACACCATGCTCGGCATCCACGCGCAGGTGAGCGACCACATCAAGGACGGGATCCGGGCGGATCTCGGGCTCGACCGTCCGCTCTACGAGCAGTACGCGCTCTTCCTCGGCCGACTTCTGCGCGGGGATCTCGGCACCTCGTACCAGCTGCGCAAGCCGGTGACGGAGGTCCTCGGCGAGCAACTGGGCAGCACCCTCCAGCTCACCGGTCTCGCGATGGCGGTAGCGA
>Ga0247810_10002355_pt1 | contig 10524 bp, 7 predicted proteins | sample UWRJL119311C1_FD_179918 | JGI IMG/M metagenome (GOLD analysis project Ga0247810, IMG submission 179918) | Plant litter microbial communities from Arlington Agricultural Research Station in Wisconsin, United States - UWRJ-L119-311C-1 | ecosystem: Environmental > Terrestrial > Plant litter >...
TCTGCGATGCATTGACCGGACGGTTCGACTTCTCGAACTGGCGAAGGCTGGCCCGGTGGTCGTCGAAGATGTAGAGCCGGATGTCCTGGGGGTTCGACATCACCGACGATGCCCGGATCGGGTAGACGAGCTCATCGGTTTCGAACGTGAACCGGATCGGGTCGAGACGACCGTCGAGAGTGTCTCCCGCGACGAGCTTTACCGCGACAAACGACCACCCGAGGTCGACATAGGTCGCGAGGGATTCCCGGTTGCCCTTCGACAGGGTGAAGTCATTCGACTTGAGCCATTTGTTGAGACCGGAGACGTTCGACGCCCGCAGCGTCGTCGCCTCGAGGTCCCCGACGCGCACCCTGTCGAGAACCACGGGTTCGGCATCGACGACGGTTTCACCCTGGACGCCGAAGCCCCACCAGTCGTTGACCACGATTGGACGCGGAGCAATCTGTTCTTCGAGATAGTCGAAGCGTTCGGGGTCTCCCGCGCTTACCCGAGCGGGGTTCGGGGTGGGGAAAACAAGACCGGCCGTTGCCGCCTCGCTCTGCATCGCGAGGGACAGGTCGATCTGCTGGTTTTCGCCGTCCCAGTTGATAATGGCCCGTTCACCGCTGACGGCGGCCTTCGCATCACCCTCGGTAGCGATGACGCCACACGCGCAGGCTGCTGCGGGGGACGCGATTCCGACCAGTACGAGGAGTGCAGAAACCGCGGCAACCGCTCCCCATCGCCTCGCGGCCCATATACGCACCGTTCTATGGTGTCATAGCCGAGATGGCAGAAATGCTCAGTTCAGGATGCCAACAGGATTTCTGGCTCGTGAAGCACGGGAAAATTCACCGAAGCGGCGATAAAGCACTTCTCGCTCGCCTCTTTGTGCAGGGAGAGCGCGAGAGCGGTGTCTCCCCCGGCGATCGTGACCGTCGGGCGGAGGGTGACGCTCGTGAAATGACCACCGCCGTTGTTGGTCTGTTCCATCGTGCCGGTTGCGGCATCCGTGTACCCGGTGACGACAACCCCGTGGCTCGCCGCGACGTGCAGATAGCTCAGCAGGTGGCACTGGCTGAGGGCGGCGATGAGCATCTCTTCCGGGTTCCAGCGTTCGGGATTTCCGCGGAACACCCGGTCGCTCGAACCGGCAATGGACTCCTTGCCCTCGGCCGAGACCACGTGCTCGCGTCCGTAGGATTTGTAGTCGCTCGTGCCGGTGCCTCGGTTGCCTGTCCACTCGAGGCCGACCGCGAAATGGTGCTGAGTTTGCATAAACTTAGTCCACCATGACTGACACCATTTCCGCTGCATCGTCGACCGAAATCCCGCAGGAACGCCGCATCGTCACTGCGATTCCCGGACCGAAATCGATCGCGCTGCAGAAGCGACGCGAGGCGGTTGTTCCGGTCGGTGTCGCCTCGGCGCTCCCCGTCTACATCGAGCGTGCCCACGGCGCCATCGTCGTGGACGTCGACGGCAACCAGTTCATCGACCTCGGGTCGGGAATCGGCGTCATGACCATCGGCCACACGGATGCCGCGGTCATCGAAGCGGCGACCCGCCAGCTCGGCGAAGTGACCCACGCGATGTTCACGATCACGCCGTACGAGTCGTACGTTCGCGTGGCCGAACTGCTCGCCGAGCACACCCCCGGCGATTTTCCGAAGAAGACCGTGCTGCTGAACTCCGGTGCGGAAGCCGTGGAGAACGCGGTCAAGATCGCCCGCAAGTTCACCGGAAAGAGCGGCGTCGCGGTTCTCGACCACGCCTACCACGGTCGCACCAACCTCACCATGGCGATGACGTTCAAGGCCATGCCCTACAAGTCGGGCTTCGGTCCGTTCGCCGGCGAGGTGCACCACGCCCCGAATTCCTACCCGTTCCGGGACGGGCTCACCGGCGCAGAGGCCGCCGCCCGAACGATCACGTTCCTCGAGAAATCGGTCGGGGCATCCGATCTCGCCTGCATCGTCGCGGAGCCGATCCAGGGTGAGGGCGGGTTTGTCGTTCCGGCCGATGGTTACCTCGCTGCGTTGCAGGAGTGGTGCACCGCCAACGGCGTCGTCTTCATCGCCGACGAGATCCAGAGCGGCATGGCACGCACCGGCGCGTACTACGCGAGCGAGCACTTCGGTGTGATTCCGGATGTCGTGCTCAGCGCCAAGGGAATCGCCGGCGGTCTTCCCATCGCCGCCGTCACGGGTCGCGCCGAGATCATGGACGCCTCGCACCCGGGTGGACTGGGCGGAACCTTCGCGGGCAACCCGGTCGCCGCCGAAGCCGCCATTGCGGTCTTTGGCGAGATCGAGCGACGCAACCTGCTCGCCGAGGGTGCCCGGATCGAACACCTGCTCGCTCCGGAGCTGAAGCGGCTTCAGCAGAAGTACGACATCATCGGCGACGTCCGCGGAATCGGCGCCATGCTCGCGATCGAACTTGTTCTTCCGGGCACGGCGTCGACGACCAAGGTGCCGAACCCGGCCGCCGTCTCAGCAATTGCGGCGTTTGCCGCCCAGCACGGCGTGCTCCTGCTCAGCGCGGGCACCTTCGGGAACGTCGTGCGCTTCCTGCCGAGCCTCGCCATCAGCGACGAGCTGCTGCTCGAAGCGATCGCGGTACTCGACGAAGCGTTCGCCGCCCTCTAGCCCTGCTTCGCGAGGCGCTTGCGACGAGCCGCGGCGGAGAGCTGCGACACGACGACGAAGATGATCGCGATGAAGAACACGGCGGACGCGATGACGTTCGCCTCGGCCGGGATTCCACGCGCCGCAGCCGTGTAGATGAACTTCGGGAACGTCACGAACGCACCGGAGTTGAAGTTCGTGATGATGAAGTCGTCGAAGCTGAGGGCGAAGCTGAGGAGTGCGGCGGCGATGATGCCGGGCAGAAGCAGCGGGAAGGTCACCCTCAGGAAGACCTGGGCAGGTGACGCGTACAGGTCCCGTCCGGCCTCTTCGAGTGCTGGATCGATTCCGGCTACGCGGGCGCGGACGGTCACCACGACAAAGCTCACGCAGAACATGGTGTGGGCGAGGATGACGGTCAGCGCACCCTTCTGCACACCAGCAGTGAGGAATTCGGCCGCGAGGCCGGCACCGAGCACAACCTCGGGCGTCGCCATCGGCAGGAACAGCAGCAGTGTCGTCGCGTTGCGGAACTTGAAGCGATACCGCACGAGCGCAATGGCGATCATCGTGCCGAGCGTCGTCGCGAGGAGCGTCGCAACAACACCGACCAGAATGCTGTTCGCAAACGCCTCACAGACGCCCTGGGCGTTGCAGACGTTGATCCAGTTGTCGAGGGTGAAACCGCGCCAGGTGATGTTCGAGCGACGGTAGTCGTTGAACGAGAAGACGATCGTGTAGGCGATCGGCACGAGCAGGAACGCAAACGCGAGGATGCTGTAGATCCAGATCAGGTACCGGCTGAAGAAGCGGGAGACGTGTCGCATCAGATCAGATCCTCCGTTCCGCTTCGTTTGACGTAGATGCCGACGAGCACGAGGATCGCGGCCATGAGGATGAGTGAGAGCGCTGCTGCAGCCGGATAGTTCTGCAGCTCGAGGAAGTTCTTCTCGATCACGTTTCCGATCATCTGAGTATCGGACCCACCGAGGAATTGCCCGCTCGCGTTGATGTAATCGCCGGCCGCCGGAATGAAGGTCAACAGCGAACCGGAGACGATGCCGGGCATCGACAGCGGCACGGTGATGAACAGGAAGGTCTTTGTCGGGCTCGCGTAGAGGTCGTTGCCGGCCTCGACGTAGCGCAGGTCGAGCTTCTCGAGCGACGTGTAGATGGGCAGCGTCATGAACGGGATGAAGTTGTAGGTGAGACCGAAGATGACCGCGGCCGGCGTTCCGGTGAAGTGGTCACCCGATCCCATGAGCGACAGGGCCTTGAGCCCGGTCACCACGGCGCCCTCGTCGGAGAACACCTGCTTCCACGCGAAGGTGCGCAGCAGGAAGCTGATGAAGAACGGTGCGATCACGAGCGTCAGCCCGAGAGCCTGCAGCAGCGGGAAGCGGCGAAGTTTCACCCCGATGAAGTACGCGAGCGGGTAGCTGAACGCGAGAGCGAGGATCGTGGCGATGAGCGCGTACCCGAACGAACGCGCGATGTGCGAGCCGTACGACTGAATGACGATCGCGTAATTGTCGACCTTGAACGCGTTGACGTACAGACCGATGTCGAGACCGGGCGCCTGCAGCGAGGTGATGATGAGCTGAACAAACGGCACGAGAAAGAACAAGCCGAGATACAGGATGCCGGGAAGCAGCAGGATCAGCGCAACCTTGCTGCGCTTGCGCGCAACCGGTTCGACGGCGACCGGTGTTGCCGTTCCGGAGAAAGCTCCGAAGGCCACCGTTACGCCTCTTCCAGCTCGGCCTCGAGCTTCTCGCGCTTCTGCACGGCGAGGCTCTTGGTGTCGGTGTCTGCGGTGAAGCGCGGGCCATCGGCCGGGTCGTCGGCCACGCCGAATCCGTGGTCGGTGTTCCAAGTGAGCCAGACTTCGGCGCCGGTGTTGACGACCGGACCGAAGACCATGTTCTGGGCGAAGACGACCATCGACCCGAGTCCGGGAACCGATACCTGGTACTGCGTGCTCACTCCGCTGAACGACACGTCGGTGACGCGTCCGGGGCCGACGATGTTGACGTCGGACTGCGGCTTGGGCGCGCTCGTGTGCAGCATGAGCTTCTCCGGGCGGACACCGATCGTGACCTCGCCGGCGTGACGCTGTGCACGTTCGCGCGGAATCTCGATCTTGCGACCGGCGACGTCGACGACGATCGAGTTCGATCCCGAGGAGATGACCTTCCCGGTGAACAGGTTGGACTGTCCGAGAAAGTTCGCAACAAACGAGGTGCGGGGAAGCTCGTAGAGCTCTTCCGGCGCACCCATCTGCTCGATCTGGCCCTTGTTCATGACCGCGACGGTGTCGGCCATGGTCATGGCCTCTTCCTGGTCGTGGGTCACGTGCAGGAAGGTGAGTCCGACATCCGACTGGATGTCTTTAAGCTCGATCTGCATCTGCCGACGCAGTTTGAGGTCCAGTGCTCCGAGCGGCTCATCGAGCAGAAGAAGTGCCGGGCGGTTCACCACCGCGCGGGCGAGCGCCACTCGCTGCTGCTGCCCACCGGAGAGCTGCTGCGGCTTGCGCTGCGCGAGGTGGTCGAGTTCGACGAGGCGGAGTGCTTCGTGGGCGAGGGTGGTGGCATCCGCGATTTTGCGTCTCTTCAGACCGAACGAGACGTTCTCGAGGATCGTCATGTGCGGAAAGAGTGCGTAGCTCTGGAAGACGGTGTTCACCGGCCGCTGGAACGGCTTGGTGTGGGTGACGTCTTTTCCACCGATGAGGATTCGACCCTCCGTGGCGTCTTCGAGGCCTGCCACGAGCCGCAGCGTCGTGGTCTTTCCACACCCGGACGGCCCGAGCAGTGCAAAAAAGCTCCCGGCCGGGATGGTCAGGTTGAGGTCTTCAATAGCCGTGAATCCGGGGAACCTCTTGGTGATGCCGACGAGTTCGAGGTCGGCACCGGCCTCTGCAAAACTACCTTGCGCCACTGGTGTATCTCCTTAGCAGGACGGGCAGCGATCGTGCCCGGGAAAGTGAATCGGTGAGGCTATCCGCCGAGAAGAACGGCCTGGAATGCAGCACCGAATTCCTGCTCCTCTGCACCGGAGAGGGTGCGGAAGACCTGGACCTGGGAGAGCGTCTCTTCGTTGGGGAAGATCAGCTGGTTGTCGGCGAGCGCCGGGTCGATCGCGATCGCGGCTTCCTTTGCGCCCTCGACGGGAGTGATGTAGTTGACCCAGGCGGCGACCTCGGCCGCTACCTCTGGCTCGTAGTAGTAGTTCATCAGGGTCTCGGCGTTCTTCTTGCGCGTCGACCCGATCGGCACGACAAAGGTGTCGTTCCACAGCGTTCCACCGGCCTCGGGGATCACGAAGCCGAACTTCTCGTAGCCGACCTCCTGGTTGGCCAGGGTGACGTCACCCGACCAGGCGATGGCCGCGAGCGTGTCTTCGTTGGCGAGGTCCTCGGTGTACGAGTTTCCCTTGACGTTGCGGATCTGGCCGGACTGCACCTGTTTCTTGAAGACCTCGATCGCCTTGTTGAAGTCGTCGGAGGTGAAGTCGCCCTCGATGTTGATGCCCTCTTCCATCATGATCAGGCCGATGGTGTCGCGCATCTCGGAGAGCACTCCGACGCGTCCCTTGAGGTCGGGAGCCCAGAGGTCACTCACGCTCTTGAGGCCATTCGGGTACTTGTCCTTGTTCCAGGTCAGGCCGGCGAAGCCGCCCTGCCACGGGAGCGAGAGGTTGCGACCCTTGTCGAAGTCGACGTCGAGGAGCTTCGGGGTGAGGTTGGCGATGTTCGGGATGTTTGCGTGGTCGAGCTTCTGCACGTAGCCGAAACGGATGAGTCGGGCGACCATCCACTCGGTGAGGCAGACCGTGTCTGCCCCGATGTCCTGGCCGAGCGCCAGCTGGTCCTTGACCTTGCCGTAGTAGGAGTTGTTGTCGTCGACGTCGATGAGGTAGTTGACCTCGATGCCGGTCTGCTCCTGGAAACCGAGCAGCGTCGGGTAGTTTCCGTCGTCGTCTTCGTCCATGTAGTCGGGCCAGTTCGCCCAGTTGAGCGTCTTGTCCTTGTCCGAGTTGTCGGGAGCTGCCGTCGGCTGCGCATTACCCGCCGGTGAGCACGCCGCGAGCGTGAGCGCTGCCGCGAGTCCGGTGCTGCCGGCCAGAACGGAACGGCGCGAGAGCTGTGACTGGCGGGCCTGCTGCACGAGCTGGCGGATCATGGGGTCTGCGGGTAGCGGTCTGGTCATGGGTGGGTCTCCTCGACGATCAGCAAACTCGCGACTACAGCGATGTGCCGCGTTGGAGACGATACTGTCACAGAGCGAATTCCCACCGCGAGCAAAAGGGAGCAAATCGTCGACCTTGTAACAAGAATTTCACGAAATCAGCACGGTTTCGCGTGATTCTCGTGCGGAATCGGCAGCGTTTGTCCTACGGCGCCCCTGCGATCACCACGCGACGTGGCTCGCCGCCGACGACCAGGATCGCCTTGGTCTCCGGATCAGCGATCGGAGGAGGAAGAGTCCGCGATCGGGTCAGCGTACGGAAGTCGTTCGTGGAGCAGGCGTGGAACAACACGGGTACCCGTCGTCCCAGTGCGACAACAGCTCCCCAGTGGGCGTTCCAGGCCTCGGGATCACCGATAACGACGATGCGCTCCTGTCCGCTGTCGACGACGAGCGTCGCCGGGTCGGCACCGCGTTCGACAATGTCGATCACGGTCGCGCCGGCTGCCTCCGCAAGAGACCGCAGCTCACCGGGACGGGTCGTGACGATGGCGAGGGATTCCTCGCCGATACGCACAGCGGGGTCGACCGTGACGGTCCGACCTGCCGGACGGACCCCGGAGCGCGCGACCTGGATCCGCATTCCGCGCCAGTGCCCGCTCCCGGGTGGTGCCGCCGGATCGAATTCGTCGCTCGCTCCCCCGGCGATGAGGTGCTCCTGGCGAGTGGGGAGCCGAAAGACAAGCCGTGAGTCGCACAGCGTCACCGCGGACTGCAGGGCTGGAACGAGTCGCTGCACGGCGAGCACGACGCTGTAACCGGCGCCTGCGCCCTCGCGCAGGATCGACGTGAGCATGTCGGTGAACGCCGCACGGTGGTCATCACCCAGCCGGTCGAGGATCGTGTCGAGGTCGTCGATGAGTACGAGCTGGCGCGGTGTCTCTCCCTGCCCCGACCGGCTGCTGCGGATTGCGGAGAGGGCGGAGATCGCCCAGTCCCAGGCTTCCTCCGCACCCTCTCCCCGATCGGTGTGCGGCGCGGCGACCCAGCGGCAATCGACGCCCGCGGCAGCTGCGGCCGTCGCGAGCGTGCCGAGCAGCGTCGACTTTCCCGAAAGCGCAGCGCCGATGACCAGCAGGTGACCGTCGGATGTCACGGAGAACCCGACCGTCGGCTGCCGCTGCTCGGCGGGCAGATCGGCTCGGGCGAATGGTAGCGAACCCTCCACGAGGGCGTCGAGGGTCGCGGCGGGGATCTCAGTCGGGAGCGGCTCGAGCCAGGGGCGGCGCGGCGGCGGCACCGCCCGCCAGCGTCGGGCGACCCGCTGGGCGTCGGCGGGAACGGCGAGGGCGACCTGCACCTCCACCGGGGGCGAGCCGGCCGTGCTGACTAGCGCGCGCCCGGGCGGCCGCGCCGGGAGGGCGGCCGCCGCGTCCGTGCCGATCACCGCACCGCTGTCCGCGCGATTGTTGACACGCAGCGAGATGCGCAGTCCACTGTTTGCGAGCACTGCATCGCGCACCGCACCGGCCGGGCGCTGCGTGCACAGCACGAGGTGGATACCGAGAGATCTCCCGCGCGCGGCGAGGTCGGCGAACAGCGCGTGGAGCTCCGGGAACTCGGTCACCATCGCCGCGAACTCATCAACAACGATGACGAGGCGCGGCAGAGCGCTGCCGGTCGGCAGCTCGTCGATCGAGCGTGCACCCGCGGCAGACAACACCCGCTCGCGGTAGCGGATCTCCGCGGTGAGACTCGACAGGGCACGAAGGGCGGCGGACTGGTCAAGATCGCTGATCATGCCGACGCAATGCGGCAACGGCTCGAGGGCGGCAAAACTCGCCCCACCCTTGAAGTCCACGAGCAGCACCGCGACGTGTGATGGCGGGTACCTGCCAGCCAGAGCGACAACCCAGGCCACGAGCAACTCGCTCTTGCCGCTCCCGGTGGTTCCCCCGATCACGGCGTGTGGACCGTCGGCGACCAGGTCGATCGCGACGGGTCCGTCCGCTCCGGCCAGGAACGCGGCACGCAACTCCCCCGACGGCGCTGCGCCCGAACGATCGTCACTGAGAGAACCGGCCAGCTCACCGAGCATCACGGCCGACGGCACGGCCCCGGCACCCGGCGCGAATCCGGCCTGCCGCGCGGTCTCGGCGAGCCACGCCGCAAATGCGTGGGCCTCGCGCACGGCAACGGTCTCAACCGACACGGGCCCAACCAGTTCACGATCCGGATGCCGCACCACCGCCGCCACCGCCGGCTCGGTCGCCGAGATCACGACCCGCACCCTCGGCGGAAGCCCATCGACGGTGGCGGCGACGGCGATCGTGATCGGCTCGCCCTCGGACGGGTCGATGGTCACGACCGGGGTGGACGAGCCGGGAAACACGGGGGCAGGGGCGACATCACCGGCGAGCGGATCAGGGCGGTCGCCCCGCACAGCCCACTCCCGCGGCGACAGCAGGTACCGCGCCTGGACGACGAGCGCCCGGGCGATCGCCGCCGCGACCCGCGGTGGCCCGACAACGCCGATCCCGAGGCGGGCATCCACCCGCAGCGGCGCGGCGTCGAGCCAGCGAGCCGTGTCCGCGAGCGCCCGGGTGCGCGCGGCGAAGGGGGCACGGGACTCGTGCCGTGCGGTCGGTGTTGCACCATCGAGTCGCGTTGCACTGTGGATGCGGGCGCGTCCGACGGTCAGGAGAACGGCATCCCTCGCGGTGAGCGAGAAGCGCTCGGGGTCGTGACCGACTCTCCGAAGCGCCGCGGCCGCGGTCGGCGCCGTCTGCTCGAGCAGCTCGCGCTCACGATCGTGGGCGGCGACGATCTCAGCTTCGACCTCGACGACCTCGCGGTCGAACCGTTTACGTTCGTGCCGTGCCCGGCGCCGGGTCTGCCAGCGCGAATCCACGAGGCTCGCAACCGCGACCGCGGGGCCGAGCGCGGCGAACACCAGCGCAAAGACCGACCGCGTGATGAGCCAGATCGCGATGCTGACGACCACCGGCGCGATCGTCGCGAGCACCGGGAACGAGTAGGGCTGCGGTGGCGCGGGAAGGCTGGGCGCAGCGATCCGTGATTGCTCGGACTCCGGGTGCATGCACCGATCCCACCAATCGCCCGCCCCTTGCGGCGGCGCGAAACGACGATCAGTGGATCGTCACGAGGGATCCCTCTTGGGGAGGAAAGCGCTAACTGACGATGAAGAACTGCTCGCCCATGTCGACACGGGACCCGCGAGCGACGTGAACGCGAACGCCGGGGGCGCACCTGCGGGGCTCCCGGTCCGGCTCGCGCACGGTCGTGCCGTTCGCCGAGTACCGGTCACTCACCCAGAAGCGACCCTCGTCCTGGCCGAAGTCGAGGTGACTTTTCGAGACCGATTTGTCGTAGTCGACGACGGTCACGAGATGGTCGACAAACTCGCCCGGTTCCTTGGATGGGTTGCGGCCGATGATGCCCGTTCCCGTCACCGTGACGCTCTCGCCCGTCGAGAACTGCAGTACGAACCGCTCGGGAGTTGCGGCCACAGCGGGCGGCGGCACGGGTGCCGGAGCATGGAAGACGGGAATATCGGCGCGAGGCACGGTCGACGCCGGCTCGGAAGCGGGCACCGGCGGAATCGGCGGGATCGACACAACCGGCGGGATCGGCGCAGCAGGAACTTCGGGCGCGATCGCGGCCTCGGGCGTAGGCGCGGGCGCGAGCTTCGCCACGGG
>Ga0247810_10002356_pt1 | contig 10516 bp, 8 predicted proteins | sample UWRJL119311C1_FD_179918 | JGI IMG/M metagenome (GOLD analysis project Ga0247810, IMG submission 179918) | Plant litter microbial communities from Arlington Agricultural Research Station in Wisconsin, United States - UWRJ-L119-311C-1 | ecosystem: Environmental > Terrestrial > Plant litter >...
ATAGAATCCCAGCGGACCCAAAGGGCACCCCTGCCAGTGTAACAAAATATTCAAGTAACACTTTCTCGGTGTTTCTGGCTAAATTTGATTTTCTGTTTTTATTTACGTTGTAGCCCATGCAGCTGGTTTACAGAAGGTCTTTATTTATGATTATCAAAGCTTCTCCACTATAGCTCTGCCCTTAAGCGGAGAACTAGCCACTTATAGTTACAGCCTCGTTTAGCTTATATAATCATTGCCAAGCTTTTGGATGTTGTACCCTAAAGCTTACGTTCTCCAGTGGCATTACTACGAACGCAAAGTTCGGTATGTCCAGGCGCTCAAGTACCGCTACTTAGCTAATGTGATAGTAGGCATGATTACTTCCAGCCAAATTACATGTCCTTCGAATCCCCAGCTTATTGCACACAAGTCTCCAATATTATCATACAGAAAACAGTGCATCTGAAGTTAGCTTAGGAGCGGCCCTCTTCGTCCACCGCGGAGTCAAAAGATGACCACTATCAGATTGCCGACTGGGTTCAACATGACCAACTACCTAAGCTCCGGGATTACGAGCATGGTGTACCTAGACTTGCCCTCTAACACTGTCGTTAAATATCCTCACCGAAAAGAAGAAGAGCCCGCTATCGAAGTTGAGAGACGGATCTACGAGCGGTTCCAGCAACACGGCGGGCACGAAGGTCTTTTGCATTATCATGGTACCTTCGAATCCGGCATCCGGTTAGAATATGCGAATAAGAATGGACTCCGCCAATATATCCAAACTCATGAGGTTGATACCAAGCAACGCCTTCAATGGGCTCAACAAGTCACTAGTGCGCTTGCCTTTGTTCATTCGATGAACGTCATTCATGCCGATCTTACATGCGGAAATGTTTCCTTGGACGACAGCCTACATGCGAAGCTTCTAGATTTCAGTGGCTCCTCATTGGATGGCTCTGATCCGTCCGTTGTAGTAACTGCAAGTCATAAATATCCTGGAGGCGACCTCAAATCAACACGGGCAGACCTGTTTGCCCTTGGCTCTACCATCTACGAAATCTTGACTGGCAAGCCTCCATACTACGACCTCGGGCTTAAAGAGATAGAAATCACCGGCTTGTTTAAACATTATAAGTTTCCTGAGACGACAAGTCTAGGACCAGCAGGCGATATTATCACAGGGTGCTGGCAAGGCAGATATGTAAATGCAGAAGATGTTCATAAAGGTGTGCCATTTGCTAATTTCCCTCTCAAAGTCATTTACTAATTCCACCCAGCTATCAACTCTTGTCTTGGAACACGGTTCTTTGCTCCACCCACCCTCGAGACAACAATCGCCATTTCGGTTTTTGGCTTGCTAGTATTCCTTGCCCATAAATTAGCAAAGCGATAACAATATAGAAGAACAGGGCTCTACCTAGGCGCAGAGAGGGCATTTCCCAGGCTTCTTGGAACTGCCAAACGTAATCTCTTGTCCGTTCAATCCTTTAGCCGGTGCTAGATTGCTGCAAGGACCAGCCGTAGCACTGCCTTTCGAACAGTAATCGTATGACCGCCCAGGGAAGGTGTGGCTCTGACTGCAGTCGGAGAATGAGTAGGGGTTGGCAACGTAGGTACACATTTTGCGTAGTTTGAGATGCTGCTTCTGGGTAACAAATAATGGGAAATTTTTGTGTATGAGAGAGATTTGAATTTTCATTGCCAACTTAGCAGAATAGCATCATTGCGGTGGAACTCGCAGCATTCTGACGTGTTCAAATGCAAGGCGGCGACGAATAGTCTTCAAGATCATCAATAATATATTCACCCGTAAAATCCCGAGCTATTTCTACGTTACCGCACAAATACTTTCACGTGATACCCCAACTTATAGCTGACGCATTAAATGTGAAAATTTGGAAAGCGTATCCGCCCCTTTCAATATATTCATTCGTTCACGCCACTCTTTGCTCTTCTTACTACTGCTCCAATCTCCAAGATTCGAGCATATTTGTGCCTGCAGTATGGGAGATATCTGAAGGTTCTGGACTGGAAACCATGACAAGTTCGTCTATCTTTCCTATCCCCCCGTTACGCCGATAACAAAATAAATTGAACCGAATTTCTTGAGGTAGGCTCGCCTTCGACCTAACAGTTGTATACAATGTGGTTTGCCGCCTAGGAGGCTCAAGTCGCTCAATTTCGGTTACAATATGTCATATTGTAATTTCTTTACATAAATAATAACCTCCGACAGAGGGATAGATACTGACAAAGTGCAGATAATATCATCAATCGTTACACTATTTGGCGCTTATTTGATTCACTTAGCGCCGAATTGGCTGACTCATAATAGCAGGTTACAGTCACGGGACTCTCATTACTAATAACGCTGGGCGTTTGTGCATGATTTCGCCACAACTCGAGGGCGGCTTGTGCATTTTTGCTACCAAAACCATATAGTCCTTACCCTAAAGAGCAAACTATTCATATATCATTCAAACCCAATTTCTAATGCCTCGTCAACTAACGACAACAACCATGCTTCCGCTTTTGACTTCGCATCTTCTTCAGCTAATTTTGCCTCCGTCTGAAGCTCTGGAGAATCAGGTGCATTTTTCGCAGCTTTTCTTGCAACCTTTGCATCTTCCTTCGCACAAACAGCGTCTTTTTTAAGCTCTAAGATTGACTGTATAGATTCATCGTCCTCATCGTTGAAAAATAGGAATGCGATGAGCCATCCGAGTTCCTTTCTCACTTTGTCGACTGTACGTGCCTCCACAACAATATACTGATGAAGATCCAAAACCCTTTGACGAATAGACTCAGCCGAGGCTACGCGTACATATTTTGTCGCCAGGGGTGCTAGGGTTGCAACTATGGTAGCCTTGTGTTGTTCAATGCCGTTCGCAATGACGATGGATGCTAACCATGAACAAATCAGGGCTTTTTCACTTTTATATTGCTCGCCGTGTTTCATCACTATTTTTATTACACATTAGCAATTATCTATCTTGCTAGAAAGAACCGTACTATTTTGACTAGAGCTTTTTAAGTCAGGCTCAACGTGGGTCTGTCACCGGGAGAAGGTGTAATTTATGGGCTCTGATTTTTGATCAAAGGATGTGCAAATGTAATGCGGGGTTACTTAGGATAGTAGCTCTTATCACCAATGCCGCTAGGGTCTTTTTTGTGTACGCGACTAACCATGATAGGTCTTCACATTTATGCAGGTCAGCCACGTCCTAATATAATTGGCTTGGCAGAGCGCTTGAGCCGAGATGTTTCATCTAGGTTATACAAGTCCTCTATTACATACAGAGGAGGAAAACATCTCGATTCTTTAATTATAAGTCTGAATGTTTTGTTTGGTAAGAATAATTCAACATACCTAGCTATTCATGGGAGGAGGTTGTACTACCAAGAGCAATATTAAACTTTTCGACTTTTTAAATGACTAAGTTAGTTATGATCAACCATTCTATAAACAAGTATTTAGTGCAATGTAGGTCCTCAATATTCATCAAAGCGATTGTCCCTCCTCCTGTCCTGAATAACTACCTCCCATTATTAGGAGTGCGGCCACTTGTGTTTCAAAGTGGCTGGTCGAATATGGAAAGTTAGTAAAGACTAAGACTGAATGTGTTAGACATCGTTCGTATTTAGTAGATTGAAGTTGGGTAATTCGGGGCGCTTACCTTGCCATCTCCTATTCCGGTCGCCCAATCCTGAATTGCATCTTCTGGCAGGCGGTGTCTAAGTTGAGCAATAACTCGTGAGAAAACAGGACTCGTAGTATGAGAATCTATAGAAGGCTCTTCCTCTTGTTGTAAGGCTTCAAGTTGGCGATGACTCGTGGAGTATTGTTCAGATTTTTTTGAAGATAGTACTGCAAGAGTATTTAATGTTGTTAAGTTGCCACCTATATGTGTGTGCTGCCTATTACGGTTTATTGCAAGAATTTGTTCAACAGTAGAAACTCTTGTTGAGAAACTGGTTATCTGTATTGGTTGAACAATACTGCATTCACTGCCCTGTATATGAAAATCTTGTACTTGACATTTCGAAAGGCGTTGAATCTTTCGACGTTTCTCGGGTTCTTTGTCGGATAAAAGTTTCCTCTTCGGAAATTTTGAAGCGGCTGACGCTTTTTCAGGCCACGGATAGGCTGGTACAGGAGGCTTCGCAACCTTCTTCTTGTCCTGCACATTGCCTTTTAGCACGCTTGGAACGCGACTAGTTGAATTGTTTACCATTGCCGTATAGTTGGTAGGGCGTACAACGATGTGAGTAGAGGGCAGCTCACTGTGGTTGCTGATCTTCTTTGTGCTTCCATGAATTCTGTGAGCTTCCATCACTACCATAGTACCATAAGACGTGTTTCATCCCTGTTATAGCCACCTATACCTGCTGTCTCGTCCGTCGCGAGGTGGTTTATAGCTGTGGAGTTGGGGATTGTGACGTGGCGTTCGTACTGGTATGGAGGAATATTGAAGGATAGCCTGCACAGATTCTTATTGTGAACTTGACTGACTTTGGTTTCGTGGTGCACAGTATTGCTGGCGGGGCTGGAGGGGGCGTTAGATATCCTTCCAGTCACTATACACTTGACGGATATCAGTATAGAATGTATACGGACTTTAGCCGGGGGCGGGATGGAAGATTTCTTCGAAGCACTGCGTCAATATGGCTGTAGGCGAAGAGAGTCTGGGAGGCTTCAGTAGGACGAGTATCGCTGTTGCTGGCGTATTTGATTACTCTGCAAGAAAGATGTTGATATTAATACCGTCTCTAAGTCCTTGACTGTGTATTTGGTGGCTTCAAGGCGTCCGGAATCTGTGTGATGTATTTTTAACTCGCATCACTTCTGAGACATGAATCGAGGTTTGTGGACATGGAAGAGATGTGTGGAAGATGTAGGGACGTCGTTCGATGGAAGCAGTTTGTGAAGATCTTTGAAAGCCTGATGGACTACAGCGGGATTAATGGCCCAATCTGGTGGAAATGGTTTGGCAGGTCTAAAGCTGCTGGCAGATTCTATTGAGCGAGTTGATTACTAAACGCTGTCGCAAGTCATTTGGTACTGTTTGGCTGATCAATTGAGGTGTTTGATGCTATACTGTAAGCGCGACTGCCTTGTCTTATACTCTGGGTATGGTAGACTTACTATGAATGTACGGCTGTGTGGGAGGGACGGTTTGTATTGTCGACAGCATATGTTTGAAAGGCTTTGAGCTGTAATCAAGGAGTGGTGGTGCTTTGTTGGTAATACAAGTATCTGTATCAACCATCTGCCACAATGACTTAGTATTAGTAGGTGAGGTACGAAGGGTACACCAATATTGTGGAAAGGTAAGTTGATTGAATAACTAAATAGTTGTGATGCAACGCGTGGCTATAAATCAACTATGCCTAAGGCAGCAAAGCCAAAGATGGCACGTGCCACCCGAGGTAAAGTGCAGCAAGGCTGCGCACGAACGAATGAGAAGTTCTATCGCATTGTGGCTCTATTTGGGTGTGTTCGAAACTAGAATAAGCTCGAATCCGTTAGCCTCGCCCGGTGCTCATAGAAACTGCACTGAGAGTAGGTAGTAAAACGACATAGAGAAATGCCTATACAGCATAAATTTAGGCAGAGAATGCTCCAATATCATAGCACGAAATGACTGGATCCTGCAATGTTCTCTCCATCCTGAATGACAGTCGCCCCCATGAGTAAGTCCCGCATAGCCTTGCAGTATAAGAGAAGTCTTCCGCCGTAATGATTTCATTAGCCAGGACATCATACTTGGCAATTTCGCCATTATAAGCTTCAAAGATACTCTCTCGTGGTGGAAGAGGATCGGAATCTTTTCTATATCGAATGTGCCTATCACAGAGGGGACACGATACTATATGAGCATATTATGTCAGACAAGACGTTCGATCACAACGACGGCATATTATTGCCCTTTGACTTCTAGTAATCAAGCCCAAATAGCAGTACTTTCATGAACACAAACACAGCTGCCAGGTGGGTTCAGAATCGGTTTATCACCTTCTACTACGTCTCCAATATAGCATAGTAACAAAGCACTCAGACAGAACAGCATTAGCACTATCACTAATTAGCAGCGCAGAAATATGTACTTCACCTTAGCGCAATAATATAATACCATATTATTCCTTTCGCCGCCTTTCTGGAGAAATGACGATGATTTGACGCGACTATTATGGGAAGCTCTGGTAATTAGCAATTTGACGGCTTGAAATAGGTAGATCCTTCTACTTTATATGCGGCTATGTTATGTACCATACTGCGACAAGTTTTCCACTCACAGATCCTGCTACAGCGGAACTCAGCACGGGGTCGGAGGAGCTGGGAGAGCCGGAAAAGTCGGGTTGATCTAATGGAGATAAACAAGGTATAGAGATACGGTGATAGATGGAGTATATTATCATTAATGAAGGCTAATAGAAAGTCTCAGCTGCTAATTTCCAATGTTTCTATATATATAAGTAATATTTCTTTCTATCAAGTAGCCACTGGTCCTAAGCTCTGCACTTTAAGTTTTAGCGCAATGATAATTGTGAAAATAGTTCTTAGCTCGTCAGGGTTTTGCAATTTAAATATTCTATATTTCTCAACTTGCAAAAATGCCAATTGATCGGACTAAGAGCTATCATAGACTGATGATACTTTACCTAGAACCAATGAAAACAAGTTGTAAGCGCTCAATACTAAGAGTATCCTAAATTTTCAGTAGTGAGTGATAGTTTGATTCAAAGAGAACTTACACTATGTCACATTCAGGACGTAAACGTTGAAAAAACATGGCAATTATGTTCGCAGCCTCTTAAGCTTGATTTCTAGAGGGTTTATATCCTAGAGTACACCTTTATAAGTATGAAGCTAGAACCTACAAATGCCTCCAAAGGAGGCCCAATAATATCCTACGAATATCTCAGCAGGATATGAAAATTTAACTCCCAAAAACGAGCGTCACCTTGTCGAGTAAACAGAACCGGGCGGGGAGGTGATGTGCTTTGTGCCCAATTACCACAAAATGAACGTGGCTATCCTAAGATATTTGGAGATATTTGATAAGCTATACTATCCACCACCTTTCACATCACTTCCAAGATGTTAGTACGACAAGAGTTATGACTACCATAATCAGCGCTTTGCTGCTTCATTGTTCGAATAGTAAATATGCACCCTATGCTCTATCTCATAGATCAATGCTATATCTAGTCTATACTTGCATACAAACTGCCCTTGGATGTACTGATATATTTTGAGCATTTCAAGATTTGGGAGTCAGAAGCATCTCTAAAGAATACAAATTGAATAAATTGAACACAGCTCCCATTATACCAAAGCCAGATATCACACTAATGACTGGAGGAGTACAAAGGCTAGTCGATCTACGACAAAGACAGAGTGGAAAGAATTGTTTATCGTAGGATCAGATTCCAGACCGCTTCCCCGAGAGGAGTATAAAGAAAAGTAAGATTTACCACTATCGCTTTAACATTAAACTTCGCTTACAGTAACAAGAAAGCTTATCTCTCGGCTGCTGTAGCTACAAGTACCCGGCTGGAAGCAGTTAGAACTGCGGGACGCGCAAGCTATCACCATTGGTACATAGATGCTGAGTGGATCAAATGAATAATCAGCAGATTTAACCATATTGATATACCGATACATATAGATCAGAACCGTCCAGATTCTAGAGCGCTGCCTTATCTATATATGCTAAAATGTCACAAGCCATTACAGTAAAAGACAAATAATATTTTTAGATTACTCTCGGTGGCAAAAGCCCATTGCATAAACTCATTACAGCAGCGTCTTGGCAGCACTGCACAAACCTAGATAGCGTGATGTTTGCGAGATACAGGATACTATATGCTTAACGTCTACCACATCTGGGGAAATATTCAAGATTTAGAAGCTCTAAGTCTTACAAAGATGTATAGTCTTCACAATAAGGCGGTTGATCCGCTCCAGGGTCGCGACGGGGACGATCCAGTTCTTCAGTAACACTATGAAACGGATCAGGTAGCCTTTCCAGGTTCTGTTTACTCCAATAAACCCAGAATACTATATATGCATAAAACAACACCTCCTCACTCAGACATTTTTGAAAGTATTCTTGGTCTCTAACAATATTCCTTACTCTGCATGCAAGAAGAAAATCTCATGCTCCTGTTCCGCATTCATTGTGTATGTGCTTCTAACGCGACAATTGCAAGACTGTAGAAAAATAGTTCTCGGAGGAACTATAAGTATGCAGATTCTCTGGCGCTCCACACACCAGGATACGGACATACGCAGGAGCAGTTTAGCGTTTAATGACTGTATTGATTTTGTGAAACATGCATGCTTTCTGTTCTAGCCAGACGCCTTTTAACTTGCATGAACAGTGGGCTACGATGCCATGGTTACTTAGCACTACTTTTGGTCTAGACTGCGTGCTTGTATTGTGCTAGTTTACCAATTAACCAGGTCGAGATTCAAAGCAAAAGTATTGAATTAACATTCGCCAGACTGTGTAAATCAAGATAATGCTATATTTTCTGCTGTATAAACGTGAATGAAATTACTTACCAGTAGTAAACTAACCTGCCGATCTTGTAGTTTTCTCTTTGCACGGTGCTTCCCAATAGCTGTACCCAACAGCTTTGAATTAGAGGTTATAGGCAGTAGCAACCCCGCTTGCTGTGATTAAAAATATACATGGTTCACCTAGAGATAACTCCTCTCGCTTATAAATTCCGCCCGTCCCTTCAGTTCAGTATAAACAACTCACTAACGCCCCAACAAATAGTACCAGCCAAGCGTATTGCGTTTGCTTTTTTGACTTTGGCTAAATATTATCAAAAACAAGTCTTCAAACATAGAAGTCCTTTTACTTACCGTACGGCCGGAGATTATCTTCAAAGGTACTTCAATTCTGTGCCTAGTCTTTATACTCCTTTTAGGAATTCTCATATTGTGCGGAAGTCCATCCGTGAAAATCTTGGTGAGCCGCTTCATCTCTTGCTCAGGAAATGCCCACATAAGATCGGTCAATAAGGACGAGAAACCACGGCGAGTTAATGCTGGAGTGGGCTCCCTCTTGTATTCCCAGCCTGAATCGCTGTATAGTTTTGCGAGCTTCTTGTCAGAGCTCATGAATATCTCTGAAAGGTTTGTAAGATTATATTTTGATTGCTTCTGAGTGGTGACTTACTATCCCATGGAAATATCTCATCCTTTTCTATAGTAAACTCTCGAAAGAAGGATTTAAGATGAGCTGGTTGCACTAAGCGGTTCCCTTTGCCAATCTTACATACCAAATGATTAGTAAACTGCAGGTGCTTTCTAGCAAAATAGATAGCCAAGTCTTACCAAACGATCTCTTATATGGTTTGTGATTTTATACCAATCTCTAGTTGGTAGATTATCCGCAACAAGGGAAAGGGGCTCCCATCCATCTGTTGCTATCCAGCCCTTTTCCATCTTCAAGTTGTATAATTGAATTTATATGTTGAGATTTTTGACCCACCTATTCTTATAAGTATTTCAAAGACGAGGCTTTAACTGCAACCTAGCATCGCCTAGGAAACAACCTAATCTATTCTGCCTATAGTGCATCTGAATTGAGAATACTCGGTGAAGATAATGGGTATGTGGTACTGATTTGTGTCGGGCGTTGGTTGCAAGGAAGATATTCTCTAGCCACCGCTTTTATGGTTTTGCTACTTAGCCCGGTCATGAAGGCTCATTATCAATATCTTATATATGGAGCAGAACTCGGTGAAGACAGTGGGTAAGTAGTGCCAACTTGTATCGGGTATTGATTGCAGCTGCATCCGTCTCTCTCTGCTACTTATCCCGGTCATCGTAGCATACGCCTCACTATCAACCAACTATACGTACTATAGAATGGCAATTAGCCTTTCTCAGCTTTGCCTCTCTTGCCTAACAAAAACTTGTATCTATTGCACTGTCTGAACATGAGTGCAGCCACTAGTGCTGGATGGTCAAGCTTGATCTAGATGAGCCTTGTGACGTTTACGAGTGATTCATGCATTTTGTGGCTTGCTGCAATACTTTGAGGGATTACTCAAGAGAAGTTCCCCGGTTTTTCCGTGTCAACAACCGAATATGATGTGGTTGGCGAAGATCAGGCAACTATTTGATAGAGTTTCTTTTCCTAGCTGAAGCCACGCTTCAGGCGTACCATTCATGCGCAGAACGTCATTGAAGATGCTAGAAAGTGTTCAACATCATTGAGCATGGCATTTATTGAAAGATGAAAGAAAACCAAACACATAACCAATGTGTTTCCAAGCGATGATTACGAAAACCGCACATTGTGGAGAGAATATCTTCCGCACGCTTCGCGAGTCTCAACTAGTGCACATGTGGATAGTGCTAAGAAAGTGAGCATGCTAGATCTGAAGCTTGGGCAATGTTTACAAGTTGATGGTAGAATACAAGAGGCGGTTACATGGTTAAAGAAGTCATGTCAGTGGAGGGAGAGACATCTTAAAGAGACGCACCCGGATCGGCTTGCATCAC
>Ga0247810_10002358_pt1 | contig 10507 bp, 9 predicted proteins | sample UWRJL119311C1_FD_179918 | JGI IMG/M metagenome (GOLD analysis project Ga0247810, IMG submission 179918) | Plant litter microbial communities from Arlington Agricultural Research Station in Wisconsin, United States - UWRJ-L119-311C-1 | ecosystem: Environmental > Terrestrial > Plant litter >...
TGGTTATTAAAGGAAGTACATCACCGGGTTAAAAACAACCTGCACACAGTGATTTGTCTTTTGGAGTCCCAGGCGGCCTATCTTGAAAATGATGCACGGCAGGCCATCCAAAACAGTCAGCACCGGATTTATGCAATGTCATTAATCCACCAAAAGCTTTACCAGGCTGATGATATTCAAACCGTTGATATGTCTGTTTATCTGCCCGACATCGTAAGCTATCTTGGTGAAAGCTTTGGCACCATCCATCAAATCCGTTTCGAGTTGGCTATTGAACCTATTATTTTAGGGGTATCGTACGCGGTACCTTTATCCCTTATTATTAATGAGGTAGTGACCAATGCAATTAAACATGCTTTCCCCAATCAAAAAAAGGGGGTCATCACCATCAAAATGAAAGAGAATGACGAGCTGATTGAGCTCGTCATCGCAGATAACGGAATTGGGATACAAAATGAACAGATCAGGGGGCAGGCTGGCTCGCTGGGTTTGAAGCTATTGCATGGCCTTTCTGAAGATATTAATGCAGCAATTGATATCGAAAATAATAATGGTACCACCATTACGATCAAATTTAAAATAGATGAGCTGATGTACCCTGCAATAGTATAACAAAGCATTTTTTATTTTTTTTCTATACCCAGCTTTTTGATGCGCGAATTCAGCGTGGATACCTTCATCGCCAATATTTCGGCGGCGCCACCTTCACCATATATTTTCCAGTCGCATTTGGTTAAGACGGCTAAAATATGCTCACGCATGCTTTCGTTCATTGTTTTCAGCCTGTCATTGTCAGCATCTTCAAGACCTGCCATAGGATCGTTGGGCAATACCAGAACTTCAACAATTGGTCCGCGTGCAAGTAACACACTTCGCTCCATCAGGTTTTCCAGTTCCCTGACGTTTCCCGGCCAGCTATATTTCAGAATGCTTTCGCTTACCTGCATTGAAAGGCCCGACAGGATTTTTCCTTCCCGCTCTGCATACAGTTTTAAAAAATGATTTGCCAATGGAATGATATCCAGTGGCCGGCTCCGCAACGGCGGAAGATAAAGGGGAAAGATATTGAGCCTGTAAAATAGATCGATCCTGAAACGCCCGTTGGCCATTTCTTCTTCAAGGTTTCTGTTGGTTGCGGCAATGATCCGGACATTGATTTTTTTTACAATACCACCTATCCGCTCTATTTCTCTTTCCTGTAGTACGCGCAGAAACTTCACTTGCAAGTCTAGCGTGAGTTCACCAATTTCATCCAGGAAAATAGTTCCGCCATTTGCCTGTTCAAATTTGCCAATCCTCGTATGTAATGCCCCTGTGAAAGCACCTTTTTCGTGGCCGAATAGTTCTGATTCTACCAGGTTTGCCGGTAGTGCAGCACAGTTAACAACGATTAGTGGCTTGTTTCTTCTGGCAGAAACCCGATGTACGCTTTGCGCCACCAGTTCTTTTCCTGTACCGCTTTCACCAAGAATAAGCACGGAGGTTTCAGACCGGCCAACAATTCTAATGTTTTCCAGCAGGTCAATCATATTCGGGCTATTACCAATAATATGATCGAGTTCATCGGCAGGCTCGTCCTGCTGTTCATATCGGGGAGATCTGTTCAAGCCGGCCTCCTGGTTTTGCTGATGCAGGTACCAGGCTACATCCAGCATAACCAGTACATCTTTTTCGCGAAAGGGCTTAATCAGGAAACCGTAAGGCTTGGTTGATTTGGCTGCATCAAGAATCTTTTTATTAGAATTTGCCGAGATAAATACAAAAGCGATCTTTTTGATACTTAGCTCTCTGGCCAGGTCAATACCTGTTAAAAGGCCTTGTAAATATATATCTAAAAGAACCAGGTCAGGTTTTTCTTCTTCAATAATCTTTAAAGCGATCGGGACAGACCGCGCTATAGAACATACCTGATAATTGGCACGTTCAAGTATCATTTGCAAGTTATTGGCCTCAATAAACTGATCTTCTACAATAAGTATTTTAGCTTTCACGTTTAAATTCGTTTTTTATTTATGTCAATATTCATCATCTGTTAGATCAATTATATAAAAATAGTGTTTTTAGTACCCTGATTGATATTTATATGCTCTTAGGCGGAATGTTCTTTTTTTATACCTAATTTCTTCATTTTGGAATTCAGGGTGGATGGAGGAATAGCTAATAATCTGGCCGCCCCGTCTTTTCCGGCAATCCTGCCTTTGCAGTATGTAATCATATTGAGAATATGATCACGTTCGTTTTCATCAATAGTTTTAAGTATAAATTGCCTGCTTTTAGTATCGGCCGCCGAACCCTGGTTAGAGGCGGGCAGGTCAATCTGTTTAATGGTATCTCCGGCAGTTAACAGTACACATCTTTCAATAAAATGTTCCAGCTCACGAATGTTTCCCGGCCATGAATACTTTATCAATTCGGTCATCGCGCCGCGGCTCAGCGGGTTGATCTTTTTTCCTGATTTATTGGCGAAATGATTAATGAAATAGGAGGCCAAACCGGGGATATCATCTTTTCTCTCACGTAAAGGGGGCAAAACTATAGGGAAAACATTAAGCCGGTAATAAAGGTCACTCCTGAACCGCCCCGCTCTCATTTCAGTTTCAAGGTTGCGATTAGTTGCGGCAATAATCCGCACATCCACCTTGATGGTATCTTTCCCGCCAACTCTTTCTATTTCCCTTTCTTGTAATACCCTCAGCAACTTCACCTGCATGTCGAGGGCCATTTCCCCGATCTCGTCCAGAAAGATAGTTCCGCCATGGGCCAGTTCGAATTTTCCGATCCTTCTGTCTGTTGCACCCGTGAAACTGCCGCGCTCGTGTCCAAATAATTCACTTTCGATCAGATTAGCAGGCAGTGCGGCACAATTTACTTTAATCATCAGTTTATCTTTGCGGGAAGATGCATTGTGAATAGCCCGTGCAATCAGCTCTTTTCCTGTACCTGTTTCACCCAGCAGCAACACGGTGCTTGAAGAAGGAGCCACGGATTCTATCAGTTGAAATATTTGCAGCATTTCAGGGCTGCTGCCAACAATTTCCGAATAATTTTGTGTGGTTGCTATTTCTTCCCTGAGGTAGGTTTTTTCCTGTTCCAGCTGCTCTTTATCGTTACTGGTTTCGCTCAGTATTTTTTTTAATTTATTGATATTTTTAAGATTTGCAATGGTAATGGCGATTTGGGAACAAATGCTCCTGAAAAGATGCCGCTGTATGGCGGTTTGGTTACCTACATCCTGTCTGTAACCCATTATAGCTATGTTTTCTTCCCCAAACCGGATCGCTACAGCCATCAGGTTTTTATCGCCTGCGGCACGCTGAGGTTTGGTAAACTTATTGAAATAAAACCATTCGTCTGCACAAAGGCCCACAGGTCCCGGGCTACGTATGATCTGATCAGCTAAGGATTTATTCATATCCGTCTTCGGGTCAACTCTTAGCCTGCAGTCCAGATTTTTAGAAAAATATCCATCTCCATGATATAAAATAGGATAGTACACTTTTCTGTTTTCGCTGATAGCGTAAATAGCATAATCGTCTATATCAAACAACTGCCGGAGCTGATGTTTTAATACATTGGCAAGCACATGCTGCTCGCTTGCCGATGCAATAGCATTACTGAATGCAAATATCCTGTTATAGTCAAGTGCAATAGTATTGGTGACGGCTGAAGAGCGATAGGGAGGTAGTGCTACTGAAAGGTTACCATTGCTTGATTCTAGATGCATAGCATATAATTTAGGTAATGATGATTTTGGTAATTCGGGATTCGTAGCGGCAATTCCAATATCTATGCCATTGATTATTATATTGATTAACAGTTGTTTATGTATTTTTGGAAATAAGTGGTTGTCGAAGTTTGGCTAATTTTAGCTGTGATTATTGAAATGTCGCTAATCTGATCAGCATATTATTTTCAATTGCAATAAATTAAGATCGCCATGTTCTGATCCGGCTGTCTCAGGGCAAGCCCGCCTACAATAAGTACTGCTCAGTTTCTATAGGTAAAAGGGAAGAAACGACAACATATCGGGCAACATATCCATTTTTAGCATCCTTGTTCCAAGCCATCTTTGTATAGTCAATAATGACTTGCTTATTTAAGCAGATACGATGGAAAGCTCCAATGAATTACAATGTTCAGGTAAAAGATTATGCAACTGACACGCATTTATCAACAGCGGTATACAGCTGCTTAATTAAGTTAAAATGATGTGATCTGCGATTTTGGATTGCTTAATCCTCTTGCTGATCTCCCATAAACCAAAGAATTTTTACACAGACACAGCCGAAAAAATATTTATAATCCCTAAAATCAAAAAAATGAAAACTATTAAAAAACAATTAAAACGCGGCTTAGCTGCCGCAGTACCAGCAAGTATCCTGTTAATGACAATTGTGGGCAGCCCCCAGGCGGAAGCGCAAACCCCTCCTAAGGTAAAAAATGTTGTGATTGTGCATGGGGCTTTTGCTGATGGTTCTGGCTGGCGCGGGGTGTACGATATCCTGGTTGCTAAAGGTTACCATGTGAGTATTGTACAAAATCCGCTCACTTCGATGGAAGCCGATGTTGCTGCCGTGAATGTTATTCTTGCGAAACAGGATGGTCCTGTAATTCTGGTAGGGCATTCGTATGGCGGTGCAGTGATTACAGAAGCTGGAATTGACCCGAAAGTTGTGGGTTTGGTTTATGTGGCCGCTTTTCAACCCGAAGTGGGAGAATCTGCTCTTGATTTAGCGAAAACGGAAGCGCCAGCTCCAGAAAACGGGATTCTTGCACCCGATGAGAATGGTTTCTTCTTCTACAGCAAAGAAAAATTCCATATTGGTTTTGCTGCAGGTTTAAGTAAAGAAGAATCAGATTTTATGTATGATTCACAAGGCCCGGTTAGCCTGGCTGCATTTAATGCTAAGATGACCCACGCTGCATGGACAACTAAACCTAGCTGGGGAATTGTGGCTACCGAGGACAAAAGTATCCAGCCCGATATTGAACGTTTCGTTTACAAAAGATCTAAAGCTATCGTTACTGAAATCAAAGCCAGCCATGTTGTTTATATGACGCACCCTAAAGAAGTTGCAGAAGTAATTGTTGAGGCTTCTTTAAAATCTCCGGTCAAATAGTTAAATCCAATCTTTTTACTTCATTCCTTGAGTACCCTTCAAATTTCCTGAAGCGTACTCAAGGATGTTTTAGTTATCAATACAAAACAGGCCGCCAGACTAAAAGATGAAGACATTGTCGGCACCCTATAAATGCAAAAAAACCGTCAGGGTAGCTCTAGACAATAGCTTACTAACAATTATGGATATGAATATTTTCGAAATAGCAAAATCAAACCAAATCGACGAACTTAAGGAAGCCCTAAAGCAACAAGATCCAAATCAAACAGATAGTCGCGGCTCTACTCCACTGATTATAGCCGCCTATTATAACAATGCGGAAGCTGTGCAATGTTTGATTGATAACGGGGCGCTATTAGATCTGAAAGATATGATGGGAAATACCGCCTTGATGGGGGTTTGTTTTAAAGGATATTCAAACGCTGCCAAAATTCTTCTCGAAGGCGGTGCGGATGCTAATTGCACAAATGGCAATGGCGCGAGTGCCCTGACATTTGCGGCAACCTTTGGCCACCTTGAAATCGCAAAGCTCCTGATTAGTCACGGTGCGGATCTATTGAACAGGGATAGGTTTGGCAAGAACCCAATCGACTACGCTATGATTCAGGAAAACCACCAATGTTATGAATATTTGGTAGCCCAACTCAAATTAGTAATATAATAAATAAATAATCTTTTTCGGCATGAATACAGAACAGAACAACAATCTAACTAACAGACAGGGGCATCCGGTAACAGACAACCAGAATATGCGCACCCTGGGTGACCGCGGACCTGCAGTGATGGAAAACTACCAGTTTATAGAAAAATTGGCGAGCTTTGATAGAGAACGTGTCCCAGAGCGTGTTGTACATGCCAGAGGAACAGGCGCCCATGGTGTATTTGAATCTTATGGTGTTGTTGGTGATGAACCCATCTCAAAATTTACTCGTGCCAAACTATTTCAGGAGAAAGGAAAAATAACGCCTGTTTTTGTACGCCTTTCTACTGTTATACATGGGTTGCATTCTCCGGAAACACTGCGAGATCCAAGAGGCTTCGCTGTTAAGTTTTACACTGAAGACGGGAATTGGGATCTGGTAGGGAACAACTTAAAAGTATTTTTTATAAGGGATGCGATAAAATTTCCGGATTTTATACATTCTTTCAAGCCGGATCCCATAACTAACCGACAAAGTGCAGTAAGACAATTTGATTTTATTAGCAACTCTCCCGAGGCATTGCATGCAATAACCTGGCTATTCTCTCCATGGGGCATTCCTGCCAATTATAGAGAAATGCAGGGATCTGGTGTAAATACCTATAAATGGGTGAATAAAGAAGGTTTGGCAGTCCTGGTAAAGTATCATTGGGAGCCATTGCAGGGCGTAAGAAATCTGACGGCGAAACAAGCAAGTGAGATACAGGCTGACAACTTTAACCATGCTACGCAAGATCTATATGACGCAATAGAAAACGGTAATTTTCCGGAATGGGAACTTAACGTGCAGATTATGAGCGACGACGAGCATCCGGAATTAAGCTTTGATCCACTTGATGACACAAAATTGTGGCCTCCTGATCAGTTTCCGTGGTACCCTGTGGGTAAGATGACGCTTAACAGAAACCCTGATAATTTCTTTGCTGAAGTAGAGCAGGTTGCGTTCGGTACTGGTGTACTGGTAGATGGGCTTGATTTTTCTGATGATAAGATGCTGCAGGGAAGAACTTTTTCATACTCTGATACCCAAAGGTACCGCGTAGGACCAAATTATCTTCAATTACCCATTAATACCGCAAAAAAACAGGTAGCAACAAATCAGCGTGATGGCAGTATGACATACCATGTAGACCTGGCACCAGGCGCAAATCCACATGTGAATTACGAGCCATCAAGTCTCAATGGATTGCGGGAGTCTCCTGTTCAGTATCCCGATCACGAACCTGCTTATGCTGATAAGATTGTTCGTAAGCGTATCGCACGTACAAATGTATTTGAGCAGGCTGGTGACCGGTATCGGACTTTTGAAGATTGGGAACGAGATGAATTAATTTTGAATATTGTTGGGGGGCTGATACAAACAGACCTCGTAACCCAGACGAAAATGATAGATCTTTTCACACAGTGTGATGAAGACTATGGCCGCCGTGTGGCTCACGGTTTGTCTCAACTTAAAAAATAGATATTCAGGGTATTACTATTTAAAGGTAATGCCCTTTATAATTAGTCTATATTTATGTACACGCAACCACTGCTATGTCTGACAATCAATTATTGCCGCTGTCAATCGCTGACAGTATAGAATTAGGGTCTTTCTTTGAATCCTTATTTCGGGAGTTTATAAAGCCCGGTTACCTCAATAAACTTGATGTACTGGCGGCCTATCTTAAAATTATTATGATTAAGGTTGCAAATCTTAACGCTTCGCTTGTACTAAGATTTGACAGCAATGAAAAGCAGTTATATAGAAAGTTTGTAGAACTTATCAGCGTAAATTACCAGAGTTCACATGAAGTTTCGACCTATACGAAGAAAATAGGTATTTCTGCAAGGAAGCTTACTGATCTTTCTAAAAGATATAGCGGGAAAGGGGCGAAAGACCTGATTAACGGACAGTTGATTGCAGAGGCTAAAGATATCTTCAATTTTCTTCCAAGCCTGTAAAGGAAATAGCTTATGAACTGAATTTTTCCACACCTGATCAGTTCAGCCACTTTTTTAAAAAGAATGCCGCTTTGCCACTACAAGATTTTTGCACAAGATTTGTGAATGACGTCTCTTAGCATGTACGGCAACTATTTACCTGGAAATGCGGATAGAAATTACTCTTATCCGCATTTTTTATGAACGGCTATTCACTCCAGGGAGAGTGTAGAATACAGTCGCAGAAATTTTTTCTATGGAAATTAGGTATTATAAAAGCACATACATCTGCCTTGATATTTCTAAATGTGGTATCTGTTTTATGCTCAAACCCTCTAAAAAATGTTGGAGTAATATTTGTCTGCTAAAATAGCTGGAGATTGAAACCGCGTTTACTTAAGTTGGGCGCAAGAAAGCGTTTCTCCGGCTGCTAAAATATGAATTGTAGTATTCTTGTATGGCTTCGCTAGTGTTATAAACTCATCAGGTGTTTGGGTAAATCCGGCAAAGGTTCCGTAATGGAAAGGAATGACATGTTTAACATCAAGCAATTTTACCGCAAATGATGCTTCTAAAGGGCTCATCATTGACCTGTTACCGATAGGGATCACAGCAATATCGGGTTTATATATCTCAGAGATCAGTTTCATATCGCCAAAAATGCTGGTATCACCTGCAAAATAAATAGTGGTATCGTCAGACATCTTTAGTATAAATCCGTTAGCTGCATGCGGATAGGCTATTGTTTGATCAGTAACATATACATGGGAATGATGAAATGCATTTACCATACTCACCTGGATGTCGAGTAATGACAAAGTCCCGCCCAGATTCATAGGCTCAAATAATCCTTCGTTTACACCCTGTTCTATTAAATGCCACCTGCAAATATTGTTTGCGATGATGGTTGGATTATTAACCTCCAGTATTTCTTTGAAATGAATGTCTAAATGATCTTCATGGCCATGTGTGATCAGCATAAGATCGATATCATGCTGATTTGCAAGATGCGCCGGGATATATGGATTATCGATCAGCCATGGGTCAATAATAATGACCCGGCCTTCGGGAGTTACAACTTTAAAAGTCGCATGTCCCAGTAATTGTAAAGTTGTCTCTCTGGTATGCATATGATTTCAATAGGATGGAGGGAATTCGCGATTTAGTCAGCGGAAATGCGGCTAAAAACACACCTGTCCAAATATACTGTTTATTATACTTTTATCATTGAGCAGGCTGCGCGTTTCTATGAAACAACGGGTAAATCCATTTAAAAATACCTTGAATCACCGGGGCGATGATGCATTAACCTGATGAATAGAAGATCAGCACAGGCTGGACACCGGCGCCGAGTTTATGCCAATTCTTATGTTAGCTGAATGATCATGATTTGTGCATAGAAAATATTAACTTTAAACATGCGGTTCGAAGTTTACTCACCCTGTGAACAGTTGCTGCCTTATATCAGACAGATCATTATTTCTGAAAATGACGATGCGGCCAGCTATACTGTACTGCCTGATACCAATCTGGTGATGGGCTTCCAATACCGTGGAAGGTTGTCATATCTGGACGGAGGGAATGAAAATCTGCTGACAACTTTGGGGATCACTGGTCTATTAGATACTTACCGTGTATTCCAGAACACTGCGGGAGTTGGATCTGTATTAGTTAAATTCAGAGAAAATGGGGCCGCATGTCTGGTCAGAACACCACTTCATGAACTTTTTTGCAAAAGCCTGTCATTGGAGCATTTTTTTTCAAACAGTTCGCTGCATGAACTGGAAGAGCAACTTGTTATGGCGCCCGGCGATCTTGCGCGTGTAAGATTGGTGGAAGATTTTTTGATTTCCCATTTACAGGAACGTCCGCCTGATCTGCTGGTTCAGCGGGCATTGGAATATATCAAACTGTCAAAAGGAACGATCCGTATGCAGGACCTCGCTTCACGACTAAATATAAGCGCCAGCCCTTTAGAAAAGCGCTTCAGGGCGGAGGTGGGAAGCGCTCCGAAAAAGTTCGCAACTATTGTGCGAGCCCGGCATGTGATTAGCGCTATGGAGCAGGATAATCAGCATATTGCGGAATATTTATCATCTTTTTACGATCAGTCGCATTTTATCAGGTATTTTAAAAAGTTCGCAGGCGTCACCCCTGAACAATTTCTGAAAGGCCTGTTATAAACGGATTTTTACAATCAGCGATCATTCCGGCTCAGTAGTTTTGAACATCAAATTTTATTTATATGTTCAATTTACAACAATTAAAGGCGATACATGCCAAGGTAAAAAGCGGCAGAGATTTTCCTGCCTATGTTCAGGAAATTAAACAATCAGGCGTATCGTACTACGATTTCGCTGTTAAAGATGGCAGTACGGTATACCACGGGATAACGGGTGCCACGGTGAGCAGCGATCCGGCTTATGCCGAAAAAGCAATTTCCACAACTCCAAAACCTGAAACTGTCCGACAGATCATTGCGGATCATCAGCAGGGAAAAAATGACTTCCTGACATTTTGCAGTCTGGTTGCGGAAGCTGGTGTAGCGAAATGGAGTGTGGATACAGAAGCGATGTTGTGTACTTATTTTGATCTTTCCGGGAGTGACATAGTTGCTGAGCCTATACCGCAGGGTAGTTACTAAAGGTTAACTGCTTCTTCAAATTGGCCCTGCTATTAGTTAAACTGATCTCAAAAAGTCCAGTAGCAAGCCATTGATGATTTCCGGGGCTTCGAGGTTAAGCAAATGTGAAGTATCAGGTAC
>Ga0247810_10002359_pt1 | contig 10507 bp, 7 predicted proteins | sample UWRJL119311C1_FD_179918 | JGI IMG/M metagenome (GOLD analysis project Ga0247810, IMG submission 179918) | Plant litter microbial communities from Arlington Agricultural Research Station in Wisconsin, United States - UWRJ-L119-311C-1 | ecosystem: Environmental > Terrestrial > Plant litter >...
TGTAAGCTGTAAATGACACGGAGTTCCGATGGTGCCGGGATAATTAAAAGCCATCGCAACCGCGGCTTCTGCATTTAGTCGTCCCGATCCGATGAGCCCGGCATAGGCAGGGTTCAGGGAATCGATGTTTACGGCCGTTTCTTTCAGAATGTCTTCCACCTGGTCTACCGTCAGGCAGGGATTAATGGAAAGCATCAGGCCAACGGTTCCCGTAACATAAGGTGCCGCAAACGAAGTTCCGTTACCGGTAAGGTACCAGCCTGCTCCAACTGTCAGGGCCACATCGTATCCGGGTGCCGACAGATCTACAAGAGGGTTGTGCTGGTGTGCCGAGGTCGGATCTCCGGGATAGCGCTCATGATTGTCATTCGGTCCGACGCTGGTCACGGAAATAACATGCTTATAACCGGCCGGGTAAGCAACACCATAGCTGTCTCCGCAGGTAACAGCCCCGTTGCCGGCAGCTGCCACGACCACAACTCCGTCGTAGTAAAGCTCATCGATGATCTGCTGGCAATAAGGATTTGGCGCACAGCTTCCGTCTTCCCAGCTGGCATTTACGACAACAGCTCCGCTGTCACGTGAAACGAGCAGATCGTTGTACTGGGCTGTAAAAAGCACCAGTCTGCAATCATAGCCGATAGCGCTTTTTCCAAGGCCGTTATTGGTATTGCCCGCCGCAGTTACAGCCACAGCTGTTCCGTGATAAGCAGCTGTCGCCCCCGGAGTTCCCCCGGCAACTACTTTGCCCTGAAGCTCTTCGTGTGTCATGTCGTAACTCTGATCGGTAATTCCCAAGATCACAGACGTATCGCCGGTGGTGTAATTCCACGCACCCTGGGCATTGATCAGGTCAAGCGCATAATCCTCTTCAAAAGCGATGGAGTAATCGTTCGGAGTGAATAAGTATACCGGGTCGAATATCGGCTCCGGGCCTTTTACGCCATAAGTGGTGCCGAGTGCAGCGGCCAGCTCCCTGTTGTCACAGATACAGCTAAGTTCATATACCTTCAGCAGGGAAGGAGTGTGCGAATTCGGAAAAGCCTGGTGCATCGATAAAATCGAATACCTGTTAGTCAACTCGTCGAAACGGCTTGCAGGGTTTGCTTTAATAATGGATGGATCTTCGATAGTAACCCATACTCTTGAAGTGTCCTGAGCTATAGTCATGCTCGTGGCACTTACTAAAAGAACGCATAAGAGAATTGTTTTCATGGTTTGGAGTTTAAGTGTATATTATATTTGATATGTTGTAAGTTTAACTGGTTGTAGGGGATGTATTTCAGATATTAACGATTATAGGCACATCTGAAAATATTAATTGAACTGCGTTTTTCTTAATTCAGCAAATGGTTAACACCTGACGGATGCGCCAATGCTGCTGATAAAAGTTTTGAAGAGCTCTTGCAACTAACAATTATTTTGTTAAATCCAAAAGTTAATAATTCCTACGAGAAGTTATTTTTTCACTTAAAAAGAGGGTTTTGACATGAAAATGTGCAGGCAATACACTGCATCGTCGTCTTTATACGCAGAAGATTCTGTAGTTTTAGAGCCTGAAAAACAGGAAAATGACCTTTAGAGATTACAAACCATCCGACCGTGCAGCTTGTCTGGAACTCTTCAAAAGCAACATGCCGAAGTTTTTCGATCCGGTCGAGCTTCCTTTGTATGAAGGCTGGCTGGACGCACTCGACAAAGGAGAAAAAGTGTTTGATAAGAATCGGGCCGAGCATTACTTCGTAGCCGAAAAGGACGGGAAGATCGTTGCCTGCGGGGGATTGTGTATCCGCGCTGAAAAGGACTTCGCAAGTATGGCCTGGGGAATGGTCGATAACAGCCTCCACAAACAGGGATTAGGGAAAGCGTTCCTGGAATTTCGGATCAAAACCGTCGGAGAGCGTTACCCGGGATTTGGCATAGAGCTAGATACAACACAGCATTCCTTCGGATTCTTCGAGAAATTCGGTTTCCGGACCACGAAGATCACGGAAAACTCCTACGCGCCCGGAATGCATCGCTACGACATGATCAGGCAAGGTTGATTATTGATGTTTAATTTTAATTATAAAATCAAAAATCAAAATACTGTTTGCACGTCGGTCGTTTGGTCACATAATGAGTTGTATTCGAACAAATATCGCCATTCGGATTATTCCGGAATCGCGAACAATGTTTACTTTTGCTGAAACCTTTCATGAAATCAATTCTGCTAACCATACTGGTTATTGGCTTTTCCAGCTCATTTTCTGCACAAATGCAGAAAGGCTCACAGTTTTCCTGTGTACAGGTAAGCTGACCTGTTTTTTCCCGTGACAGGCGTGATGATAACGGGAATCCGAAACGCCTTACTCCGCAGGCAATAGCGAAAGTAGGATTCCATTACGCTTTTTCCGAACGCTGGGTTGCCGGTGTTTCGCTTTCACTGCTCTTCGATGATTCCCTTGGAGGTTTTGGCGGCGGTATAGACGCTCGCTATTATTTTGACTTCAGTAAAAAGTACCACTATCCGCATTTTTTCCTGGAAGCTGGTTACACTTTTAGTCACGGAACAGACAGAATCGGAAGTTTTTCAGCCAGCCAGCCGGGAATTTACTTCGGACAAACACTGCGAAGAAGACGGGAAGCCGTTCCTATATCCGAATTACGCTCGGAACCTTTTCTATCGCGTGAAAGAATGCAGAATTATTTTCGCCACCTCGGTTTCGAGTACGGTATAGAAGTGGAAGTTGTAACGGCACCGCATCGCGAAACAAGTGTACTGCCCGTAATTCGTTTAAGCGTACTGGTGTTTGCCGAATCCAAAAGCTGGGCTAAACCCTCGCGAAAGCTGGATTGAAATCAAATTTTCACATTATTTTTAATTCTCAAAGGTGCGCCGTATCTTTGTATCCCGTTTGTGTGTGCAGACAGGTTAGAAAAGAGCAAATTATCATTCATTTATGAGCAATACAACAGAAAAATTAGCTTACAAAGTAAAAGACATCACGCTTGCTGAGTGGGGTCGTAAAGAGATCATCCTTGCTGAAGCAGAGATGCCGGGTCTAATGTCGCTTCGTGCGGATTACGGTGCTTCCAAGCCATTGGCTGGTGCGCGTATCGCAGGTTGTCTTCACATGACGATCCAGACTGCGGTGCTGATCGAAACACTGGTAGAGCTTGGAGCTCAGGTTTCCTGGTCTTCCTGCAATATCTTCTCTACACAGGATCACGCTGCTGCTGCAATTGCTGCTGCAGGAATCCCGGTTTTTGCCTGGAAAGGAATGAACGAAGAAGAATTCGACTGGTGTATTGAGCAGACGATCTTCGCATTCGAAGGAAGCGAGCCGTTGAACATGATCCTTGACGACGGAGGTGACCTTACAAATATGGTATTCGACCGTTTCCCTGAACTCACTGCAGGAATCCGCGGATTGTCCGAAGAAACAACAACAGGCGTTCACCGTCTGTACGAGCGTAAGAAAAACGGAACGCTGGTAATGCCTGCGATCAACGTAAACGACTCGGTTACAAAATCGAAATTCGACAACAAATACGGATGTAAAGAATCGCTTGTAGATTCAATTCGTCGTGCAACTGACGTAATGATGGCTGGAAAAGTAGCTGTTGTTTGTGGTTACGGAGACGTTGGTAAAGGTTCTGCTGCTTCACTGAAAGGTGCAGGTGCGCGTGTAATCGTTACCGAAATCGACCCGATCTGTGCGCTTCAGGCTGCAATGGACGGATTCGAAGTGAAAAAACTGGATACCGTTGTTGGTCTTGCTGATATCGTTGTTACGACAACAGGAAACAAGGACATCGTAGTAGGTCGTCACTTCGAGAACATGAAAGACAAAGCGATCGTTTGTAACATCGGTCACTTCGACAACGAGATAGACATGGCATGGTTGAACAACAATCACGGTGCTACGAAAAACACGGTAAAACCACAGGTAGATATCTACAACGTAAACGGACATGATGTGATCATCCTGGCTGAAGGTCGTTTGGTAAACCTTGGCTGTGCTACAGGTCACCCGTCATTCGTAATGTCCAACTCTTTCACCAACCAGACACTGGCTCAGCTGGAATTGTGGGCAAATCACAAAAACTACGAGAACGACGTTTATGTGCTTCCTAAACACCTCGATGAGAAAGTGGCAAGATTGCACCTGGCGAAAATCGGTGTGGAGCTGGACGTTCTTTCAAAAGATCAGGCAGACTATATCGGAGTAAACGTAGAAGGTCCTTTCAAATCGGACGCTTACCGTTACTAAGATCCAATAACGCTATCCGAAAGGCTTTTCCGAAAGGAGAAGCCTTTTTTGTTTGGTAAAATGTAAATTCAAAACGATTTAGAGCCTCTTTGGTGTGGGATTCCACAACCTTCAAAGACGTAAACTCCGTCACAATTCCAAACCAACCAACGGATTTGACCTGGTTTGACCTCTTTTGAATGCTTTTTGCGGAATTTTTCGATTTTCACTTTGGTCCGGATAAGGCCAATTTCGCGACTTAAGTGCAAACACAACACTCGTAATTGCCGGTTATCAGGACATACAGCCTCTTTTCAGGTGAGCTATTGCTGTGCAACTGCTTAGCCATTGCTTAACCACTGCTTAAACAGGACGTTTCCGGAAGGGGACGAAATGAAAAATACAAACCGCAAAATCCCGTCATTTCCCTCAAAATCCATCAATATCCCTCATTTCCCATCAAAACTAACCCAAAATTGGGATACTTCACCTAATTTGCTGATAGTGGAAGTAGTACAAACGCGACCGGTTTCTCCTCTGTAGCCTGTTAGAACGAATCGCTGCTCGACTATTATTAGTAGTTTTGCCGGCATAATTTGTTATCGCTTCCCATGTTAGAAAAACTCAGACAAATCGATTGGTCTTCACTGAAAACCATCCTGCTCTTCGGATTGATCATTCGTTTAATAGCAGTTGTTTTTTCCGAAGGCTACGGCATGCACGACGACCATTTCCTGGTGATCGAAGCCGCAGGGTCCTGGGCAGATGGCTTCGACTACAATCACTGGCTTCCATGGACGGTTGATAACACCGGGAATCCAGAAGGTCATAGTTTTACTTATGTCGGCCTGAATTTCCTGCTGATCTCCTTTTTAAAGCTTCTCGGGATCGCCGATCCGAAAATGATCATGCTCATCAACAGGCTGATCCACGCAGTTTTCTCCCTGCTCGTTATCAAATACGGATTTAAGATCGCAGAAAAGATCGCTGACCGGAAAACGGCCGTTACAGCTGCCTGGCTCCTGGCCGGATTGTGGGCTTTCCCTTGGCTTTCCGTCAGGAATTTAGTCGAAATGGTGAGCATTCCTTTCCTGATGTGGGGAGTCTGGCTTGCGCTGAAAGAAGGAAAAAGCAACCTGATTTTTTATTCGGGAATTCTTATAGGAGTAGCGATTTCTTTCCGTTACCAGATAGCTGTTTTCGCCGTTGGAATGGGCATCTGGTACCTGTTCAAAGGCCAGTGGCAAAAGCTCGCATTGTTCACACTGGGAACCATCACCACTTTCCTGATCACACAGGGACTGGTCGATTATTTTATCTGGGGATATCCTTTCGCGGAATTCATCGCCTACGTGATCTACAATATGAACGAAGGAACAGGTTACCTGGCCAATTCGAATTACTTCATGTATTTCTATGTCCTCTTTGGAGTATTGCTGTTCCCGCTCGGAATACTGGCGCTGATCGGCTTTTTCAACTCTGCAAAAAGACAGTGGTTCCTCTTTCTGCCGACTTTCCTGTTCATTCTTTTCCATTCGATCTTTCCGAACAGGCAGGAGCGCTTCATTCTTACCGTTCTGCCAATAGTAATCGTGCTTTCTGTAGTAGGCTATAATTACCTCAGAACACGAACGTTTTGGAATAAGGCCTGGAAATTCTCCTGGGTCGCTTTTTGGGTGCTCAACATCCCGATGATCCTGCTGTTTTCGACCGCACCGTCCAAGAAATCGCGGGTGAACGCCATGTATGCCATTTACGGGAAAACCAAAGGCGACGAAAACATCCTGCTGGAAGCAACCGGCGAATCGAGTCCCGAGCTCATGCCGAAATTCTACGCGGGAAAATGGAACTATTCTTTCTCTGAGCTGAAAGAAGACAGCATTCCGCTGCAATCCTTCGATACACTGGGGAAATACGATCTGATCTTCTTTTTCGGCCAGAAAAACCTTCGTGGAAGAATAGACGAGGCCAAAGCGATCTACCCTAAAATGACCAAAGAAGCTGCCGTACTTCCAAGCTTTATCGATAAGACGCTCAACAGCATCAATCCCCGGAATTCAAATACCTACATCGAGATCTGGAAAACGCACGTGGATTAATCTTAGATCAATACACAATCAATCATCAAAAATTTAACATTCAACATCAAGAATCCAAATCAATCTTAATCTTCCCCAAATTTACCATCTCTTAACGCGTTAAGCTTTTTCTGCCTTTCGAATAGCGGTAACTTGAGTGATATTCTAAAACTGAAGTCATGAAAGTACATTACATATACGCGCTACTCGCCTTGCTTCCTTTTTCAGGTGGTGCGCAAACGACGCAAATGATAGGTTCGACCACGGTCACTATCGATACGCTGAATGCCGAAATGAATACTCCTTGGGAGATCCGGCTCGAAGGCAATCAGTATTTATGGGTAACGGAGCGTAACGGGAACGTAAGCCGCGTTGCTTTAACTACCGGTACGAAAACCGTTGTGCTCAATCTCGCTTCTTCCATTACCGCAAACGGCGAAGGAGGATTGCTGGGAATGGCGCTGCATCCTCAGTTCAGCGTAACACCGGAAGTTTTCCTGGTTTACACTTACGGAACTCCAGACGGAGACAATCACTTTTACGAAAAGCTGGTCAAATATACCTTCAACGGCTCGCAGCTTGTTGATCCTGAAGAGCTGATCACGCAGATCCCGGCAGCCGGAAATCACAACGGTTCAAGGCTCATGTTTCTTCCCGACAACACCTTGCTGATGTCGACCGGGGAACGTGGTGAACAAGACCTGGCACAGGATCCTGTTTCGCTTGCCGGGAAATACTTGCGACTGAACATGGACGGATCGATCCCGGAAGATAATCCTTTCTCGGGTTCTTATGTCTACACGCTTGGTCACCGCAACTCGCAGGGAATTGTAATACTGCCAAACGGAAAGATCCTGGTAAGTGAACACGGCCCGTCTACGGATGACGAATTAACCGTCCTGGAAGCGGGAAATAATTACGGCTGGCCACTTATTCACGGTTTCTGTGATGAGAATTTTGAAGATGATCCCTGCGAAACAGGATTGTACAGCGACCCGATCCAAACCTGGTCTCCTACGATAGCTACGTCTGACCTTGTTTATTACCAGAATTCAGCGTTTCCCGAATGGAATAACCGTCTGCTCATGACCACCCTGAACGGTCAGAAGCTTGTAACAATAACGCTGGATCAGAATACAACCGATGTCACGGATGAAGACGTGTATTTCCAGGGGCAGTTTGGTCGTTTGCGCGATATCGCCATCGGGCCGAACCAGGAAATTTACATTGCGACCAATAACGGAGCACCGGGTTCCCAGGCAATTCTCAGGATCACGCCACCAAGCTCATTGGGGCTGGAAGAATTTGCATCGCACGGTTTTCTGGTGTATCCGAATCCTGTGAACGATGTGATTACCGTGGAGCACGATCTCATTTCCGCAGATTTCGTAATCGTAGACCAGAACGGAAGAGAAGTTTTTTCAGACCGTGAATCGGAGGCAGATTCGAAACAGCATTTCTTGAAACTGCAGCCGGGATTCTATTACGCCGAGCTGTTCGATGGCGAATTGCTGGTCGGAAGACAGAAGATCATGAAACTATAATGCCGGTTGGCATATAAAGCAGAAATCCCGTTCGAACCCAAAAACGAACGGGATTTCTTTGTGTTTAACTGATTGCCGATTTAAAAAATCCCTTCCCTCATAGGAAGAAAGGGACTTATTCCCCTGGAGAGTGGGGCCTGTTTAATACTGTTTTTATTGAAGAGTACTATAGCTTAAATGCACGAGTTTTGAAAAGGTTGTAAATTCCTTTTTAAAAAGAGGAAAAAAAGTGGTTTTGGTGGAGAAAAGATCCGGGTTTTACTATCTGCCCGTAGTCGGACGGGCTAAAAGCTAAAAAGTGAAGTACTGTAGTTCGGTAACTTCCGTACGCTGTCGGGATATCCCGACAAGGGATATACTTCTGTCCTATCATTCAAATCTCCCTGTTAAGAGCAATTTGATGAAATACCTGAAATCGAGTTAATTATAAATCCGCAGAAGATTGCTTCCGTCCCAGAGTGTCTGGTATTTCCTCAATCCCCATTCGGACCCGGAAATAGGAGAGCCGTCATAAAGAGAAAATTTGCCGTTCGAGCAGGGATCGTCGAGCTCCAGGAAATTATCGCTGTTCGGAACAATTCCGCTGGAACAGGTGTTTTCAGGATCTTCCGGTGACTGGCGCTCAAAAGCAACAAATACATCGTAAGACTGGCGGTAAACGATAATTCCTTTTATGCCGCCGCTCACATACACCCAACCTCCAACGGCGTTCAGGTCGGAATAGGACGGAAGGGTCATGTCTATCGTAATATCAAACGGAATGCTTGGAATAGGATGATTTTTGCTCTTTTTGCAGGCCATTGAAACGAGCAGCAACAGAAAAAATAATTGTAATTTCACCAAACGCATTGATTTGAGCTTTTGTAAGACCATGAAGATAAGAACGTTTTTTTACTTGTTTGTTGTATGCCTCGTGTTAAATTCCACGGCATGCAGAAGCGCCGGCCCCGGGAATAATCCAACGAGTGTGGAGGATGCTGAAAAACAGCTCGCGAAAAAGGCAAAGAAAGACGGGAAAGCATCACGCCGCGAAGCAAAAAAGTCGCAGAAAGCCTACTGGAAAAGACAAAGTAAATCCGCAAGGAAAAGCGTCAAAAGAAACCTGAAGAATCAGAAGAAAATAGCTAGACAGAAGGACAAGCAGGGACCTTACAATTACGAAGAGCAGGAACGCTGGTAAGTTATGGAGATTGAAAGGTTTCAATCTTTGTAAGTTTCAATTTACAGTCTCAATCAAACAAACAGTTTTTGTCTCCAGTTTTCCGCTTCAGCCCCGCTTAACAGGTTCAGCTTTTGCAAATAATGCGTTACTTTCTCAAATGCCAGCGGATATTCAATCCCGTTGTAATTCCAGTCGGTTTCGGATAGCCATTGCTTTACCTGGTCGAGGCGAAGGTTGTACCTCCAGCTGATCACTTCGGCCGTATCGGGATTTTCTTTTACTTCGTGAGCGCGCTTATTCACCACCTTACACATTTCAGCCAAAATAGCCGAATGCTGGTCGGCAATCTCCGTGCGAACGGCCACAACGAAACACGGCCATGGCGTTACAACTTCTCCCACACACCGGCATTTTTCCTGCTCGACGAACGGGAAGGTCGTGTATTTCTCCCAGAGAAAAGCCTGCGCCTCATTTTGGCTCAAAGCCCATAATCCGCCATACACATCGCCGATCACGTTGAATTTGAGCTGTTCGATATCCCAGCCATACATGTCGGCCATGATATAAGCCATCAGCTGCGATCCCGAGCCCTCGCGCGAAATAGCGAATGTCTGGTTTTCAATGTCCTCGTTTTTCTGAATGTCGGAATGAAAAGGAACGTGAACTCCCCAGTGAAGCGGAGAAACAACGTAAGTCGTAACAATTTTCGCGTCGAGTCCCTGCAGGATAGCTTTCGTGATCCCTTCGGTTAAAAGCACGGCAACATCGATCGAGCCTGTTTCAAGTCCGCGGATCATTTGCCCGGTTCCACCGCTCATATCGCTCCAGTGGAGGTCAAGACCGATTTCCTTAAAACGTCCTTCTTCAATCGCCAGTCTCCATGGTAAATTGAAATGTTCGGGAACCCCCCCGATCTTTAATCCTAATAATGGAGTGCTCATGTTCCTGAAAATTGCATGTTGTAAAGACGATTGTAGTAACCATCTTGTCTTAAAAGCTCTTCGTGCGTGCCGGATTCCTTGATCTCGCCTTTATCGAGTACCACAATGGTATCCGCCCGCTGAATGGTCGACAAACGGTGAGCGATCACAATAGAGGTTCGCCCTTTTGTAAGCTCTTCGGTAGCACGCTGTATCATTTCTTCGGATTCGTTGTCGACGCTCGAAGTGGCTTCGTCCAGGATCAGGATATGTGGATTGTAAACGTAAGCGCGGATAAAAGCAAGCAACTGGCGCTGACCAACCGACAAAACGCCGCCGCGTTCACCAACCGGGTAATCGTAGCCGTTGGGCAATCGCTGAATGAAGGAATCTGCCCCGACAGCTTTGGCCGCTGCGATTACCTGTTCCCTGGAAATGTCAGGATTTCCAAGCGTAATGTTGTTGTGAACGGTGTCGGAGAAAAGGAAAACGTCCTGCAGAACGACCGCAATATTTTTCCGTAGCTCATCCATGCGAATGGTGCGCAATTCGTTCTTCCCGATGTAAA
>Ga0247810_10002361_pt1 | contig 10498 bp, 8 predicted proteins | sample UWRJL119311C1_FD_179918 | JGI IMG/M metagenome (GOLD analysis project Ga0247810, IMG submission 179918) | Plant litter microbial communities from Arlington Agricultural Research Station in Wisconsin, United States - UWRJ-L119-311C-1 | ecosystem: Environmental > Terrestrial > Plant litter >...
GTACTTATTACCATGTTGGAAAACTTTATGAAAAAGAACAGCAAACAGAAAAGGCTGTGGAGCTTTATCAGGTTGGAATGAAGAATGCACGTGCGAAAGGGGATATGCATGCATTTTCAGAATTGCAGCGCGCTTACAATGCGGCGGCCGGATTGGATTATGAAGATGACTAAGAATTTTTAAATGGCGAATAGTAAGAAACAGTTACTGTTTATTAAGGACGTATTCCTTTTTACATTAACAGCATTTGGTGGTGCACAGGCACACATCTCTTTATTATTAAAATACTTTGTTAAAAACAACCATTATATATCTGAAGAAGATCTGTTAGAGCTTAATGCACTGGCGCAGGTTTTGCCCGGACCGGCTTCTACACAAACTTTGGTGGGGATTGGCTATAAGGTTGGGGGATTAAAACTGGCTTTAATTACATTTCTGATCTGGATTATCCCTTCTGCTGCGGTGATGACTTTTGCGGCTGTCAGTTTTGCTAAGCTCGACCAGAAAGCTGAGTTTATGGTGATCCTAAAGTACATACAGCCGGTAGCTTTAGGCATTGTAGCTTTCGGGGCATATAACCTTTCCAGAAAAGTACTGATCACACAGGTTTCTGTTTTTCTTGCCGTGTCGGCCGTTATTGCCACACTTGTGTTAAGGAATGCTTATGTATTTCCGCTAGCTATACTTGTTGGGGGAATGATTTCTTCTGCATTAGATACGCCAAGGGAGGAGAGTGATATCAGGGTTAAACTGTTTTCAAATATTAACCGTCAAAAGCTGATTTACTTTATCGGCGTACTGCTAATTCTGGCTTTGCTTGGCGCAATTATTAACAGAACATCTCCATTTAGTTTACCTATCAGGCTGTTTGAGAATTTTTACAGGAACGGGATCTTAATATTTGGTGGTGGACAAGTGCTGGTTCCGCTAATGTTTACGGAATTTGTGCAGATGAAGCACTACCTGACTTCTCAGGAATTTTTATCTGGTTTCGCTTTGCAGCAGGCAATTCCCGGACCTACTTTTTCTTTTACCAGTTACCTGGGCACCTTAAGCATGAAGACTTTTGGCTACGGGATCTATGGACAGATTATTGGTGGCATTGTGGGTGTATTAGGAATCAATTTGCCTGGACTGATCCTGGTTTTATTTATCGTTCCTTTTTGGGAGGATTTAAAGAAAATTACCCGGATAAAATATTCTTTATCCGGTATTAATGCAGTAAGTGTAGGCTTTATTATTGCAGCTTTTATCCTGCTGATCAAACCTGTAGGTTTAGATATCCTTTCGGTAAGTATCATAGTAATTACCTTCCTTATTCTCAATTTCACGAAAATAAGTCCGCCTTTTATAGTTTTAGCAGGAATATTACTAGGCTACTTTATGTAGCCTAATCTGTTTATTTCGTTTAAAATGGTGCGTCGTCATTCATATCATCCATACGTGATGGTTTGATAATTACATTTCCAGCGGGACGGTCAAAGTCTACAGATGGCATCATGCCGGCACTCGGACTATCATTTGAGAAAGAGTTAGGTGGCATAAAATCTTCTTCTAAATCTGTAAACTTAACATATTTACCGATGAAGCGTAATGGAACGATACCCGTTTCACCATTCCTGTGTTTCGCGATAATTACCTCACCTACACCAGCTTGAGAACGGCCGTTTTCATCTTCTGTGATCCCATAATATTCAGGACGGTAAAGGAATAATACCATATCCGCATCCTGCTCAATGGAACCAGATTCCCTCAAATCGGATAGTAATGGCCTTTTACCATTAACACCCGGTCTGTTCTCTACCGCACGACTCAACTGAGACAGGGCTAAAACTGGTACGTTAAGTTCTTTGGCTACAGATTTCAAGGCTCTTGAAATACTACCAATTTCCTGCTCACGATTACCACCGCCACTTTGTCCTTCGCCTTTACCATGCATCAGCTGCAAATAATCGATAATGATCATCTGAATATCGTACTGGGATTTTAGCCTTCTGCATTTTGCCCTGAACTCGAAAATGTTTAATGCAGGGGTATCATCTATAAGTAATGGAGCCTCGGTTAAAGTACCAATTTTACTGTGTAGCTGCTGCCATTCCCATTCTGCCAGGTTTCCTTTTCTGATTTTCTCTTGTTCAATTTCGGTTTCTCCGGAAATCAAACGATTAACTAACTGTACAGAAGACATCTCCAGAGAGAATACAACAGTAGGTTTTTTAAAGTCGACCGACGCATTTCTTGCACAAGTAAGTACAAACGCGGTTTTACCCATCGCTGGCCTCGCTGCGATAATTACTAAATCTGAAGGCTGCCATCCGCCGGTAATCCGGTCAAGTGCGGTAAAACCAGAAGGGACACCAGTTAAACCATCAGACTTAGTCCTTAATTCTTCTAGTGTGGCTAAAGATTGTTTGATGATCTCATCCATCTTCTGTGTATCACGGCGAAGGTTATTCTGTGCAATATCAAATAATCCTTTCTCTGCATTGTCAAGCAAATCAAAGATATCTGTAGTATCCTCGTAAGCATTCTGAATAATCTCAGAAGAAATCCTTATCAGTTCACGCTGAATATATTTCTGTGAAATAATACGGGCATGATATTCTATGTTTGCAGCAGAAGCTACACGGTTAGTTAAGTTAGTTACATAGTAAGCGCCACCTACCATTTCCAACGTACCTAAAGTCCGCAGTTCTGAAGTAACCGTTAAAATATCAACAGGTTTAGATTTCTGGAAGAGTAAAGCAATAGCTTCAAAGATCTTTTTATGCGCTTCTGCATAAAAAACATCAGGTTTTAAAATATCGATTACAGTAGACAAGGCATCCTTCTCCAGCATTAGCGCACCAAGAACAGCCTCTTCCAAGTCAATTGCCTGAGGAGGTATCTTACCCCCCTGAACCATTGTTGTGTTTAATCTGTTTTTTCGTGATGACGTGTAATTTTGCTTATCCTGTCCCTGATTGCCGTTATCCATATTCATAGAGACAAAAATAATGAAAAATTTACTGGTGTGCGGATTTCTTTCTGCACATTATTAAGAATCTACTATCAGCGTTTTTGAGCCAAATTTCCCAAAATAAACTAATTCTCAACAAGATGGTGTGGATAAATACCTGTAAATCAGTCATTAAAATTCAATACTTAAATTCTCATAATTTACCTCTATTTTTGCAGGCTAATTAAAATCAATGGAAAATTTCAGAAGGCCCGCCAGAGCCAAAGAAAATAATGAGTTCGTATTCGGTATCAGAGCTGTAATAGAAGCTATCAAAGCTGGTAAGGATATCGAAAGCATATATATACAAAGAGGCCTGACAGGGGAGATCATTCCAGAATTAAAAGGCCTTTTAAAGGAAACTGATGTGCCTGTGCATAATGTGCCGGTAGAAAAGTTAAACAGGATGACCCTCAAAAATCACCAGGGCGTAATCGCTGTGATATCAGCAATTACTTTTCAGAAAATTGAAGATATCATTCCTGCTATTTATGAGAAAGGGGAGACTCCTTTGATTCTTATCTTAGATGGAATTACTGATGTGAGAAATATGGGTGCTATTGCAAGAACGGCTGCCTGTACTGGTGTTCATGCTATTGTGGTGCCGACAAAAAACTCTGCTCAGATTAATGCGGATGCGATTAAAACTTCTGCTGGAGCTTTGTTTACTATTCCGGTTTGCCGTCATGAAAACTTACATAAAACAGCTTTATTTTTACAAGAATGTGGCTTGCAGATTGTTGCTTGTACAGAAAAAACTACCGATCTGATTTATGTTCCTGACTATACCGCGCCTACAGCTATTGTAATGGGAGCTGAGGATGAAGGTATTTCTAATGAGATCATGAGAATGGCCAACCATTTAGCGAAAATCCCGATGTTTGGCGAGATAGGTTCACTAAATGTGTCGGTTTCTACTGGTGTAATTTTGTACGAAGCAATAAGACAGCGTACTGTTTAAATAAATCTGTTACCAAAGTTAGATTTTACATCTGCTACAATCTGTTTTACACTTTGTTCTTCTGTTCGCGGACAGATTAATAGTGTATTATTAGATTCTACTACAATATAATCGTGTAAACCCTGTAGGATAACTAGTTTATCCTCAGGTACGTTTACCATGCAGTTGGAAGAGTTAAACATCATTACCTGTTCTGATGGGATTACAGCGTTTCCTACATAATCTTTTTCTGCCATATCATAGATAGAGGCCCAGGTACCTAAATCTGACCATCCGAAATCTGTAGGCAATACATAAACGTTATCTGCTTTTTCCATAATAGCGAAATCAATAGAAATGTTTGTGCATTGAAGGTAAGCATCGCTGATAAAGGCTTTTTCGTCAGGTGTGTTGTACGCATATGTTCCAAGATGGAAGATATCATACATCTCTGGCAGGTGTTTACTGAAAGCATCATTGATAGCCCTGGCCGACCAGATGAAAATACCTGCATTCCATAAAAAGTCGCCGCTTTGTACAAAAGATTTGGCTAATTCAAGATTCGGCTTTTCTGTAAAGATTTTCACTTTATGGATCATATCATCAGCAGGCAGTGTTTTTTCCATATACTGGATGTAACCATAACCTGTATCTGGCCTGCTTGGTTTAATACCCAAAGTAATCAGACAATCATTCTCTGATGCTGCCGCTAATGATTGTTCAATAGCATGGATAAATCCATCCAGATTAGAAATTGTATGATCTGAAGGGGCCACAACTATGGTAGCATTCGGATTAATCTCTGCAATTTTCATTGATCCATAGGCAATACAAGGAGCTGTATTACGCATGATTGGTTCTGCAAGAATTTGATTATCAGCAACGTCAGGTAATTGTTTTCTGATTAAATCAGCATAAATTTCATTAGTAACAATGAATATATTTTCAGGAGGGCATATTTTTAAAAAGCGGTCGTACGTACTTTGAATTAAAGTCCGGCCTACGCCAAAGAAGTCTATAAATTGTTTAGGGTGTTCTACTCTGCTCACTGGCCAGAAGCGGCTTCCAACGCCGCCAGCCATAATTAGTGCATAATTGTCTTTATTCATGTTTGAATTAGAGATAAATTAAATTAAACCTTCCTGTAAAAGGTCGTGTAAATGTACAATGCCAAAATATTCACCGGCATCGGTCACCAGTAACTGTGTGATATTGAATTCTTTTATAATTTCAAAAGCGATAGAAGCTAAAATATCTTTTTCAACAGTCTTAGGCGTTTTATTCATTATATCTGCTGCTGTAATCCCGGTTAAGCTAGGATATTTTTCAAGCATTCTTCTGATATCTCCATCAGTAATGATTCCTGATATTTGGTTACCTTGAGTAACAACGACTGCGCCCAAACGGTTTTTACTAATTGCAACAATCACATCTTTAACTGAAGAATCTGCTGATATACTTGGTTTTAAATTTCTCTCTGCCAGTTCTGATACCTTTAGATAGAGTCTTTTTCCAAGTGAGCCTCCCGGATGGAAGCGTGCAAAATCTTCAGAATTAAAATCGCGCGTATGTAACAAAGAAACTGCTAATGCATCACCCATTGCCAGTTGCGCTGTAGTGCTTGTAGTAGGGGCAAGATTATTAGGGCAAGCCTCTTTATCGACCGTAGTATTCAGTATAAAATCAGCCTGTTTGGCAAGCTCTGATTCCAGCTGTCCGACCATGCCAATCAGTAAATTTCCTGACTGTTTAAGCAGGGGTAAAAGTACCTTGATTTCTGGTGTATTTCCGCTCTTGGAAATGCAGATTACGATGTCGTTTTTCTGTATCATTCCAAGGTCGCCGTGTACCGCATCAGACGCATGCATATAACTGGCTGGAGTGCCTGTAGAATTAAAAGTTGCTGCGATCTTTTGAGCAATAATGGCGCTTTTGCCTATTCCGGTTATAATTACTCTGCCATTTGAGGCTATAATATGCTCCACAATCTTAACAAAATGATCATTTACGTGGTTGATTAACCCTAAAATTGCCTGGGATTCCATTCGTAAAGTGTTGATTCCAGCCTCTATAATAGATTTTTTACTTTTCAAAGAGAATTTTTTAGTATATTGATGCTTTAATTGGTACAAAATTATGTTATTTTGAATGAAAAATAGCACTGAATATTTTATACAAAAAATGGATGTGAAAAAGTCGTTGTTTGACAACTTGCAAACCTTTTTCGGGTTTGACAATTTTAAGGGTGATCAGGAATCAATAATAACTAATATTCTTGAGCGTAAAAACACTTTTGTTATAATGCCTACAGGGGGAGGAAAATCCATCTGTTACCAATTGCCTGCACTGATGAATGAGGGGACCGCTATTGTGATATCTCCTTTGATCGCACTGATGAAAAATCAGGTGGATCAGTTACGCGCTTTTGGAGGAAATGATAGTATTGCTCACTTTATGAATTCCTCACTTAATAAGTCAGAAATTACCCAGGTAAAAAGTGATTTATTAAGCGGTCATACTAAATTATTATATGTAGCTCCGGAATCTTTATCCAAAGCGGATAATATTGAATTTTTAAAACTCATTAATATTTCTTTTGTTGCCGTTGATGAAGCGCACTGTATTTCTGAATGGGGACATGATTTCCGTCCGGAATACCGTAAAATTCGTCAGGTAATTAGTGGCTTGGGTGCAGATATTCCTATTATAGCATTAACTGCTACTGCAACTCCAAAGGTACAGCAGGATATCATTAAGAATCTTCAAATGTCTGATGCTACGCTGTACAAATCTTCATTTAACAGGCCAAACTTGTTTTATGAGATCCGCCCTAAAAGGGATGTGCTTAAAGAGATCATCAGGTACATTAAACAAAACACAGGTAAGTCTGGTATTATTTACTGTTTAAGCAGGAAAAAAGTTGAGGAAGTTGCAGAAGCATTAAATCTCAATGGAATTAAGGCTCTGCCATATCATGCTGGACTAGAGCCTAAAGTAAGGGCAGATACACAAGACAAATTCCTGATGGAAAATGTGGAGGTAATCGTTGCAACTATTGCTTTCGGAATGGGTATTGATAAACCTGATGTTCGTTTTGTAATTCACCATGATATTCCTAAAAGTATGGAAGGTTATTACCAGGAGACTGGAAGAGCTGGAAGAGACGGTGGGGAAGGTGTTTGTATTGCTTTTTATGCTCAGAAGGACGTAGACAAGCTGGCGAAATTCATGAAGGATAAGCCTGTTGCTGAACGTGAAATTGGCACTCAGATCTTGAAAGAAGTTATTGATTATGCTGAATCAGGCGTTTGCCGCAGAAAGCAGATTCTGCATTATTTTGGTGAAAACTTTAATGAGACTGGCTGTAATTGCATGTGTGACAACTGTAAAAAACCTAAGCAATTATTTGAAGGGGAAGAACACCTTAAAATAGCGCTGTCTTTAATTAAGGAAACAGGCGAGAAGTTTGACGACGTACATATTCTTAATATATTGATGGGCAGCGAGACTGCTCAGACTATTGCTTACGAACATAGTAAACTTTCTGAGTTTGGGCTGGGTAAAGTAGAGGGTGAGAACCTTTGGAAATCTTTGATTAGACAAGCAGTTTTAAACAACTTTTTATCTAAGGATATAGACAATTACGGACTTTTGAGGCTTACTAATTCTGGGAGGGACTTTATTGAAAATCCTTACGGCCTTAAGTTTATCTTGAATGAACCTATTGAAAGTGCTGCTGATGATGACGAGGATGATGTTAAACATGGTTCTGGAACGCTGGATACTCAGTTGTTATTATTGTTGAAAGACCTGCGTAAAAAGATAGCGAAACAGAAGAATGTGCCTCCGTTTGTTGTTTTTCAGGATCCTTCTCTGGAAGAAATGTGTACGCATTACCCAATAGCTATGGATGAGCTTAAGCAGATTTCTGGTGTTGGTAATGGTAAAGCATTGAAATTTGGAACGCCATTTATTGAGCTGATTAAGAAATACGTTGCTGATAATGATATTGAGCGCCCTATCGACTTAATTATCAAGACTCAGGCTAATAAATCTCAGCTTAAAGTTTCTATTATACAAAATGTAGACAGGCAGATTGGACTGGAAGATATTGCTAAATCTAAAGGGATTACTTATTTTGAGATTCTTAAGGAAATAGAGGCAATTGTTAATTCCGGTACAAAGTTAAATCTGAATTATTTTGTAGATGAAATTCTTGATGATGACCGTCAGGATGAAGTGTTTGATTATTTCCGTTCTGCGGAAAATGATTCTATAGATGCGGCGCTTAAAGATTTGGGTGAAACGGATTACACCCGCGAAGAAATACAGTTAATGAGAATCAAGTTCATGTCTGAACTAGGAAACTAACATATATAATGATCAATTTCGAATTAGATAAACTAAAACATAATACTTCAGGTAATTTCTTTTTAATGGCTGGCCCTTGTGCAATTGAAGGCGAAGAGATCGCTTTAAGGATTGCTGAAAAGATTATTACTATTACTGATAAACTTGAAATACCTTTTATTTTTAAGGGTTCTTATAGAAAAGCTAATCGCTCTAAAGGCGATTCCTTTACTGGTATTGGCGATGAAAAAGCATTAAAGATATTGGAAAAAGTAGGACGTGAATTTGGTGTGCCTACAGTAACTGATATTCACGAAAGTGATGAAGCTGCTATGGCTGCTGCATATGTTGATGTGCTGCAAATACCAGCGTTTTTATGTCGCCAGACAGACCTGCTGATTGCTGCTGCGAACACTGGTAAGGTGGTTAACATCAAAAAAGGTCAGTTTCTTTCTGCCGGATCAATGAGATTTGCAGTTGAAAAGGTCCAGGAAGCTGGAAATAACAAAGTAATCTTAACTGATAGAGGAAATACATTTGGCTACCAGGATCTGATTGTTGACTACAGAGGATTACCTGAAATGCAAGGGTTTGGTGTTCCTGTAGTGATGGATGTTACGCATTCATTACAACAGCCTAACCAAAGCACTGGCGTAACTGGCGGAAAACCTCAGCTAATTGAAACTATAGCTAAAGCTGCAATAGCAGTAGGAGCGGATGGATTATTCATAGAAACACATCCAGATCCTGCAAATGCAAAATCTGATGGCGCTAATATGCTTCATCTTGATTTGTTAGAAGAGCTTATGGTTAAATTAATAAGAATCAGGCAAGCGGTAATTTAATATCCTTTCATATAAGCTGTGCTAAGCAGTTTTATGGATTATTAAATAGAACTTCGGCGAACTTTATCTTATACTAAATCTTAGTAATAATAAATGAGGTTCGCCGATTTTGTTTACGTCCTGCTGCAGTATCATTTGTAGCTAGAGGTTTTACAGATCCAAATCCTTTGAAACTTAATCTTTCTGCCGTTATTTTGTTGTCGATAAGGTATTTATAAACAGATTGTGCCCTTTGCATAGATAGCTTTTGATTATCTGCCGAACTGCCTACATTATCTGTATGCCCCTGTATTTCAATATTGATTGCACCATTATTCTGCAATAGCTGCAATAAATTATTGAGTTCGATAAGAGAGGAAGGCAAAAGCTCAAATTTATTGGTATCAAAAAATATATTTTTCAAAACTACATTGGCACCCGGCTTTAACTTTTCAAGATTAATTTCTAATATATAAGGCTGATCTCCTGTCTTACTATTCAATTCAAAATTATCTGAATAAAACAGGTAGCCATCAGCTGAAGCATTAAACGAATAGTTGCTTCCATAACCGACAGAAATTCACCTGTCGCTGCAGAAGTATAGTCATTAAATTTAATTTCTTTAGTTTTTAAATCCACTACCTGTACAGTTGCTTCAAGAAATTGATGAGTTACCGCATCTTTCACAATTCCTTTAACATAAGTAATAATCATTGGTTTTGCTTTTTCTGGCATAGCAAATTGGTAAATATCCATATCGCCGAAACCATCTTTTAATATGGAAGAAAACATGCCCTCAGTACCATCGGGGCTAACCATTAGTCCTGTTTCTTCGTTAAATGTATTAATTGGATAGCCCATATTTAATGGTTTGCCCCATTGCCCATTTCCTTGCATGCGACTGTAAAAGATATCCATGCTGCCCATTCCCGGCCATCCATCAGAAGAAAAATAAAGGGTTTTGCCGTCTGGATGGATAAATGGGGTATTTTCATTGTATGGCGTGTTTACATCCGGACCAAGGTTTTCGGGTTTCCCCCAGTTGCCGTCTGTGCCTAATGCAGTTTTCCAAATATCGTAGCCTCCTAATCCTCCCGGGCGATTGCTTGCGAAATATAATGTGTTACCATCCGGACTAATTGCGGGTTGTGAATCCCAAGAGGTAGAATTTACCGTCTCACCTAAATTAAAAGGGGTTTCCCAATCTTTACCATTTTTATGGCTCACATATAAATCACAACTCCCTAAACCGTCAGGCCGGTTACATCCGGTAAAAAATAAATACATGCCATCTGGTGATATAGACTGCGCACCTTCATTAAACCTGGTATTTATTTTGTCGCTCAGCGGAGTAGCTTTCATCCACTGTTTATTCGCTTTGTGAGA
>Ga0247810_10002362_pt1 | contig 10496 bp, 8 predicted proteins | sample UWRJL119311C1_FD_179918 | JGI IMG/M metagenome (GOLD analysis project Ga0247810, IMG submission 179918) | Plant litter microbial communities from Arlington Agricultural Research Station in Wisconsin, United States - UWRJ-L119-311C-1 | ecosystem: Environmental > Terrestrial > Plant litter >...
CGTTGATTCCGGATCTCCAATCGAACTCGTCGGCAAATTCGCCTCCTGCATTTTGGTATTTGGCACAGAAAAAATCGTTAAGGTCTGTTGGGCTTGCTGCATAATAAGTAGCGAAGTCTTTACCATATAGGGTCATGCCTCCTGGCTTATTGTAAAATATTGTTGCGTCCAGCCTCGGGTCAACCTGTCCACTTACGGTCAGCTCATTATGGAATTCATTGAACAAGGTTACTGTAGGCTGCACATCAGTATATCCAAAGCCTCTTGGACCATAAGTAATGGCTCTTGCGGTTGCCTGGCCCCATGAAGCAACGGGTGTACCGCCCCAACCCAGGTCTACCCCTCCACCAGTCTCGCGGCTGAACTGTACTTCAAAGATCGATTCAGAGTTGTTCTCGTTAGTAGTGGTAAAATTATCCTTGTAGTTGCTGACAAGTGAATAAACGCCTAAATTGATTACACTTTCGAATGCTGCTTTGGCATTGGCATAATCGTGTGTAAATAGGAAGGCTTTGCCAAGATAACCCAGTGCAGCGCCCTTTGTGGCTCTTCCTTTTTGGCCACTGTCTAATCCTGTGAGCCCTACATATGAAACTGGCAGTAAATCAGCAGCCTTTTGGAAGTCGGATTTTATTTGTACCCAGCCTTCTTCCTGTGTTTTTTGTTCGTGGTAAATGGTATTGTTGTCTAATGGTAAAGGGACATTTCTAAACAGGTTTACGAGATGAAAAAAGTATAATCCGCGCATAAAGTACGCTTGACCCAGGATTCTGTTTTTTAGCTCTGGATCCTGCATTTCAATTGCTGGAACATATTGGAGTACCTGGTTAGCCCTGTAAATACCCTGATAATAAGTTTCAAATGCCCAGCCGTATATAGCAGGGTCACCTGTCTGACTGTTAAATCTCCCAACATTGGCCATATTAACCCATGGGCTGTTACTTCTTGTATCATCTCCTGTTAAGTCTAGCATTAGGGGTGTGCTTCTCATATAGGTGCCATCTGTCATCAGGCTTCCGTACACTGCATTTACTCCTGCAAGCGCATCGTTATCTGTTTTCCAGAAAGAGGCGTTGGTATCTAAATTTGGATCTACCTGAACCAAATCATCTTCATTTACACAACCTGCCATTAGGAATAGTAGAGCAGGTATTACAAGTGTGTACTTTAAGTTTTTCATAATTTTCATTTTCAATTTTTTATGTTAGAAACTAACTTCGAGACCAAATATGATTGTCCTTGGATTAGGGAAAGATCCGTAATCAAATCCTCTGGAAAATAAGCCGTCACTGATAAAGTCAGGATCATAACCGCGGTATCCGCTGATTGTCAATAAGTTTTGTCCGGTTGCATAAAGTCTGACTTTTTGGATGAATTTATTGTCGTGAAGAGGGACGCTATACCCAATCTGCACATTCTGTAGTTTGATATAATCACCTTTTTCAACAAACCTGTCGGAAGCCCTTGCATTTCCATTTGCTTGTGACTCATCGGGACGGGGAACATTGGTGTTGGTGTTTTGGGGAGTCCAATAGTTAAGCATATCGGTATGGGAGTTTGTCAATCCTCCGATCATCAATGAATTATAGGTTCCATTGTATACCATATTCCCTGCACTTCCCTGTAGGAATGCGGATAAGTCCCAGTTTTTATAACTACAGCTCAGGTTCAGTCCGTAACTGATTTTTGGAATTGTTACTCCCTGGTATGTTTTATCTGCATCTGTAATAATTCCATCCTCATTGGTGTCCTTGAATTTTACATCACCAGGTTGTGCATTAGGCTGTATGGCATGTGCATCTATGTCTGCCTGGCTTTGGAAAAGCCCTTCAGTTTCCAGTACATAAATTTCTCCAATTGAACGGCCGACTTCAGTTTTGGAATTGGTTCCTGTTATGGGAAGGTTATCCGTTCCGATCTGTAGCACTTCATTTTTTAGTGTACCGGCATTTGCTGAAATAGAATATTTAAAGAGTCGATCCTGATTGTTATAGGATACTAAAAACTCCATACCCTTGTTTCTGACCCTGGCGGCATTGGTCACAATATTTGCAGGGAAGGCACCTGTAGAATAGGGCAGTGGAACGCTGGCGAGTAAGTCGGATGAGGTTTTTATATAATATTCTGCCGTTAATTGAAGTTGGTCGTCAAACATTCCCAATTCAACTGCGGCATTTACTGTTTTGGTATCTTCCCATTTAATATTGGGGTCTTTAATGTCAACAACTATAGTTCCCGGAGCGGTTTCATTATTAAAATTATAATTGGCAAAAGGGTTTACTGTAGAGGCATAGGCATAAACACCTACGGTATTATTACCGAGGATCCCGTAACCACCCCTTAATTTAGCAGTGTTCCACCATGATGGTAATTTAAAGTCGTTGTGGATTTTCCAGGCGCCGGAAACGGAGTAATAGTTACCACTGTTATTGGCTTGGGGAAATAATGATGATTTATCTTGTCTAAAGTTGAAAGTCAGGAAATAACGGTCGTCATAACTATAGTTGATACGGCTTAGATAGGAGATGGCCGTTACGGTATTTTCATATTCGCCTGTGGAGGTATCGACTGTGGCGTATTCAAGGTGTGGAATTGTTCCGGTTGGATAACCTGTACCTCTGGAATAGTGGTTGTAGAAGTTATTGGTTTCCTGAATCCATCCACCGAGTATACCTAATTTATGTTTTCCAAAGTCGGCATCATAGTTTAAGAGATTGTCTAAAATTGTTCTGGTCTGATAGCTGTTATTTACGTCCAGGGTGGCTTCATTAGCAGTGGTGATATAATACCAGCCTAAGTCGCTTTCCGGTATGTATAACCTATTGTCGGCATCGAGGCGGTCAAAACTTCCCCTTAATGTGTATTTTAATCCTTTGAGAACTTCAAGTTCGCCCCAGACATTTCCGATAAACCTGTTCCTGTTGCTCTGATTTTGAATCAGATTGTTGTAACCGATAACGTTTAGTGTGATTGCTTTTTGTGTAAGTGCGTCTGTACCGCCATATCCTCCCAGTCTGTCCGGATCGTAAACAGGCATTGTTGGGATTGCCTGCAAGAGGTTAATCAATGAGGAGGTTCCGGCAAGATACGAGTTGAAATTTTCCTTTCCGGAATTGGTGTATGCCATTTTGGAGCCGTATTTGAATTTGCCTTTTGTGCCATTGAGATTTACGGTAACAGAGGTGCGTTCGTAATCTTGTGGGGTATCTATATAACTTGTGTTTTTAAAATAGTCAAGGTTAAAGCTGTAGTTTAATGATTCGGCGCCTCCGCTGAAGGTAAGTGAGTGGTTTTCTATTATACCTGTCCTGAAAGCAGCATCCTGCCAATCGGTATCTACATCATCGATATAATATTCGCTTGTTGGGTCATTTGCAGGTAAGATAGGTACTGATGGGGTTGAGTTAAGCCTGGCTGCGTTGGTGATTTTCTGGTAGCCTTTCCTATCGGTAAGGCTTAGCTTTTTTGGGACAGTCTGAAAGCCTGTCAGCGATTTAAAAGTGATTGCTATTTTGCCATTTTTACCTTTTTTGGTAGTGATTATTATAACACCATTGGCACCTCTGACACCATATATGGCTGCTGCTGATGCGTCTTTTAAGACCTGGATCGATTCTACTTCTCCAGGGGCAAAATCATATGGAGAGTCTATCAGCATACCATCGACAACAAACAGTGGATTATTGTTTGAAAACGAGGTGATACCCCTGATTTTGATATTTACAAAGCTTCCAGGTTCTCCTGAAGATTGTACTGTTACACCCGCAACCTGTCCCTGCAGCATTTTTGCAACATCGTAGGTTACATTTTTTTTAGCATCATCAACATCCACTATACCTACAGATCCGGTAAGGTCTGATCTCTTCTGGGTTCCATATCCAATTACAACAACATCATTTAAGCCTGTTGCTTCTGAGGATAGGGCTACGTTGATTAGTGTTTGGTTTCCGACAGTTACTTCTTTGGATTGAAATCCAATATAGCTAAATATCAATATATCATTTTGGCTGGCATTAATGGAGTATTCACCGTCAAGTGATGTTGCGGTACCGTTAGTAGTACCTTTAACCATGACATTTGCTACGGGAAGCGGGGTACCGTCATTTTGGGAAGTTACCGTGCCATGTACTGTAATGGTTTGCCCATTCACATGACAGACAGAAAACAATAGGAATACAAGACTGGCAAATCGCATATTCATGGCTTTACCGGAGAAGCATTCTAATAACCTGGTTATTGTTATCATAATGTTTATAAATTTGGTTTGGTTAATAAATGTGTTTTTTACACTTCCAAATTTAGTTAAACATTTTCTAAAAAAACAAAAAATAATTTCGATATATTAAATTTTAACATAAATAAACTATCAACATCATAATTCTAAAACGATGTATGTTGTCAAATATGTATTATTTTGGGGGTATTTGGTAACTTGCAAATTACCGTCATTGTTAGTATCTTGCCTTTTTTTAGACAAAATGGAAAACTACAGCGATCAACAGAAAGTATTATTGGCAGTAGATTGCATTATTTTTGGATTCGACATGGAGAATCTAAAGATTTTACTGATCAAGAGAGATTTTGAGCCAGAAAAGGGTAAGTGGTCATTAATGGGAGGTTTTTTAAAAGATAATGAGACCCTTGACAGTGCGGCTACGCGGGTATTGAATGATTTGACAGGTCTGGATAATATCTATATGGAGCAATTGAGGGCATACAGTGCCTTAGACCGTGACCCTGTGGAAAGGACAGTATCAGTTTCGTATTATGCTTTGATCAATATTGCAGACTATACAGTACTGAACAGTAATTTTTCTGCGAAATGGTTTGATATCAGTGAGGCTCCTGATTTGATCTTTGATCATAATGTAATGGTAGAAAATGCAATTAGTCGTCTTCGTTACAGGGCCTTTACAAAACCTATTGGCTTTGAGTTGCTGCCGGAGAAATTTACAATGAAGCAATTACAAAGTCTTTATGAGACTATTTTGGGGGAGAAACTGGATAAGCGTAATTTTATAAATAAGATTAATGCTTTGGATATATTGTTAAAAACAGAGGAGAAGGATATGAACTCTTCGCGAAAGGGTTCCTATTTCTATATGTTTGATGAGGTAAAGTATACGGCTAAGGTTGCGGAAGGATTTACATTTAAATTGTAATTGCTTTTATTGTTTGCGCTTTGTATAGCTGCTTATGACTGAAAAAGAATTTAGACCACCAATACAATAACTTAATAATAATACTTCTATGATTAACGAACAAAAGATTCCCTGCCCTGTTTGTACTACAGCTATCCCTTTCGATGTTAGACAATTGCTTATGGGTGTTCAGTTTACATGTCCAAATTGTCTGGCTGCTATAGGTTTGGCTGTCGAAAGTAAGGACTCAGTTAACGATGCCCTGGAAAAGTTTAAGGATGTAAAACAAAGATTATCTGATAACACTTAGTTATTGGTAAAGTGCCTAAAATGAAAAAAGGATAAAGAAGCGATTCTTCTTTATCCTTTTTAGCAGAGAGGATGGGATTCGAACCCACGATACAGTTACCCATATACAAGCTTTCCAGGCTTGCTCCTTCAGCCACTCGGACACCTCTCTAGGTTATTTGCGGTTGCAAAGAAACGAAAAAAAATATCAGTTATTGAAATTTAACGGAAGATTTTTAGGATAATTCGCCTCTTAGCGGGGTTTCGAAAATAGTTTTGAATACGTTGCGAGCCACGTTTTGACCTAACAGGTACATTAGCTTGGTAATAGCTGCCTCTGTGGTGATATCTTTACCTGAGATTACACCTATCTTTTTCATTGAGGTACTTGTTTCATAATGTCCCATGCTTACACTTCCACCTGAACATTGGGTCACGTTAATGATATAAAGGCCCTTTTTAATCGCTTTTTTGAGCAAATGGATAAACCATTCGTCTGTTGGGGCGTTTCCGGCCCCATAGGTCTCTATTACAATTCCTTTTAAGTCTGGAATATCAAGTATGGCTGATAATACCGTTTCGCTTATGCCGGGGAACATTTTAATCACTGCTACGTGATTGTTCAGTTCTTTATGTGCAATTAGTTTTTTGGATGTTGTTTTAGGAAGAAACAGCTCTTTGTTCAGTTTGATATGTACACCAGATTCCGCCAGTGGGGAATAATTGGGAGAGCTGAATGCGTTAAAATGTTCTGCATTTATTTTGGTAGTCCTGTTTCCTCTGTATAGCTTATATTCGAAGTATAGGCATACTTCGCTTATTACTGGTTTGTTCTTATATTGTAGTGAGGCAATTTGTATTGCTGTAATCAGGTTTTCTTTGGCGTCTGTACGCAAATCGCCAATAGGCAGTTGAGAGCCTGTAAAAACTACTGGCTTGGATAGATTCTCGAGCATAAAACTTAATGCTGAGGCAGAATAGGACATGGTATCGGAGCCATGGAGTACGACGAAACCGTCAAAGTCAGTATAATTATCTTCTATTATTGTTGCTATTTTGACCCATTTCTCCGGATTCATATTGGATGAATCTATTGGGTTCTCGAATGAGATCGTTTCGATTTCACAATCCAGTTGTTTTAATTCGGGGATACGTTGCAGTAATTTGCTGAAATTGAAAGCTTTTAAGGCTCCTGTTTCAAAGTCTTTCATCATTCCGATAGTTCCACCGGTATATAATAGAAGGATCCTGGCTTTAGACTGCATCCTCGTATTTTGATTTATTAACTACAGGATTGGCATACATTGCAAGGAAACCTTGTACTTGTACGGGATGGTTTTCATCGATTTTCATTTCGAGCCTTCGTTCGAAAAGTGATTTCTCATTTTCAGTATACAGATGTTTGTAGGTATCAGTATTGTTCAGGATGTCGTAGGCTATGTAGTTGGTAGGCCAGAGTTTGTAAGAATTCAGAATTGAATCGTCTATAGCTTGGGCCGTAGCCTGTATCTGTTTGTTAGAGTTATCAAATTCTGCCTTAATCGCATCCAATTCCTTTTCAAGGATATCACCTACGTGGATATGGATTCTTTTCTTTTGTCCCATAATGCCGCTTAGCAGGGTCATGAAGTCTTCATTCTTTTCCTTGATGTAGATTTCATTATTGGCTTCTGCCATTAATTGAGGCATTTTAAGGGCATCAGTAGGATCGTATTCATAAGAGATTGAAACCGGTACAATTTTTATCTTTTTAAAATAATCCATAAGATTAGATTCGTCGGATCCCATTGCGAGCATCTTTAATACACCTGGATGGGTTGCATCGTTACCGTCTTTGGTTCTTCCTTCTCTTTGGGCGATCCATACAGAGCGATTTTCGTGCAATAGAAGTTGCGCGATGTATTCTGCCATCAGTTTAGAACTTTGTAGCAATTCTCTAGGAGGAAGTCCCCTTTGTACCAGGAAATTCCTGTTTAATTTGGATAATGTGTGGAGGAATGCCTTTTTGACAAGATTATCTCCTATCGCGGAGGCGGTCATTACGAGGCCATGGTCAAAAAGCGCGGCATTTAGTAATGAGGTATCCAGTATAATATCCCTGTGATTAGAGATAAAAAGATAGGAGGTATTTTTTTCGAGTTTCTCAAAACCTGAGGTGGTCAGGCCGTCAGAGCTTCTCTGCAGTACCTGTTGCACTGAGGCGTAAATAAAATTACATTGGAAATCGCGTATAGAATGTGTTTTTTTCAACTGTTCTTTCCACACTTCATCCTCAACATCAGGAAAGGTAAAATTCATTAACGCTTTCATCATAGGATGATTAACGACCTTTTGAATAGCCTCGTTTATTTCGGAATCGTAAAACGGACGAATTGCATCAAATCTCTGCATTTTAAATTTTTATTATTGAAGCAACAAAAGAACAAAAATTTATTGACATCATTGTTTTCTTTTTATTAAATCCCGAAAATAAGGGTTGAATTTAGTGTTGTAATACGGGCAGTTTCTTCTTCTGTGAGTTGGTAAATTCCTGCTATTTTTTGTAGTACGTTGACGATATAACTGCTTTCATTGCGTTTGCCCCGAAATGGAACAGGTGCGAGATAAGGCGAATCGGTTTCCAATACAATGTTTTCAATAGGAATACGGTTTAGGAATTGGTCAATTTTACCATTTTTAAAAGTAGCCACCCCGCCGATGCCGAGTTTCATATTATAAGAAATGGCCTGTAGTGCCTGTTCGTAAGTTCCGGTAAAACAATGGAATATTCCGAATAGTTCGGCAGATTTTTCTTCTTCGAGTATTTCAAATACTTCGTCAAACGCATCCCTGCAGTGTATGTTGATGGGAAGTTTGTATTGTTTAGCGAGCTGGATTTGTTTCCTAAAGACCAGCTGTTGTTGTTTAAGATAGTTTTTATCCCAAAACAAGTCTATCCCGATCTCGCCAATAGCAATAAATTTCCTTCTTTTTAGTTCTGTTTCAACAAAAGCGAGCTCCTGTTCATAGTTTTCCTTAACGTATGTTGGATGCAGTCCAATCATCAGGAATACATTTTCAGGGTATTGTTTTTCCATTTCATACATTTTTCCGGTGTAGGAAGAGTCTATCGAGGGTACAAATAATCTTTGTACTCCGGTATCAAAGGCCCGCTGCATCATTTGCTCCCTGTCTTCAGCAAATTCTTCGCTATAAATATGGGTATGTGTATCGGTTATTATCATTGTTGATTTTAAAAATGTAAAGTTAACTTTTTGCTTGGATAGATTGGAAGATAACTGTACATTAGATTTTATTTGAAAATCATTTGCTGTATATGAAAGACCTTCACCTTATTCTCAAAAAAGAGAAATATAAGAAAATAAACTTTAAAATCACTAAAACGCAACACCTTTTGATTAAGGCAAAGATCAACGGAGTTAGTGGTAATTTTATTTTAGATACTGGAGCATCCAATAGCTGTGTAGGTTTTGAAGCGGTTGAGTTTTTTAATCTTGATGCCAGGAAATCAAAGACTAAGGCTGCTGGGGCAGGGGCTACAGGTATGTTTACCCAAATCTCGCTGAATAATGAACTGCATCTGGTTCGATGGAAATGTTCAGATTTTGATCTTGTTATTTTTGATCTTTCGCATGTTAATGAAGCATTGACACAGCACAAAGCTAAACCTGTGCACGGTATTATAGGAGCTGACATCCTTATGAAGGGCAAGGGTATTATTGACTACTATAATCAGTGTTTATATCTGCAATAATTATTTAAAGTAGTGGTTGGTGTTTTTAGAGTACCATTAGGTTGCATCCTCTTATGTCCGAATTGTCGAAACGGCCAAGAACTTCAAAAGAGTTGTTGCCGTATTTTTTACCTAGATCCTGGGTCGCGATGAAGGCGCAGGAATTGATATTGGCAAGATCGATTACATTGATTCCTCCGGTTTTCCCATTGTCTATATAGCTTAGCGCATCTTCCGTATCGCGGATCATTATCTGCATCCAGGAAGGGCATTCGAAAATCCCTTCGCCTAGTGAATAGGCTTGAGATAGCAGTTCTGTCATGCCATATTCGGAATGGATTGATTTTACTCCAAAACCATTACAAAGTTGTTCATGTAGCTCTTCACGGATCATTTCTTTGCGCTTTCCTTTCATACCACCTGTTTCCATTATGATCGTATTATTCAGTTTAAAATCCTGTTTTTCGATCAGGTCCAGTAAGGCATAGGTTACGCCTATTAGTATTACGTTTTTACCCTGATTATCCAGCGATACCATTTTTTGGATCAGTTCATCGTGGTTGAACAGGTAAAAACCGCTATCGGAATTATTGCTTAATTGGATCAGGTCTTCAACCATATAAATAAGCGAAGAGCCTTGGCGTTCCAGATAGGATGGAAGCAGGGCAAGTACAGTATAGTCTTCAATGTTTCCGTAAAAACGGGAAAATGCCTGACGGTAGCTTTGTTCGTATAAGGTGCGGTCTGTAACCAGGTGACGGCTTGTGACCATACCGGTAGTTCCGCTACTGGTAAATATTTGCTGTATGGTTTCTGTGCAGGAAAGTACTTCGTGTGTTTTGAAGAACTGGATTGGGAGGAACGGGATTTGTTGTATTGTTTTTACCTGTTGTTTCTCTACTTTCAGGAGTTCACAGAATTCCCGGTATACGGCATTATTGTCATATTGGAATCGAAAAACTTTAAGTGCTGTTTTTTCAAATTGCTTTTGGGAAGAAATCGCGAATATGTCAGTAGGGTTGATCAAGTAATTTTTTTTGCAAAGATAAATGATTTATTCGCTGCTTACATATAGAACCTGAATCTATTATTTTCTGTGGTATTTGGCGATTAGGAATAAAAAAGCCCCGACTAAGGTCGGGGCTTTAATTTATGAAGAGCAATTAATTATCTGATAACTAATTTTCTTGTAGCTGTTTTTCCTTCTTCAGTTATTTTAACGATATAAACACCACCTTTAAGGTTAGATACGTTTACTGAGTTAGAAGAAGTTTTAGTGTTGATCACTTGTTTTCCCAGTACATCAAAGATAGCAACTGATTTATCTGCATCAG
>Ga0247810_10002363_pt1 | contig 10493 bp, 10 predicted proteins | sample UWRJL119311C1_FD_179918 | JGI IMG/M metagenome (GOLD analysis project Ga0247810, IMG submission 179918) | Plant litter microbial communities from Arlington Agricultural Research Station in Wisconsin, United States - UWRJ-L119-311C-1 | ecosystem: Environmental > Terrestrial > Plant litter >...
AAAAGATAGCGCTCGGCCGTCAGTTGTTCTTCGACAAGCGGCTTTCCGAAGATAATTCCATTTCCTGCGCTGATTGTCACCACCCGGAACTGGCATTCACAGATGGAAAGGCCCGAAGCACAGGGTTTCACGACAGCATTTCCCAGCGCAACGCACCCACACTGCTCAACAGCGCTTACCTGAAAACACTCATGTTCGACGGTGAGATTAAAACACTGGAAATGCAGGTGATCGTTCCGATCCAGGAGCATGCGGAAATGCATTCCGACATGAAAAAGCTGATTGCCGAGCTGAAAGCCGTTCCCGAATACGAAGCCGCTGCCCGGGAAATTTTCGGCAGGTCATTTGATCCGTATGTTTTAACCCGTTCAATAGCCGCTTTCGAGCGCACGCTCATTTCCCAGAACAGCGCTTTCGACCGGTTTTACAGAGGAGACAATAATGCGCTAACGGCTTCCCAGCAAAGAGGGTGGAAGCTCTTCAGCGAAGAACTGTATTGCACAAAATGCCACCAGCCGCCTTTTTTCACCAACTATAAAGTAGAAAACAACGGGCTGTATAAAGAGTACGGAACGGACCAGGGCCGCTTTCGGATCACCCGGGTTGAAAGCAGTAAAGGCCTGTTTAAGGTTCCAACATTGAGGAATATTTTGCTCACAGCTCCTTACATGCACGACGGCAGCATTTTAACCCTCGATGCTGTACTGGATCATTATGCTTCAGGTGGAAAACAACATCCGAATCAATCTCCGGTGATCCGTAAATTCGCTCTGCCGGAAAAAAAGCGCTCAGATATGCTGAATTTTTTTCAATCGCTCACGGATACCACTTATCTGCGTAATTTCCAGTAAAATCTAGTGATTCGATAGACTTTATGAACGGTCGGCATTCGGGATAAATGTTAAATTTTGGGTAGTAAGAGGTTAGCAATGCAATATTTCGCTTAAGTATCGTTAATTTAGGTTAAATACTCTCCAACAGTATGAAACAATAAACTCCAACAAATGCAAACCCAAAATCCAAATAAACCATGTCAGTTAATCCTTATTTCCATCAAACCCCGGATCTCCTCCGGGAGGAGCAGCTGTGGGTAACGCAAGCCAAGTCCGACCCGACGGCGTTTGCCCCACTTTACCGCAAGTATTACTCTCCGATACTCCGGTACATTCTTCAACGCAGCGACGATTCCGAAATGGCACATGATGTTGCTTCGCAGGTGTTTGTCAAAGCGCTTAAAAATTTAGGTCAGTACGAATTCAGAGGTGTTCCTTTCGGTTCCTGGCTTTACCGCATTGCAAAGAGCGAATTGTACCAGCAATTCCGTGAAAGGCAGAATGTTAGAACCGTCAGCATGGACAATATCCAACTTGCCACGTTTGACGAGCTTTTTTCAGAGCCGAGCGAAGGCGAGATGAACCGCTCCAAGTTGCTGAAGGCTCTCCAGGAATTGAAACATGAACAGTTGAAACTAATAGAGATGCGCTTCTTTGAACAACTAAGTTTTAAAGAAATAGGTGAGCAACTCGGTCTCACTGAGAACAATGCGAAGGTTAAGACGTTCAGAGCGGTAGAAAAGCTCAGGGGACATTTTTACAAAACCAACATTGCAGCATAAACTTCGAAATGCCCGTGAAAGCGGGCATTTTTTTATTCGGTCTGAGGGTTAAAATATTCATTAACAATCCCTTTTTAAAAAAAAGCGGGGAATAGCGTTTGTATATTAACAGCAAACAGCTAATTTAGCGCAGTAAAATAAGTTACCGCACGCGTCAAAGAATGATTACAATGAGATACGCAATTCTGGCTATTATTACTGTCGCAGCGAATGTGGCACTTGCTCAACCCACGAACTTCAACTCACAGAGGAACTGGTCAAGGAATAAAAAAGAGCTGATGATAGGCTTCGGAGCGACCAATTTCCTTGGAGATCTCGGAGGTGCCGAAGGTATTGGAAAAGACTACAGCCTGAAAGATCTTAACTTTTCATCGACGGGTTTCGGGGGAATGATCGGTTTCAGATACCGTTTTCACCCTTACTACGCAACAACAACAACGCTTAATATCGGAATGGTACGCGGAAGCGACGCTAAAACGGATAATATTGTCCGAATGAGCCGTAACCTGAGCTTCCGGTCACCGATCATCAACCTGAGCCAGCGTTTTGAAGTGATCGTGCTGGCCAATGAAAAAGTAGGCCGCCGTTTCAATATTCCCGGCCTGAAAGGTTTCAGGGATCACAGTGAGCAGATCTATTTCTTTGGTGGTGTGGGCCTTGCTTACTATAATCCAAAAGCACTTTACCAGGGATCATGGGTGGCTTTGAAGCCATTGAGAACCGAAGGCCAGGGACTTCCCGGAGGTCCTGCCGAATACAGCAATTTCACAGCAACTATTCCATTTGGTGTTGGTTTCCGTATGGGGATCAATCAGCTCTGGAGAGTTGGTCTCGAGGTAACTTACGTAAAAACATTTACAGATTACATCGATGACGTTCACGGAACGTACGCAGATCCTGCTTTGCTTCTCTCCGAAGTGGGCCCGGATGCAGTGGCGCTTTCGAATCCGTCTGTTCAGAACCAGTACTGGTTTTCAGGAGGTGAGAAACGCGGCGACAAGCAAAATGACGCGATGTTCTATGCAAACATTACAATCTATAGAAACATTACTTATAAATCGTCGTCACACGGACCGAGAATCCGATTCGGACGTTCGTACAGAGCTAAGTTCTGATACTACATAAATTTGAATGAGAATCGAGGTGATCTGTTGGTCACCTCGTTTTGTGTTTATACCTTTACCCAAACAAAATTATGTACCCTCTTATCAAATGGTTTTTCTTTCGTTTCGACCCTGAGAAAATTCATTATTTTACCTTTTCCCTGTTGCGTTTCTGGTTGAAAGTGCCACTTGTCAGGCCTTTGTGGAGAAAGCTTTACGTACTGGATCACCCGGCCCTGCAAACTACGGTTGCAGGAATTACTTTCCCCAATCCTGTTGGTCTTGCCGCCGGATTTGATAAGAACGCTATCATGATCAACCAGCTTGCCGATTGCGGATTCGGGTTCATTGAAATCGGTACGGTAACCCCTGTCGGACAGGAGGGAAATCCAACCCCGCGATTATTCAGGCTGGTGGAAGACGAAGCTGTGATCAACCGCATGGGATTCAACAATGACGGCGCTGATGTGATCGTTGAACGTCTGAAACAGTTGAAACCGAATTGCATAGTAGGAGGGAATATCGGCAAAAATAAAGTGACACCCAATGAACAGGCCACTAGCGATTACCTGATTTCCTACAATGCCCTTGAGCCATACGTGGATTACTTCGTAGTCAATGTTTCTTCGCCAAACACACCAAACCTTCGCGAGCTGCAGGATAAAGGCCCATTACTGGAATTGCTCAATACGCTGATGGTAAAACGAACCGAGCTGAATTCTTCGAAGCCTATTTTTCTTAAAATCGCTCCGGATCTGACCGATTCCCAGCTGGACGATATCGTTGAGATCGTTCGTGAAACGAAAATTGCCGGAGTGATCGCAACCAATACGACCATCGACCGCAGCGGACTGAAAACTTCCGCAGAGCTTGTTGCTGAAATCGGTGCAGGAGGCGTTTCCGGTAAACCGGTTGCCAGCCGCTCCACAGCAGTGGTTCGCTACCTGCATACCCAATCCGGGGGAAGCTTTCCGATCATCGGCGTGGGAGGCATTCACAGTGCCCAGGATGCTCTTGAAAAACTGGAAGCAGGTGCCAGCCTCGTTCAGATCTATACCGGTTTTATTTATGAAGGTCCGGGCATTGTCAAACGCATCAATAAAGCTATCTTAGCTAATCGATTGAAGGGAAATTAATATGGAAAATGCCGGTAAACGCGTTTTTTTGACGGAATGTCCGAGAGACGCCATGCAGGGAATAAAAGAATGGATCCCAACCGAGAGGAAGGTAGATTACATCAATTCACTGCTTCAATGCGGATTCGACACGCTAGATTTCGGGAGCTTTGTTTCCCCGAAAGCTATTCCGCAGATGCAGGATACGAAAGAAGTCCTGGCAAAGCTCGATCTCTCCGGTACTTCCACAAAACTGCTGGCGATCGTTGCCAATGAGCGCGGAGCCGAAGAAGCGGTTCAGTATGATGAAATTACTTACCTCGGCTATCCGTTTTCCATTTCAGAGACTTTCCAGCTGCGCAATACCAATGCATCGATCGAAGATTCGCTTAAGCGGGTGGAAGCCATTCAGAATGCCTGCGTGAAAGCCGATAAAAAGCTGATGCTTTACATTTCGATGGGATTTGGAAATCCTTACGGGGACGCCTGGAGTCCTGAGCTTGTAGCTGAATGGAGCCTGAAGCTGAAGAACCTGTTCAAGATCGAGCATCTCGCACTGTCAGATACAGTAGGCGCTGCCAACCCGGAACTGGTGAAATCGCTTTTTTCCACGATCATCCCGGAATTGCCGGCGGTAACCGTTGGCGCTCATCTGCATACGGTGCGCGAAGGTGCTTATGCGCTTACCAAAGCTGCTTATGAAGGCGGCTGCCGCAATTTTGACGGTGCAATTAAAGGATATGGCGGTTGTCCAATGGCAAAAGACGAGCTTACCGGAAATATGCCAACCGAGCTGATGATGGATTATTTCCGTGATGAGCAAATAGCAACGGGAATTAACGAAGCTCAGTTTGCACAGTCTATGCTGGCAAGCGCCGGCGTATTTCATTGATGTAACCTTTGACCAATTGAAAGTTAATTCGAATATGAGAAAGTGGAGTTTATTTTTAATGATTACGGCTATAGCAGGAATGGCAATGGTTTCATGCAGTCCTGACGAAGAAGTCGTTCCCGCAATCAAGAAACGCGATAAAACGGAAGATCCTGCAGACAACCAGATCAGCACTGATTTTTCTTCCAATACTTTCAGTTCGCCAACAGAAGCCGAATTACTGAAAGAGCTGCGCTTATGTGATCCTGCGGCTCCCAATGATACCGATGAAAAAAGACCTTCCTGCAGCCCGAAATTCTTCCGCTTTTTCCCGCTGACGTCTAAAAGTCCGCTGAAAGACGCTTTTATGGTAATGGTTAAAGCAGGAGTGAACAATTCGCCCACAAGAAGGCTGCTTATCTTCGAGCGCGAAAACGGAATGCTGGTGAAGCTGAATGGATTTGCCGGCTACCTGATTGAAAGACGACCGACAGCTTCAGGCTACGACGATCTGCTGATCCGGTTCGGTGAACGGGTCGACGGAACGCTTTATTTCTACAACTGCCTGTTCACATGGCAAAACCGTAAATACGAGTACAAGCTTTGCGAAGCGATCAACGATTCCCGGATCAAAGCCCAGTTTGTTGATTCTATGGCCGTTGAGATCAAAAGCTCGCTGGATAAGAACGGTTATTTGTTCTGATGCTGAAACCTGCTGCTTACATCCTGCTGCTAACCGTTATCCTTTCCGGATGCGGGATCGATCAGTCGATGAAAGCAGTTGACCCGTACATTTTCGTTCACGATAATTCGTCGAAGATTTGGCTGGTGGATCAGCTGCTGATCAATAAGAACGATTACACGCCCATGCAGTTCCGCTATAAAGAGCTGATCGCTTTCCACGAGAACAGGAATGCCTATTTCTACAGGATGAATGAATTCGGTGATCATCCCGGCGTAAAGGCCACTTTCTGGATGGACAAATCCAAAAGAGAATTCGGTTTCGATTTCGATAAGAAAAGCTGGATTTTCCACATCGTTTCGATGACTCGCACAAAGATCGTTCTGAGGCCTAAAAACCACTCGTTCAACTATACGATGGTGTTGATTCCATTCCCCGAATTTTAACACTTGAGCAGTCTTAGTCTGCAAATGAATATCGGTTATACTTTATTTTTCAACCATTTGTCGAAATTCCCTAAAACAATTTTACTTTTGTCGGTAATGAAAACTACTGATAAAATGCACCGTTATTTCCTGCCCCTTTTAATACTGCTGATCGCGTCCTGCGGTGGAGAGGAAAAATGCAAAGACTGTGAAGTTAAAAAGCAGGATACCGTTGTGGCGCCTGTTGATGACCTGGAAGCTGCAATGGCTGCGGATACGGCCGTTGCTCCGACGAAGGAAGCTGCTGAAAATCACGCGAAGATCGTTAAGAAATACGGCGAACAATGGGATTTCTGCAAATGCGTTGTCGCCAACGATTCCATTACGGATGCCGCAGAAAAAGGAAAGCTTACCGACAAACAATACGAGCAGCTGATGGCGCGCTGGGAATATGTCGATAACAAATGCAAAGAGCTTACGACTTTCGATAACACTACTCCGGACGAACGGGACAAGCATGAGAAGCGTGTTATGAAATGCCTTAAACAGAACGGGTTGAAGAAATAATCTGTTTCAGAAATAGCAATAATTTTAAAAACCGGGACTGTTCACGAATTTTAGCCTAAATTTGTCGCATGTCGAAAAGGTATCATAAATCGTTAGCATTTATAGTACTTGTCAGCTTTCTTGCACTGCTGACACCAAAATCGCTTTGGCACGATCACTCCCACGGAGCTCATTTTTCGACTGTTTCCAAAAAAGATCCCGCATCACATTCGAAACATTCCTTCGACCAGGGAATTGAAAAATGTTCGATCTGTGATCTGCACATTCCATTGCTTTCCACACCGCTTTCTGAAGTCAGGATTGCGTTTTATCAATTATTTGAGACTGAATTTGCTCTGATCAGCGCAACACCTGAGCTAACCGCCACACATTCCCATTTTCTTCGCGGTCCACCCGCATTAATGAACGCTTGAATTTCCGGGAGGTAGCTTCCTCCGATTAGCTTTCATTAAACAATACACATGAGATTTTTTAGTTGCTGTGCATTGCTGATGCTGGCTGCTTCGTCCTATGCACAGGAGTGTAAGGATACGCTTGCAGGTCAGGTCCGCGATAGCTACTCCAATGAAGCTGTTCCGTTTGCACGCGTCAGTATTCCTGAACTGGAACTGCAGCAAACGGCCGACAGCTCGGGGAGTTTTTATTTTTCCGGATTGTGCTCCGGAGCGATTACACTTCGCTGTATTCCGCATTTTGGCTACGATCCGGTAGACCTGGTCGTTGTTCTTCCCTTGACGGAACGATTGGTTTTCAACGTTGACACACATGTGGTTGAAGAGCTGGATAAGGCAAGAATTGTTGCCTACGTGTTCAGGAAAGAATCCCAGGAACGGTTCAAAGTCGAAACACTCGATCTTTCGCGGATCAAGGGAAATACGCTGGGCGAACAGCTTGAGCGCGTTCCGGGAGTTACCACGCTGAATACAGGATCCAGTATCGTAAAGCCTGTTATCAACGGCATGCACAGCAATCGCATTGTGGTTGTCAATAACGGGATTCGCCAGGAAGGCCAGCAATGGGGAAGTGAGCATGCGCCGGAGATCGATCCGAATCTTGCTTCGAACCTGGAAGTGATACAGGGAGCAGCCGGATTGCAGTATGGACCAGATGCTATTGGCGGTGTGATCCTCGTGAACCCGGAGAAGCTTAGATATGCCAAACCGCTTTCGGGATGGGTGAAATCATCGGTGAATTCAAACGGAAGAGGAGCTATGCTTTCGGGATTGATGGCCGGATCGCTTTTTAAGAGTGGCCGGATCGCTTACCGCGTTCACGGAACAGGAAGAGTAAACGGTACACAGCACACACCGGATTACCTGGTGAGAAACACAGCTGTAAAAGAATACAGCTTCAGCGGAGCGCTCGGCTACAAAGGGACAAGACTGGAAGCAGATGTCTTTTATAGTTTGTTCGCCACGCATCTCGGGATTTTTACCGGTTCTCACATAGGAAATCTGACCGATCTGAACGATGCTTTCCAGGATAAACAGCCTAAGGATATCGGAACATTTACCTACGACATCGAGAATCCGAAGCAGTTCGTGCAGCACCAGGTGAGCAGGGCTTATGTCGGCTATTCCTGGACCGAAAAGGTGAAATCCCAGCTACTGGTTGGATACCAGTACAATCTCCGGCAGGAATACGATAACCACAAATCCTACAACGACAGCATAGAAGCTTTGGGATTGCCTGATTTCGAGCTGAATCTCTGGACAACTTCCGCAGATCTGAAAACAGTGATCACACACAGTAAAGCTTTTAAGAGTACGGTTGGCGTTGCCGGATTCAAACAGGCGAATGCTTACAGCGGAAGGTTCTTCATTCCTAACTTTCAGAAGTGGCATGGAGGAGCTTATTACACAGGTCTTTATGAAACAGCTTACTGGCAGCTGGAAGGTGGTGTCCGATACGACGTTTCAAAGCTCCAGGTTTACATGTACGAGGGAAATACGTTCGTAACACCTGTTCGGAAGTTTGCGAACTTCAGCTCCTCTTTCGGGGCTTCACGCATTATAGGTCATCACTGGATAGCAAAGCTGAATGCCGGAACATCCTGGCGCCCGCCTTCGATCAATGAGCTGTTCAGCAACGGATTGCACCATGGAGCGGCTTCGATTGAAGTGGGAGACAGCCAGCTGAAGGAAGAAACTGTTTACCATGCCCAGGCCGGAGCGCAGTATAAATCGCGGCTGGCAAAACTCGATGTGAGTGTGTTCTTCAACCGCTTCGACGGATTTATCAATCTCCAGCCCGTACTGCCTCCGCAGCTGACGATCGTTGGCGCTTTCCCTGTTTTTCACTACCGCCAGTCGGCTGTTGAGCTCTCGGGAATAAACGGTCAGCTCGAAATTCCTGTACGGAAATGGCTCACTTATGCTTTCCAGGGAAGTGTATTGTATGCGCTGGAAACAAAGAGCAGGCAACCGGTTTATGGCATTCCATCCAATCGTTTCACCAACAGGCTTCGTGCAGAGGCAGGCTGGAAAAAGACGAACTGGTCGTGGTTTGCCGAACTGGAAGGAACACAGGTTTTTAAACAGAGCCGCGTTCCTGTGAATTCCGATTATGTGGATGCTCCCGATGGTTATTTCATTATGAGTGGCTCACTCGGGTTAACAAAAAAAACGGGAGCAGACCAGCCCTTGCAAATTGTGCTGGCTGTTTCCAATCTGACGAATTGTGCTTACAGAGATTACATGAATCGTTTCCGCTATTTTACCGATGATCCGGGACGAAACTGGACGCTCAAAGTCCTGATACCTTTTAAATTAACGACTAATAAACAAGAAATATGAAATCATTTTTAATCATTGCGATTTTGCTGACTTTCGGTCTGGCGGCTTGCAAGAAAGACAAAAAAGACAACGTTACCACTCCTGCACCTGTCAACGAAGAGGAGCTGATAACAACCTTCAGGATACAGTTTACGGATGCAGAAGGATTGCAGCCAACGGTTACAGCTGAATTTGCCGATCTGGACGGGCCGGGAGGAAATGCACCGATTGCTTTCGATTCGATTCGCCTGCAGGCAAATACGACCTACAACGCGTCGATCACTTTATTGAATGAAAGTGTGAATCCCGTTGAAGATATTACGCTGGAAGTTCACGAAGAAGGCCACGATCATTTATTCTGTTTCGATCCGGCTTCCGGATTGAACGTTGGTATTACGAGAACAGATTCTGACGGAACCTACCAGATCGGGATTCTGAGCCAGTGGATCACAGGCGCTATTTCTACAGGTGAGATAACGATCAGGCTGAAACACCAGCCGGGAGTAAAAGACGGATCATGTGATCCGGGAGAAACGGATATCGAATTGACATTCCAGACGTTTATTCAGTAGCTTGATCTGTAGCACAAAGTCATTAAAAAACCGGGCGGTAAACCCGGTTTTTTTTGTGAATTATTCTCCCGTTTTGCTGTCAGGGTAGTACTTGTACTTCGTAATGCTGAATTCGCGCAAAACCGCCGATACCTGTGAAAGCGTGGCATTAGTCGTGTAAAACACATGAATACGGTGATCCGATTCGTCCAATACAATGCGGTCGATAAAATCGTATTCGCTCATGATACTGTTAAACAGTCGATTGTAATAAGTTGCAGTTACAGATTCGTCGGAATCGAAGGTAACTTCACTTTTTTTATCGTTGTCCAGCTGTTCGGTTACGAGCAATGATTCCGGGGAATCCTGCGCAGATGCGTAAAAGGATCCTGCGATGGAAAACGCTATAATGGTAATTATCTTTTTCATAATGCTGTGTTTTCAAATGTTGCAGGAAAGATACCATTGGGAAATCCTGCAGCTTAGCTACGCTAACATTCTATAACAGCATTTAACGGTTGTTCTGAAAAGCCGATTTAGGAGCGCAAAAAAAAGCATCCGCCGAAACGAATGCTTTTTCTTAGAACAGGTATGCTGATCAATAGTAGATCAGTCGGCGAACTTTCGTAATGTGTTTTGCAAGACGGATCACTTGTTTCGTATACCCGAACTCGTTATCGTACCACGTATAAAGAACAACATTTTTCCCGTCAGGAGAAACGATTGTTGCATGCGAATCGTAAACAGAACAGCAGGTATTTCCGATAATGTCACTTGAAACCAGCTCAGG
>Ga0247810_10002366_pt1 | contig 10485 bp, 9 predicted proteins | sample UWRJL119311C1_FD_179918 | JGI IMG/M metagenome (GOLD analysis project Ga0247810, IMG submission 179918) | Plant litter microbial communities from Arlington Agricultural Research Station in Wisconsin, United States - UWRJ-L119-311C-1 | ecosystem: Environmental > Terrestrial > Plant litter >...
GAAGAAGGTCCCGTCTGGCAGTACACCCGATGCGCGACTGATCATGACTTTGCTTAAGTTGAACTGCTGCGGATCAATCTCCAGTTCAAAAAAACCCCACGTGTTTCTGCGCGATAGTCGGGTTTGCGCTTTAAGCTGCTTCTCGAAGTACCGGTCGTTCTGCTGCAGATGCTGCGGCCGTAGCAGCATTCCTTCCTTCCAGATGACTTTGTCTGTGTTCATCCGCGGCCCGCCCCGGCGAACTCGTCGCTGACAATGTTGATGCCGGTGTGGTCGAGATTCAGTTTTACCGGAGTCATCCCGCCGGCCGTCACCTGAATCACATAACGCCACTTGGTTTCCGGCAGATCGCGATAGGCAGCCAGAACGCCTACATAGCGGCTGCCTTCCTGCACTCGAACCTTGAGCAACACACGTTCGCCAGGACGCAGTTCCAGTTCTTCAACAGCAACCAGATCCGGTGCAAGGAACTCTTTAGCTTGGCCGTAGAGGCTGAAAAAATCAGTAGCTTCAAACAGCACCGGGTTTTTAAGCTCAAGTAAGCGCACGACTACTGGCGAGGGTCTGCCATTGATATCTGGATTCAACTGATCGCTGGCAGCGAGCTCCAGTTCAAGGCGGGTCTGGTTTGAATATGGAGAGAGCGCCGAACAGCCAGTCAGCAGAGGTGACCTGCACGGCGCTTAAGCGTGGTTCGTATCGTTCGATGAAACTTTCAATGGCACTACGTGCTTGAGTGAGTGAGTCATGCAGACTCAAGCTCATGTCATTCAGATCAGGCAGGCCATAGTCGGGCAACGCCTGCGCGCTGCCCGCCCGGGTACTGAGCATCTTCGAAAGATGCGCCGCCACTGATGCCATGACATTCTCTTCGTGGCTGACGTTGGCGCTGCGGACTGTTTCACCTGCAAGGCGCTCAAAAAGGCTACCGTACCCGGCCATCACTCAGCTCCGATCACTCTTTATCCAGCTTGCCCACCAGGGACAAGGTGAAATCCGCACCCATGTATTTGAAGTGCGGACGAACGTTCAAGCTGACCCGGTACCAACCTGGCTCGCCTTCTACATCGCTGACGGCGATGCTCGCAGCGCGCAGTGGGCGTCGACCGCGTGACTCGGCAGTCGGGTTCTCCTGGCTGGAAACGTACTGCCGAACCCATTTGTTCAATTCCTGTTCGAGATCGGTACGCTCTTTCCACGAACCCAGTTGCTCACGCTGCAAAACTTTCAGGTAATGGGCCAAGCGATTGATGATCATCAAATAGGGCAGTTGAGTGCCAAGCTTGTAATTGAACTCGGCGCTCTTTCCCTCTTCACTAATACCGAAGAATTTTGTCTTCTGCGCTGAGTTGGCCGAGAAAAACGCGGCGTTGTCACTGCCTTTGCGCATGGTCAGGGCGATGAAGCCTTCTTCAGCCAACTCGTATTCGCGACGGTCGGATACCAATACCTCAGTAGGTATCTTGGTTTCGATTTCGCCCATGCTCTGGAAATGGTGCAGGGGCAGGTCCTCAACGGCTCCGCCGCTCTGAGGGCCAATGATATTTGGGCACCACCGGAATTTGGCAAAGCTATCAGCCAGGCGGGTGCCGAACGCATAAGCGGTATTGCCCCATAGATAATGCTCATGGCTATTGGCAACGTTTTCCCTGTAGACGAAAGTCTTTACCGGGTTCTCCTCAGGGTCGTACGGGTTACGCAACAGGAAGCGTGGTAGGGTCAGGCCGAAATAACGCGCATCTTCCTGCTGGCGGAAGCTCTGCCATTTGGCGAACTGGGGGCCTTCGAAGTGATCCTTCAGTTCCTTGAGATTCGGTAATCCGGTGAAGCTTTCAAGGCCAAAAAATTTCGGTCCTGCTGCGGCAATAAATGGCGCGTGCGCCATACACGCAACACTGGAGACATACTGCATGGTTTTAACGTCAGGAGAGCTGGGCGAGAAGAAGTAGTTGGCAATGATCGCCCCCACAGGTTGCCCGCCGAACTGACCGTACTCTGCCGTATAAACATGCTTATAGAGACCGGACTGCATGACCTCTGGTGAGTCCTCAAAGTCATCCAGCAGATCTTGCTTGGATACGTTTAGAATTTCGATCTTGATGTTTTCCCGGAAATCGGTGCGATCAACCAGCAGTTGAAGGCCACGCCAGGATGCTTCAAGAGTCTGAAATTCCACATGGTGCAAGATCTCATCCATCTGCTTGCTGAGCTTGTTGTCTATCTCCGCAATCATCCGGTCGACCATGGCCTTCTTGACCGGCTCTTGATTGTTTTGCGGTTTCAGAAGCTCTTCGATGAACGCTGCGACGCCACGTTTGGCAATGTGGTAAGCGTCCTCAGTTGGAGTCAGCTTAGTCTCGGAAATAATCTGATCCAGCAGACTGAATTCGGTCGTCTCGGTATTGTTCTGCTTTGCTGCACGGGTACTCATGATTCCGGCTTCCTTTTCGATTACTGACTCAAACGTCCTTCGGGGTTGTGGCTTGCAGACCAATTTCGCCTAGCACACGGCTCCGGGAATCTTCGTTTTCCAGTACGCTTTCAATCGCCTTGCGGAACGCCGGAGCGTTGCCCAATGGCCCTTTCAGCGCCATAAGTGCATCGCGCAACTCCATCAGCTTCTTCATTTCCGGTACTTTCTCGACCAGGTTCGCCGGGTTGAAGTCCTTCATCGAATTCAGGCTCAGATTAAGGGCCAGCTCTTGCGATTCATCTTCATCTTGCAAGCGGTTTGGCACGCTCAGGGTCAGGCCGAGTTTTTGCTTGGCGAGCACTTCGTCGAAATTGTTCTTATCGATATTGATCGGTTTGCGATCTTCGACCGGACGCTCATCCACCTGCTGAGTGAAATCCCCCAGCACCAACAGTTTCAGTGGTAGTTCAATCTCCTCCTTCGCGTTCCCTGTAGCGGGCTTGAAGGTGATATTGATGCGTTCCTTGGGGGCGACAGAGCCTTCTTTGGCCACAGCTATTCTCCTGACTGTTAAGACCCTCGGGTCTATTCAAGTACCACTTCAAGATCCAAGTGGCACAATCTGCGGTAAATCTCTTCCTTGCGCTCGCGGACTTCCTGGCCTTTAGGCATGGACTCGTAACAGACCAGCAGATGCTGTAGAACCTTTGATTGCAGTTCGGGCTCCCAAAGGCCTAACCCTAAGTTTTGCAACTGGCTATCTAGAGCTTCAAGCTGGATCACGGCCAAATCGTATTTGTTGGCGCGCTGGCAAAGCTGTCCCATGCTGAGTTGCCAGAAAAATCGTTCTCGCTGGCTTTTGGCGGTATTCAATCCATGCTTGAGTGCTTGTATCCCTGCCTTGAGGCTCTTTTTGCGTAGCGAATCCGTGGCCTGCTGAAGTTCAACTTCCCAACCAGGTGATGTTGCGCAATCAGGAGTGTCTTGCACCTTGCATGCGTTCCCCAGATGGGGAATAACACAAGAGGCAATCCACTCGCGGGTCTCTACGTCAGCAAAGTCAGTTCCATCCTGAAAGCGCAGCTCGGCAATACCTGGCAGGCGCTTAAGGAACAAAGCAAAATGTATCTCCAGCTCTTCTCTCGCTTCGTCCGCATCCAGGGCGGTCAAGCATTCACACACCATCCTTTGGCCATCGAACCAGAAAGGCGCTGCAGCAATACTCGTTTCAATGTGCACCAGTAAATCGGCATACCGACTCTGCTCATATAGCGTTCGGTAGAGCTTCAACTTGTCTGCCGGAACTCCGCGTAGCCCTGTCACCCGATCTGCGTTATGCCAGGGAACACTGCTCACCGATAACCACATCATTGTGCGATTCAAGCGCAGCGCCCGAAGGTCAGTAACTTTTTGGCCTAGCCACCAGCTACAGAGCAACGATGAGTTTTCTCGCTGGGCTCGTAGTGCGTTTCGAGCATCCTTTTCGCTCTCAATGGGCGACACCCCTGAGAACCACTGAGTCGCTACCTGCTTTACCTGTGCTACGACGGCCTCCACCGGCCCAGGTTGCTGACGGTTGTCGGCGGCGCGCTCTACCATACTTGCAAGTCGTCTGCGCAACGGCAGTATTAGAGGCGCATCCTGGCTAAGGTGTTCGGTCAGGCGTGCGTCCAGGTTTTCAAGATGCCCCACCAGCTGTCGAAACAGTTCAAGCTGATCAGCGACAGCAACACTTGCAGTGGCCGCCTTGTCCAGTCTGCATAGCAGCCATTCGATTGCAGCGGCTCGTGTTCTGGGTTTGCTCGGGTGGATGTCTGGCCAGCCATGGGCGCAAAAGTGACAAAGCATTCCCATTCCGGCCACCAGTCCCGCGAAGGACTGTGTCTGGTATAGCGCCCAGGTTAGCCAGCAGGCGACACGCAAATCCTTGGACATGTTCTTGAGAAGAGCTTCCCCAACCTCCTGAATCTTCAGCCAGTCAACCTGACCGACCTCATGCAACGCCATGGGCTTCGCCAACTCTGCTTCGAGCGCTTCGAACTCCGGCGAGTAGCGCGCATCTGTGCCTGCGTAGTCGTCGCGGGAGATGGGCGTAATGGCAAGTTCAAGATATCGACGTGCAATATCGGTTGGGTGCATAGTCCATATGCCTTCGTGTTAATAGACTGGATGAGGTGCTTCGTTAATTAGAACTGATAAATTTAAAATAAACATTCCGCGGGATGATGTTTAAGAGCTGAATAGCTTTCGTTCAGCCATTGATGAGGTGGTGATACTAGCCAGCAAAAGCACTGATGCGCAAGAGCGATAGATCACGAAATTGATATATTTATTGCCCTTCCAAGACTCCTACTCAAGGTAGCGATATTTCCTACACGCGCGATAAAAAAGAGACTACAGATCGGCGAATATAAACCGAGTAGAGTTCTCTGGATTTTTTACAAATCAGGCGACGGTTCCGGTGTTTGTGTGCTGAGGTTTGTCACGATGCAGTGCCGTATTTACTTCTTATATAGCCAGGAGAGCAGCTATGCCAATGCCAGCGTATTTGACGATTGAGGGAAAAACACAGAAGGATATTACGGCTAACGCCAATACTGCGGATTCCGTGGGCAATACCCACCAGAAAAACCATATCGACGAAATTCTCGTACAAGCGTTCGAGCACAAGGTATCAATACCCAGAGACACCCAGTCCGGTCAGGTAACCGGGCCGCGCGTGCACCACCCGTTCAAGATCACCAAGGCTTTCGACAATACTTCCCCGCAGCTCCATAGGGCTCTGGTTGACGGTGAAAAGCTCAAGTGTCTTTTAGAGTTGTATCGAGACGCTGGAGAAGGCGACCCTCAGCTTTACTACAGGGTCTTTATGGAGGAAGCGGTCATCGTCGATATCGTGTCCAGAATGCCTAACTGCCAAGACACTGCTCAGGCGAACTTCGGTCATATGGAAGACGTCTATATTTCCTATACAAAAATCGTCTGGGAACATCAGATCACAGGTACCAATAGTTCGGATAACTGGCGCGAACCCGCGGCAGCAGTAGGCTAAGCCCTAGTAATTTTCTACGGAGTTGCTATCTGTGAAAAGCGCACCAATCATGTTGGTGCGTTTTTTTGCGGTGTTTGAAATATGCCGGCTTCACCTCCGCCGTTAGGTGGCACCACATAAGCTGAATCATTTAAATTGACACCTCCCTCCATAACGCCACAGTAAATAGCGAAGTTTCCTACAGTCAGTAGGTAATCTGCATAGATACATCGGTAACTGCTTAAGCAAGTAATGCCATATCTGGCGTTTCTGAATTTTTTTGAAACAGACTGACGACTTTAAATCCGGTAGCTCCCGCCGTTTGACCTACATCCTTCACACGCGACATAACTCACGGAATCGAACGTGTCGTTCAAAGATTATTACCAAGGCGAACTCAGCGCCTTGCGGCAACATTCGGCGCGGCTGTGCGAGCAACAACCGTCCCTGAGGGCTGTTCTCGGGGAGGTCGCGCGGGATGCGGAGGTCGAGCGGTTGATGCAAGGCGCGTCATTCCTGACTGCCCGTCTGCGGCAAAAATAGAAGATGACTGTCCGGAGATCACCCACGGCCTGATTCAACGCCTGTGGCGCAATTACCTGCGGCCAATGCCATCCATGAGCATCGTGCAATTCCATCCTGCAACCGCGCGGCACGTACCAAGGCATTGCGAAGTTGGTTCTCTTTCAATCGATGGCACTCAGTGTCAGTTCAGGACCGTGTTCGCTACCGATGTGCTGCCCCTCGAATTGCATCGGCTGGAGCACGCGGCCACTGGCAATGGTGCGACTTTAAGGCTTGGGCTGAGGCTCTCGACGCAAGGTTATCTGGGGGAAATCCAGCTGCAAAAACTGCGTCTGCATTTTGCGGGCGTTTCATCCATTAGCAATCAGAGCTCTACTTGAGCCTGAAACAGCAGATGAAAGCGGTTCGCCTGACGCCGTTGACCTGCGATGGCACACCTTTAGGCGACAGATCCGGTCTCACCATTGGGTCTTCGTGCATCAAATCTGTTGGTTTCGACGACGATCAGGTCCTGCTCGACCATGCGGGCAGTGGCCAGAGCGGCTAACAGTTGCTGCAGGAGTTCTTTGTCTTCGGGGAGAAATTCGTTTTTGTCGACGTCACCGGCCTGGACGCGATCAATCGCTTGGACGCTGAGCTACTGAAGCAAGCGCATGAGTTTGCCTCGATAGCGGTTTCCTGAAACACCGCTGTTCGCAGCCTTCGGCAGCTCCTACAGGTCGTGAGATTTCGAGGCTACAGGCCTTCGTAATCTCTGGCCTGTTTGATAAGCCAATCCCGAAATGCACGAAGCGACGCTGACTCTACTTTGCGCACGGGGATCATCAGGTGGTAAGCCTTGGGGCTGGAGAGGGCGTGGGGGTTGGCAATGGTCAGGCGTCCCTGCGCGAGTTCGCGCTGGATCAGGAAAGGAGGGATTAGCGCGATGCCCATTTCGTGGCTGGCGGCTTGGGCGAGCATGGAGAACAGTTCGTAGCGTGGGCCGGTCATGTCGCGGGCGACGGTCATGTCCAGGCCGCTGAACCATTGTCGCCAGGCATAGGGGCGGGTGGTTTGCTGGAGCAGTGGCAGTTCGGCGATTTGCGTCGAATCCAGGCTTTGCTGGCCGTTCAGCAGGGCAGGGCTGCAGACGGGCATGGGGTTTTCGCCCATCAGCCGATAGGCTTCGGTGCCTGGCCAGTCGGCGTCGCCGAAATAGATCGCGGCATCGAAATCGGTGTCGGCAAACAGGAACGGGCGGGTGCGGTTGGTGAGGTTGACGGTGACCTCCGGTTGCAGTTTTTGAAAGTCCTTCAAGCGCGGCAATAGCCACTGCGTGCCAAAGGTCGGCACAACTGCCAGCTCGATGGCGTTTGCACCCTGGTTGCCCATGATCGACAAGGTATCGCGCTCCACTGCGTCCAGTTGCGTGGCGATGCGTCGGCTGTAGGACAAGCCTGCTTCCGTGAGCTTCACGCCTCGTCGAGAGCGGCGGAACAACTCAATGCCCAGGAAGGACTCCAGGCTGGCGATCTGTCGGCAAATGGCACTCTGAGTCAGGGAAAGCTCGTCGGCAGCCTTGGTGAAGCTTTCATGGCGTGCTGCCGCCTCGAAGCTCACTAGTGCAGCGGTGCTGGGGATTTTACGGCGCATGTACGTGGTCCTCACTTGTCGCAGCCAATATTGTTTTTGTTGGCGATCTCGGAGTGAGAAATTAGCACAGGTGAGTGCGGATTCATCGTTTGCCGGTGTGGTGTTGCAGGGCTAGGCTCTTCCCACAAGTCTTCAATGAATAAGGGTGGCTCATGGCTGGCAAGGCAAGCTTCAACTGGATTGATCCATTGCTGTTGGACCAACAGCTCACAGAAGAAGAGCGAATGGTGCGTGACAGCGCGGCTCAGTTTGCTCAGGACAAGCTGGCGCCGCGAGTGCTTGAAGCCTTTCGCCATGAGCGTACCGATCCGGCGATTTTTCGCGAGATGGGCGAAATCGGCCTGCTCGGCGCGACGATCCCTGAAGAGTTCGGCGGCAGCGGCCTCAATTACGTGTGCTATGGGCTGATTGCACGGGAGGTCGAGCGCATTGACTCAGGCTATCGCTCGATGATGAGCGTGCAGTCGTCGCTGGTCATGGTGCCCATCAATGAGTTCGGCACCCAGGCGCAAAAACAGAAGTACTTGCCCAAGCTGGCGTCGGGGGAATGGATCGGTTGCTTTGGTCTGACTGAGCCGAACCATGGTTCTGACCCGGGCGCGATGATTACTCGTGCAAAGAAAGTCGACGGCGGCTACAGGTTGTCTGGCAGCAAGATGTGGATTACCAACAGCCCGATTGCAGATGTGTTCGTGGTCTGGGGTAAGGATGACGCTGGGGATATTCGTGGTTTTGTCCTGGAGAAAGGTTGGGCTGGCCTGAGCGCGCCAGCTATTCATGGCAAGGTTGGGCTACGGGCGTCGATCACAGGCGAAATCGTCATGGACAACGTGTTTGTGCCTGAAGAGAACATCTTCCCGGATGTGCGCGGCTTGAAGGGCCCCTTTACGTGCTTGAACTCGGCTCGCTATGGCATTTCCTGGGGGGCGTTGGGGGCCGCTGAGTTTTGCTGGCATACGGCGCGGCAATACACGCTTGATCGCCAGCAGTTTGGGCGTCCGTTGGCCGCCAACCAGTTGATCCAGAAAAAGCTTGCTGACATGCAGACGGAAATCACTCTGGCGCTGCAAGGCTGTCTACGTCTTGGACGTATGAAGGATGAAGGTACTGCGGCGGTGGAGATTACGTCGATCATGAAGCGCAACTCCTGCGGCAAGTCTCTGGACATCGCCCGAATGGCCCGGGACATGCTCGGCGGAAACGGGATCTCCGATGAGTTCGGTATCGCGCGGCATCTGGTCAACCTTGAAGTGGTGAACACCTACGAAGGCACTCACGACGTCCATGCGCTGATCCTGGGGCGTGCGCAAACCGGCATTCAGGCTTTCTATTAAGGAGCCTGAATATGGGGGCGCTTTCGCATATCCGGGTATTGGACTTGTCGCGTGTATTGGCAGGCCCTTGGGCAGGGCAGATTCTGGCAGATCTTGGGGCTGAGGTGATCAAGGTCGAGCGGCCGGGGAAGGGCGATGACACTCGTGCGTGGGGGCCGCCGTTCCTGAGGGATCCGCAGGGCGAGAACACCAGCGAGGCTGCGTACTACCTCTCGGCGAATCGGAACAAGCAATCGGTCACCATTGACTTCACTTTGGCTGAGGGGCAGAAGCTGGTTCGGGAGCTGGCGGCGAAGTCCGACATTTTGATTGAGAACTTCAAGGTGGGTGGCCTTGCGGCCTACGGACTGGACTATGCATCGCTCAAGGCTATCAACCCACAGCTGATCTATTGCTCAATTACCGGGTTTGGTCAAACGGGGCCCTATTCCAAGCGCGCCGGTTACGACTTCATGATTCAAGGTCTGGGTGGCTTGATGAGTCTGACTGGGCGCGAAGAGGGGCAGGAAGGCGCGGGCCCAGTGAAGGTGGGCGTCGCGCTGACGGATGTGCTGACCGGTGTCTATTCCAGCACTGCCATCCTTGCGGCGTTGGCTCATCGGGATCAGGGCGGTCTTGGCCAGCATATAGATATGGCTCTGCTAGACGTGCAGGTAGCGTGTCTGGCTAATCAGGCATTGAACTACCTGACGACGGGAGTGGCTCCGGTGCGGCTGGGTAACGCGCATCCGAACATCGTGCCTTATCAGGATTTTCCTACGGCTGATGGCGACTTCATCCTGACGGTGGGTAACGACAGTCAGTTCCGAAAGTTTGCCGAGGTGGCGGGGCACGCTCAGTGGGCAGACGATCCACGCTTCCTTACTAATAAGCTGCGGGTTGCTCACCGTGCCGAACTGATTCCTTTGATACGACAGGCCACGGTCTTCAAGACGACTGCGCAATGGGTCAGTGAGCTGGAGTGTGCTGGCGTACCTTGTGGACCGATTAACGATCTTGCTCAGGTTTTCGCTGATCCCCAGGTTCAGGCGCGGGGTTTGGCAATGAGCTTGCCTCATCTGCTGGGCGGAAGTGTTCCTCAGGTGGCGAGCCCGATTCGGCTATCTGAAACCCCGGTTGAGTATCGAAGCGGCCCACCTGTTTTGGGGGAGCACACAGACTTGATCCTTGAGAGTCTGCTTGGGCTGTCGTCCGCAGAGGTGTGTCGGCTTCGTACCGCTGGTGTGCTCTAGCGCTTCTTTATATAGCTTCTATATAGAAGAAAGGGCCCATTTTGGCTTTTTGCAGAAAAGTTCAAATTAACGGTTGACGTGGTTCTGAATCTCTCTATAATTCGCACCTCTTCTGGCGCAGACAGAACGAAAAACTCTTTGATAATCAATGAGTTGGACGGTTCGATCAGCGAAGAAGAGGTTTCGATAAAGTTGATCGAAAGCGGTGAAAAAAGGTAGTTGACAGCAGGTTGTAACGCTGTAGAATTCGCCTCCCGCTAACGAGCAACGTGATGTTGATCGAAGCGCAAGTGGTTGAAGTTGATAAGGAAACTTAGA
>Ga0247810_10002368_pt1 | contig 10480 bp, 5 predicted proteins | sample UWRJL119311C1_FD_179918 | JGI IMG/M metagenome (GOLD analysis project Ga0247810, IMG submission 179918) | Plant litter microbial communities from Arlington Agricultural Research Station in Wisconsin, United States - UWRJ-L119-311C-1 | ecosystem: Environmental > Terrestrial > Plant litter >...
GGATTTTGCCCTCTTCCGGTTCAATTGCAATTGCAACTTCAAAAAATAATTGCTTCTTTGATAGTACAGGCAAAGCTTATTTTTATATCTCCAATTTAAATTCCAGTCCAATTACTGTTGATGGTGTGTCCTTGACTGTTCCAGCCGGAGCGCATCCTGTCGGAGCACATATTTTGGCTATTGATGGAAACGGCGCTAATGGAGCATTTACTTCCCACAGGGGTGGAATAGGGGATTTAGCAGTAGAAAAAAACACAGGAAATGTATTGGTAAAATGGTCGCAATACAATGCTAATCCTGCGCCTTTCAATACAGTAAATCATACTTTTAATGTTTATCAGGGAATAGTTGCTTTAGACAGCAACAGGAATTACATAAAAAGCACAACAATTTCAACCTTAGGTCAGGCAGACATTGATGCTATTTTTCCATTAGGCAATTTAAAATTTGTGGGGATGAAAATTGTGCAGCCGGGAAATACTATTGTTGCAGGAACACAAAGCTTCAATGCGACAAAATATACACCAACATGGAAATTCTTTGATGATTTTGTTTTTTCTAAATTTATTGCTCATCCTGAATTAAATGAAACAAATGCAATAGTCTATCCTTGTATAGCAGCTTACAATAATAAATTAGCCGTATCCGGTTCGTACAGTCTGACTAATAATGCAACAGTAAATGTTAACGGAACGACATTGACTTCCTGCGAAAATGATTTGACTTTTGCTGCTACATTTCCAGCCTTTGCCTCATTGGCAGGAGATTTATTCATTGCACAGATATCAAATGGTGCTTCTTTAGGTTTTGAAAAAAATGATATAACGGAATCCGTTTCTGTTTTTCCAAATCCTGCCAATAGTGATTTTAATATTCAGATTGATGAAAATGGACTAGGTTCAAAAGCGACTGTTTACAATCTTCTTGGTCAAAAAATAAAATCTTTTAGTTTGAACTCCACTATAACAAACCAAACTTTAGGCAAAGGCATTTATCTGATCCAGATAGAAAAAAACGGAATTAAAACAACCAAAAAACTGATTGTGAATTAAAAATATAGTAGTATGATTATTCTTTTAATTGCTATTGTTATTACGTTTTTCGTTACTATTACCAGTTTGTATATTGGTTATAGTAAACAAAAGAGAACCTTCAAAAAAAGAACCGCTTTTTTAGAAAATTGTATTGCTGTACTCGGTAAGCAGCAAGAAAAACAGTTACATCAATTGAAGTTGTCAGATGTTTTATCAGAGCAATTAAAAGAATCCAATCATCACTTGAATAAAATTATCTACGATGTTAATTTTCAATTATTTTTGGCTATGTTTAACAAAAAAAATAATTGATAAAACGTTCTTTTAACAAAAAGGATATATTTACTTTTTTATTTAGAAAATCGAAAAAAAACAAATTAAGGACTAATGAGAATAAATTGTAAAGTTGTTATTGCTATACTCTTATTATATATTACACCTCATTTTTCCCAGGCTCAAACAGCTGCTTATCCAAAAGTAATCACCAATCTCAGTAAAAAGGATTCTGTAAAAGTTGATGAACTATCGAGAATGTTTTTTGATAGTGTGTATACCAATATTTCAAAATCAAGAACTTACTACAAACAAATTTTCACAATAGCCAAAAGGAATAAATCAAATTACTCTTATTCCAAAGCCTATAATTTTTCAGGCATTATTTGCGATCTGCAAGGCAAATTTGATTCTGCCAAAATATACTACAGGAAATCATTATACTACAGTAAAACCATACATTCTAAAACAAGTGAAGCTTCGGCCTATAATAATTTAGGGCTTATAGACTGGAACGAGGGCAATTTTAGTTCAGCATTAATAAATTACCAAAAAGCACTTGTCATTTTTGAAAAACTCAACAGGCAGGAATATGTAGCCAACGTATTAAGCAATATTGGTGAAATTTATCGTGATTTGGATGATTCAAAAAACGGTGAATTGTATATGTCCAAATCTTTCGAAATCAGAAAAAAAATCAACGACGAATATGGAATGTCTGTTTCCTTAATCAATTTAGCGAATTTATATCATAAGAAAAAGAAGTATAAGCAGGCTATACAACATTATGAATCCGGAATTGTATTAAAAAGGAAATTAGAGGATTTATTAGGAATTGCTATTGCCAATACTGATTTCTCTGTAATTTTACTGGAAACAGGACAAGTAATGAAAGCGAAAAAAGTGCTGGAAGAAGCACTTAAAATCTGCAAAGAGAACGATGCAGAATCTAATATCTTAGAAAACGCCTATCTGGGTCTGAGTGAAGTTTACATCGATTTGAATCAGTTAGAAAAGGCAAAAATCTACAATCAAAATGCTTTTTTGATAATTGAAAAACTAAAAGACAGCAAGAGACTGCTTAATTATTACAATAACGAAGAGAAAATTTCATTACTGGAAAAAGATTTCAAACGAGCACATTTGTATTTGAAAAAGCAAGATTCTGTTTCGAAAGTTATTGAAAGTATTGATGTTAAAAAAGCAATACATCTATACGAAACAAAATACCAAACCGAAAAGAAAGAAAAAGAACTTTTGAAATCAAGGTCTTTGGCATTAGAAGCAGAAGCAGAAATCAAGAAGAAAAATTTCCAGTTTATCCTGTTGTTTGTTTTTATTTTCGGAATTGTATTCGTTTCGTATCTAATCTATCGCCAACAGAAGCTAAAACAGAAGCAGCAAGAACAGGAATTCGAATTGAAAACCGCTATTTCCCAAATAGAAAATCAAAACAAACTACAGGAACAGCGATTGAATATTTCCCGTGATCTGCACGATAATATAGGTTCACAACTTACTTTTATTATTTCCTCTGTGGATAATGTAAAATATGCTTTTGATATCGACAACAATAAACTCGATGATAAATTAAGCAACATCAGTTCTTTCGCAAAAGAAACTATTGTGGAACTTCGGGATACAATCTGGGCAATGAACAGCAACGAAATCAGCTTTGAAGACCTGGAATCCCGTATTCATAATTTTATCGAAAAAGCCAAAGAAGCTAAAGATGAAATTCAGTTTTCTTTCCAAATCGATTCGGAATTAAAAGACACAAAACTCACTTCCGTTGAGGGGATGAATCTCTACAGAACCATTCAGGAAGCCGTAAATAACGCCATAAAATACGCTAATGCTTCAAGGATTTCTATAGCTGTAAAAAGAATTGAAAACCAAATTCAAATCACCATTCATGATAACGGAATTGGTTTTGATGAAAGTACCATCCAAAAAGGAAATGGCTTGAAAAATATGCAGAAACGAATCGAAGATATTGGCGGAAAGTTTCATTTGGTTTCGTCTCATGAAGGAACTAGAATCGTTGTTTTAATATAGATATGTATGAAAAAAGGAATGTTATTGGTTTTATTGTTAGCAGTAAACATCTGTTCATCTCAAAATAATAGAATTATAGATAGTTTATTGCTATCGTTAAAAAAGGGCAGCAATAAACAAAAAACCCTGACATTAATCAATATTTCCGATGAGTATAGTAATTTCGATTTAGGCAAAGCTATTTTATATGCAGATAAAAGTTTAGTTAAGGCAAAGCAATTAAAAAATGATTCCTTAATTGGCCTGTCATACAATGCAATCGCAAACAATTTTCAGTATAAAACCGAATTAGATTCAGCCTTAAAATACCATAAAAAGGCTTTAGAGATTAGAATAAGAATAAAGGATTCTATTGGTTTGGCAGATACTTACAATAACTTAGGAATTTTTTATGATACCAAAGGAGAATTCTCAAATGCTATAAAGAATTATTTTAAAGCATTATATTTTTACGAAAAAAAACAAAATATTGCAAAGCAGGCAATGGTTTGTTCCAATATTGGGATTGTATTTAAAGCCCAAAAAGAATACGGTAAAGCAATTATTTACTATCGAAAATCATACGAGTTATATTCAAAGACAACAGATGATTTTGGAAAGACAACATCAGCAGGAAATCTTGGTTCTATATTAATTAATTTAAAACAATATAAGGAGTCATTAAAATATTCTTTAATAGCAAAGAAGGGTTATGAAAAATTAGGTTATGAGCGCTTTGTGGGTTATCCATTATCCAATATCGCGTATGTTTTTGATAGTTTACATAATTTTAAAATAGCAAACAGCAAATATCTGGAATGTCTTAGACTGCATAAAAAACATCGAAATAGCTTTGAAATTGCTGAAGTTTCCGGAGCTTTTGCCAATTGTCTGATTAAGCAAAAACTTTTTGATAAAAGCATAACATATTCTCAGGAATCACTAAAGTATTCTAAAATTGCAAAAGCTAATTTATTAGAAATCAATAGTTTTAAGATTCTTGCAATTGCTAATTCAAAGTTAGGAAATTATCAGGAAGCGTTTCGATATTCTGAATTATACAATTTAGGAAAAGACAGTGTTTTTAAGACACAAAATGCAAAATCAATATTTGAATTAGAAACAAAATATCAAACTGCAAAAAAAGAAAAACTGCTCTTAGAAAAGGAAGCCGAAGCTAAGCAGCAAAATATAATCTTAATCACCGTTTCGTTACTTGCTTTGTTTATTGCAATAATAGCTTTACTTATCTACCGCCAACAGAAGCTAAAACAAAGTCAACAACAACAGGAATTCAAATTAAAAACGGCTATTTCCCAAATAGAAAATCAAAACAAATTGCAGGAACAGCGATTGAATATTTCCCGCGATCTTCACGATAATATTGGTTCACAGCTGACTTTTATTATTTCCTCAGTGGATAATGTTAAATATGCTTTTGACATTGATAACAAAAAACTGGATGATAAATTAGCCAACATTAGCTCTTTTGCCAAAGAAACTATTGTGGAACTCCGTGATACGATCTGGGCAATGAACAGTAATGAAATTACCTTTGAAGATTTAGAATCCCGTATTCATAATTTTATTGAAAAAGCCAAAGAAGCTAAAGATAAAATTCAGTTTTTATTTGAAACCCAAGATGTATTAAAGGACACAAAACTCACTTCAATAGAAGGGATGAATGTGTATCGAACCATTCAGGAAGGGGTAAATAATGCTATAAAATATGCTAATGCTTCAACTATTTCTGTTGCTGTAAAAATAATAGAAAGCAAAATCCAAATTACTATTCAAGATAACGGAATTGGTTTTGATGAAGCTACCGTTCAAAGAGGAAATGGCTTAAAAAACATGCAAAAACGTATTGAGGATATTGGCGGAAGTTTTAATTTAGAAAGTTCCAATCTGGGAACATTGATAACGATTTTGCTGAATAATTAAATAAAATCCATTATATAATTAGTTTTTAATAATAGTTTTTAATAATAGTTTTTCGTCAGTTCGAATGATCCCGATTTTTCATCGGGATTGTATCGAGAACAGAAAAACTATCATTAAAAACGGTTCTCGATACATTTTTTGTTTCGTTCTTCTGCACAAAAAACACTCGAACTGACGTTTTTATGATTGTGCCGAACGGGTTAAATAAATAAACTTCATAATCTTAAAAATACGGCATTTGTCGTATTTTTTTATGTTTACAGATAGCGCAAATTTGCTTTACATTCTATAAACCAAAAAATATGAAAAAAACAATTACTCTAATTTTGCTTTTATTTATTATGAACAGCAATGCTCAAATAGGCGGAGGCTGGGATTGGGCGTTCAATACAGGATCTCTTGGCGGTGAAGCGATTAAGCATTTAAAATATACCAGCGATGGTTCGGAGATTTTATTTGGAGGAACAGCTTTGGCGGCAGCTTATTTTGGCTCAACCACACTAACTTCTCCCAAACAACCGAATTACCCGGGAGACATCAAATATTTTGGAAAAATAAATTCCGCAACCGGTGTACCGACCATTATTAAATCCTTTAGCAATTTGTATATTAATTTTGATTGTGTTACTACAGATGATGCCGGTAATTTTTATATAGGCGGAGGTCTTAGCGGTACAAATCCAGTTGATTTAGGAAATGGTGTTTCGGTTAGTGGACAGAACAAAGTGGTAATAGCCAAATTTGATGCTTCGGGAAATGCTGTTTGGGCAAAAACATTCGACTTAGGCCTGGTTGGGACAATCCAAAAAACAATTTCGAGATTGGCAGTTTCTAATTCAGGGAATGTTTTTTTCCTCGGATACAATCCAAATGTAGATGCTAACGGAAAAATAAATTATCCGCTTTACAAACTGGATAGCAACGGAGAAACACTTTGGTACAAAGATGCACTAAATCCTAATGGAATTGTAGGGGTTTTTAATGAACTTTCTTTAAACGATAAATTTATAGACAATAATGAGAACGTGCATTTGGCTATAGGTACAACTGCAGGCTTTACTTTTGATGGCTTACATTATCCAAGTCCAACTAGCAGTCCTTCGATTACAGTTTACACAACCTTGATTTCTTTGAATGCTTCAGGAACTATTTTAAAAGGACAAACTTTTGAGGCCGAGATTAAAAGTTTTCAGGTAAACAGAACAACAGGAAATCTGGCTTTTTTCTGGTCACAAGACACTCCAAATGCTGCGCCTTTTGATAAATTGCCTTCGTATGCTTCCGGTACAATTGCTGCAATTGGAGGGTTTATTGGTATGGTGGAAACTGATGTTAACCGTAACGTTATCCGGGCAAAAGATTTCTGGACAACTTATGACAATCCATTTAACATTGATAATGATAAAGACGTTTTCCTGGCATTGCCAAATGGTAAATTAGTAATTGCTAAACAATTTTCTAAAAACAAATTGTATTCCGCCGGAGTAGATTATATCCATCCGTCTGACCCTAACAACGCCAGTGTGATTATTGAAACAGATGAAAATTGGAACATAGCTAAATTTATTTCAGGAGGAAAAGCGCCACTTACCAGTCAGAATGTTTTGGCATCTTATAATGATACTTATGCCATGGCTGCTAGTTTTTATACCACAACTTCTTCAACATTGCCAACAACATCTTATGGTACTGTAAATTTAACCGGATTTAATGCAGCACCCGATTTTGGCACGGCATACGGAATACACTCCACATTTCCTCAACGAGTAGATGTTGCGATTGTGCAGACTAAATCGGCTAATTTTCCAACGATTGCTTCCACAACATGGTTAGGAAATTCCACAAACTGGAATGATGCTTCTAACTGGTCAAATGGTGTTCCAACAGCTATTATGAAAGCACTTTTTAATCAGCCGACACCTAATTATCCAACAGTTTCAACAACGCCTAAAGCAGCTTCTTTAGAAGTAAAGTCAGGAGTAAATTTAACTTTACCATCAAATTTAGCATTATCTAGCGGAATCAAAAATGATGGAAATATAACAATTAATAATGGCGGTTTTTTTCAGGGTTTGGGAGCAAAAGAATGGAGAGGTTCCGGTACTGTTAATTTTACAGGAACAGAAGTTTCATTTTTCTATCAGAATTTTTTCAGTAACAGTTTAGTTTTAAATACAAACCTGGGAACTTATTTTGACTTGAAAGTGCCTACAGTAACACTTAGCGCCGGAAAAATTAGCTTAAACGGCAAAACATTAAGTATTACAGATAGCAGTCCAACGGCACTTTCAGGTATTAGTGCAACAAATTATATTTATGGAGGTACTTTAGAAAGAAAAATTAATGCGACGGGAATCTATGAATTTCCGGTAGGAGAATCGGCAAGATTGCAATCGGCAACTATTAATGCGAATAATTTAGTTGGTGTGGATAAAATTGCAGTGAAGTTTACTAAAGCTTTTTCAGGAACAACGCCGAATATTTCATACAACGGGGTTGCCATAATAAAAGCGTTGAATGGCGGATGGTTTACAATTTCACCGGATAAACAGCCCGCTTCAGGGAATTATGATGTGATTCTAAATATTCAAAATTCTACTAATACCAGCACTTCAGCAGGGAATTATGTTGTGATAAAAAGACAGAACAGCACTTCAGCCTGGAACGTTAGCGGTAATTATACGCTGGCTACTGTAAATAACGGAATGGTTACCTCCAGAAATAATGGACTGACTTCTTTTTCTGATTTTGCAATTGGAATAGGAAATGCCGATATCACTTTATCTAATTCAGAATTTCAAAAAAAGCACTATACTATTTTTCCCAATCCTGCATCAGATCAAATAAACCTTTCATTTCCATCGTTTTTGAATAATGTGAATGTAAAAATAATCTCTGTAACAGGGCAGACAGTTTACCAGAAAGCAAATCTTTCAGGAGATAATTTAAGTTTAAATGTTTCCGATTTGGCAAATGGAATCTACATTATTCAGATTTCAGATGGTATTTCAATAAGCAGTTCGAAGTTCATCAAACAATAATCCAAAACAATATTTCAAAAAAAATACGGCATTTGTCGTATTTTTTTTTGAAGTAAAAATCCTAATCTTTGAGTTTTAAATTTTAAATTTTAAATAACATTTCTCAGACAATTACTTATTTCTGCCATTTATTTGAATTGAAAAATCAGCAGAATCAATTTTATTGTAATTTGTAGCCGGAAAAAGATAAAAGTTAATGCTCCCAAAACACAAATAATGGATATAAAAATAGCGATCGTAGATGATAATTCTTTTTTGATGAAAGCAGTTCAGGAAAAGCTGTCTTTTTTTGATGATTTTTCAGTGAAATTTTCTGCCTGTGACGGACTGGATTTAATCGAAAAATTAGGAAAAAATCACAATGTTGATTTGATTTTGATGGACATCGAAATGCCAAAAATGAACGGAATTGATGCCACCAGTTTTGTAAAGCAAAAATATCCGCAGATAAAAATTATTATGCTTACTGTTTTTGATAATGATGAAAATATTTTTAATGCTATAAAAGCGGGCGCAGACGGTTATTTGTTGAAAGAAGTAAATCCGAAGGATTTGCATCAGGGAATCCTTGATACCATGAATGGAGGAGCAACTATGACGCCTTCAATCGCCATGAAGACCCTGAAATTATTCCGAAATCCAATCGATTTTGAAACGGCTGTTCTTCAGGAAGATATCAAATTGACTGCACGCGAAGTAGAAGTTTTGGAACAATTGAGCAAAGGATTAAAATATAATGCTATAGCGGATAATTTGTTTCTTTCAGTCGGAACAATTCGCAAACACGTTGAAAATATTTACAGCAAACTTCAGGTGCATAATAAACTCGAAGCTATTCAAAAAGCGAGGAATAACAATCTGATTTAATTTTTAGAAGATTTCGGTTCAATAACTAGCTATTACTCTTTGCCAATTATTCCGTAGATTCTAAAAGATCTGATTATATAATTCTAATCCTTTAATAAATTTCAAAACTTAATTATATTCAACAAATTAATATTTTTTATTGATTCTTTAATTATTGATAATTTTATTGCGTAATTGTACGCTATTAAGCAAATAAAAAATCATATTATTTAAATTAATCAAACCTTGAAGAAATTTTTTATAAATCTGATAGTATTAATGGGATTTTACGCACTTGTAGCAGCACAGGAAAATCCGGTTAAGTTTCTTGATATATCTGATGGATTGTCTAATAATTCAGTAACGACCATATTTCAGGATAGTGATGGTTATATGTGGTTTGGAACTTATGATGGACTCAACCGATATGATGGGTATAATTTCAAAGTTTTCCGAAACCGAATTAACGATAAAAAATCACTGCCATTCAATACCATTTATAATATTGAAGGAGATTCTAAAAAGAATATCTGGGTTGGAGGTTCCAGTGGTGTCTGTGTTTACAATAAAAATAATGCGACATTTCATCCAGTTCTATATATTCCTTCCAGTAAAAAAACAAAAGTTTTAAAAGACATCATTCATCAGATACACTCTGTTTCTGATGACTTGGTATTGGTTGCTTCTCAAAATTTAGGTCTGATTGCATTTGAAAATGGCTCTTTTATAGGTAAACATATTCCAATTATAAAACGAAATAAAAAAGATGCTAATAATTATGACGCAGTAGCTATTCAGCATGATAAAAAAAATGCCCGATGTTGGGTGTATGTCCGAAATGTAGGAGTTTGCGATTACAATTATTCTTCTAAAAATCTAAAAGTTATTTTTCCGCTTTCGATAGAACTTAAAACAATGAAACTGGCTTCTGACGGGAATCTTTGGTTCGGAACTGATGAAGGATTTTTTTTATTTAACACTAAATCGGGTTTACTTTCTGATAATTATTTTTCTAACAAGTGTATTGTCAGCGATATTCATCTGGAAAAAGAAGGAGAAATTTGGCTCACAACTGACGGCTGTGGAATTTATCAGGTTTTAGGAAAAAATAAAAAGGCGATTCCGTATAATGTAATAAAAGACAATCAGCTGGCCAAAAGTAATTCAGTTTGGAGTTTGTACAAAGACAAATCGGGGAACAAATGGTTCGGTTCATTGCGGGGCGGAATAAGCATGCTTAGCAGTACGCCAAAATATTTTAAAAGTATTAGGGACAAAGCTAAAGATCCTGCAGAAAACTTTATT
>Ga0247810_10002370_pt1 | contig 10467 bp, 3 predicted proteins | sample UWRJL119311C1_FD_179918 | JGI IMG/M metagenome (GOLD analysis project Ga0247810, IMG submission 179918) | Plant litter microbial communities from Arlington Agricultural Research Station in Wisconsin, United States - UWRJ-L119-311C-1 | ecosystem: Environmental > Terrestrial > Plant litter >...
CGCGGCATGAGCTTCATATCAGCGCTGCCGGAAATTTTTGCCTGTGGCAGCTGCAGCTTGATCCCGCCGGCATATTCTTTCGATTCGCCCGGTTCAGGGATCGACAGCCAGCCGTTAATGATCGCAGCCGGTGAGCTGGCCGGGATCGTGAGATCGAGGTACAATGTCTGGATATGGAGGTAAGCGTGTGGTTTGTCGGGCAGATTGTCCGTACAGTAATAAAACTTAACACCGTCCCCGCGGATCTCTACGCCGAGTGGATCAACGCTGATACCACCATCGAAGCCGAAGTAATTGAACTTCCGCATCACGCCGTTCACTTCTTTCTGATGAGAGCCGTAGTGAATAGCCGTTACCGTAATTTCCACCGGTCCGAGGCTCAGTACGATGGGTTCCGTAAGGGCGATAGATCCGCCTTCGAACTCGATCGTTCCATCGCTGTAAATGCGCAGACGATCAATGTCAATGGCTTTCAGCTTCAGGGTGTCTTTCAGAAAGCCCATGAATTCGATCGACCCGGAGGTTCCGATGTAAAAATCGCCGTCTCCTTCTCCGCCAAGCTCCAGTGTAGACATATGGTAAGTAAACACGTCGGGCAATTCGATCGGGTAGGGTGGTGCAGTGGAAGCGGTAAGGTTGAATGATCCATCGTCGTGGATATGTCCTTTGATGCCGATTTTGACCGGCTGGCCGGCGGAAGGCGAACTAGCGGGATAGACGAATTTTTTGATCTCCATCGCCGCTTCCAGGTGCGAGGAAAGTACTTTGTTTTGTTTGAACTCAATGTCGAAGCGGTGGAAGCCGATCTTAAAGCCGTCGTTTGCCCCGAGATTGGCCCAGAACATTCCTCCTGGACCTCCGATAACGCGTAAGCCGATTTTTCCTGATACACCGCCTGTTCCAATAAGCAAATGCTCGCCAAATATTTCAGCAGTTGCTCCGTCCTGGTTCTTGAACCATTTGGCTGGTAGGGCAACAGAAGCAGATTCGGCATACATTCCCTGGAAATCTGAAGGTCGCCCATCGGCATCTGCTTCCGGAATGTTGTAGGTATCACTCATATCAACTTTCAGGTTGATAAATTCGAGCATAATACCAGTGTTTCCAATGAATGCTTTTTGAAAAGTAAAAGCAGATTGATTTTCAAATTCAAATCCTTTTTTAGTGGAGAACTTGAGGTTGCCGACAGTGAACTCAAGTGCTGCAAGGTGATCCGGATCTGAATCTTCCATAAATCCTCCAGGGTTCGATGGATCGGAAATAGCCGGGATCAGCCAGTTCCTGGGGAATTCCAGGCCCATTTTGATACCTTGGAGTTCAATGGAAAACTGGGGAATGAGGAAGTCTTTGATGTCTTCGGCAGTAATGTCAGCCAGCCATGTCTGGAAAAGTGTCAATAGCCTTTGAAATTTTTCATCCAGGCCGGAAGAGAGATTAATCAGGACCTTAAGGACTTCACTATTCAAGTCAATACTTATCCCATGATCTTCTACCAATAATTCCATCGATGCCTGAATGGATTCGATAGCCGCAACCAATGTGTCGCTGTTTTTATAGCGTTCGAACATCGACGCAACAGTGAAGAGATTTGTTGCATTGACTTGTGTATCAATTTCATCCCGAATAGAAGCTATTTTATTAGTGATATTTTGGATTTCAATCGTTACTGCCGGGTTTCCGGTGTCATAGGTGCTAATTGTTGCACTCAGGTCGTCAAAAAAATCAAGGAATTTATCATCACCATCATCTAAAAATGTAGCGACAATTTTTTGAAAGAACTCTTCCCTGCTGTTTAGCTCAGACAATTCTATCAGGATGTCAACAAAAGCTTCCGGGGCATAGGAAAATCCCTGAATATCAAAATTTCGGATATGCTTGCCCAATGGCCATTGCCATTCAAATTGAATATTAAACTCGGAAGCATTGTTAAGTGGACTTTTGAAAAACACCAGGTTCAATCCCGAGAAGAGAGGAAGCCGAAGGGCTTTTGACAGTAGTATCAGGCTAAAATTTTTGGCTTCTCCTGCCTTGAGTATCTGAACATGATAATCTTTGTACAGGACTTTGCCTAAAATGATATCAATTCCTTCATTCAAAACATTTTCAAGTCCTTGAAAATTACCCGGAAGCGCACTTGCATCGATTAAGTCAGAGAGTGGAGGATAATGTTTATCTGTGGCCATAATTTAGGTTATTAAGTGAGTTAATGGTTAGCCAACCAATAGTTATCTACAGTTATGTAAGTAGGACTACCGGAAAGAGGAGGCAGTGGCACAACTACTCCTGGATTAAATCCGGTTATTTCTGTCATTAACAGATCGTTTGTTCCGAATTGGATGGTGGAGTTGGTACTAAAGCCCGAAAAGGCATCCGTGGTAAAAATCCCATAGAGTTCTTTTTGATTGCCGGATAGCCAGTTGGAAAATGCAACGGCTTCATGCGTTCCATCCGTTACCCGAATAATCATACTTTCCGACTGATGACTGAATTTGCCCAGATCATCCAGTATTTTCAGCTGAAGTACTTTGTACAAAGTTCCGTTTTCATCCTTCAGTGTTTCTTCCAGTGTTACAGTGTAAGCCATATCTAATCAGTTTTTAGTTCTTTTCCAGCTTTGTTCAACAATACTCCCCCCGAATTATTTTCCTCTGTAAAAGCCTCGATAATTCCAGTGGAAAATTCGCTCATATTGAAATAGAGGTGCGGGATAAGTAATGTGCCATTAAAATCATAGTAGCCGTATTTGCTATTCTTTTTGGCGATAATTCCAGTTGGCGTAATTTTAAGTTGTTCAAAATCGGTAGGAAGCACCTGTTTCCCGTTTGGCATAGCAGCTCCAAATAATTGATTCTTGCTATTCTGATCGATGATTGGTTTTCCGGCACTTAGTTTACTTTGCAAATCATTTATCCTGTTCTGGTCTGTTAGTTCATTTGCGTTATCATCTAGAAAAACACCTCCGATATACAGGTGATCATCCACTTTCCTGCGGAGCTCGAATTGTTTGATGTGTTGAAAATCCGGGGAGAATGAACTATGATATATCCATATCTCAGATACAAGATAAGTGCCTTTTTTGCCAGAAGCTGTAAAAATGGTTTCACTTGCTTTTCCTGAATAATTCATGGGTGCAGCTTGGTTTAAAGAGAGTTGTGTCGCCCTGACAGACTCTTCCGTAGCGTGTTCAGCAAACTCGTAATTGACGCCAGCTCCGATATGTTCATCAATTCCAATGATCTCGTTGAACGTAAAGGGTAGAATGACATCCCCGGTCTGGGCAGATATACACCCCCAAAAAGCAATTCCCGGTGTCGGATCAAAACCATTTTTATACTCAATGGCATTTCTCCGGGTGATTTCATTGTCCTCTAATACAGCGAAAAGATCATCGAAAAGGTAATCAACTTTCAGAAAGCGTGGTGTGATTTTCACATTGCCTGTCAGGTCGATAACTCCCTGCAATGTTTTTTCAGTGAACATAAAATAGTTTCCATTCGCATTTTCCAGATTTTCATACACTGGCTGAATAACCCATTTGCCTTGCTTATCAATAACGCCCCACTTTTCATTTCTCTTTACGCAGGCGTATCCATTGACAAAATAGTGTGCATTATCAAATTCAATTGGGATAACTACTTTTCCCTGCTCGTCAATAAAGCCGAATTTTAACTGATCATCGACCAATTGCGGGACCAAAGCTAACCCTTCGTTAAAATAGAAAGGTAAGTAGGCAGGGATTTTTGGTTTTCGTTGGAAAACTCCTTGTGCTTCCCTGTAATCAGAATCCGGGTTCCCTCCGGTAAACCACCAGACATTATTTCCACGCCATAGTTTTTCTCCTTTTTCTCCAAACGCCCACATGTTGACGGAATAGATCTTGTTCCCCTCTTGATTAAAAACATGAAAATATCCTTCTCCGTCCATCTGGATATACCTTCCGTTAATTGCTGAAATGCGTACGTTTTTACCCGGCACAATGTTCTGTCCCTGTTTGTTGAGTATCGCATCTTCTGAGCCTGGAGTACGACCATAAGACAACCCATTTTTGTAATCTGCCAAAAACTGGTAAGTGGGAGCAACAATTTCCTTACCTCTTGCATCCAATACACCGTACATGTGGTCTTTACAGATAATCGCCATTCCTTCATGAAATGGGAAAATCCGGTCGTATTTCACCGCCGTGATCAAAGTTTTGTTTTTATCAGCAAGACCGAAATAACCATTTTTTGATACCAGGAGTATCCCGTTTTGTTCTGTTCCAACCCAATAGGTGCTATCAATTGTTTCCATTTTAATAGTTGATTCCGGTTCTATATTTAATGTTGTCTTGCAGGAAAGTATTAACAGGGAGATCAACCCCAAACCTGCTATCCATTTTGAATTTTTCATGCTCTTAATCTGTAAATTCTAAATCATCCATGATAACTGTTCCTGTACCGGGAAATTCGAAGTATACGAATTTGATGGTTGCCAGGTCAGCTGCACCTGTGAAACTGCTTAAGGGCAGTCTTACTGTCATCATTGCAGATTTTATCAAGCGATTCTGCCGCTTAAAGGGTTCAGGAACAGGTCTGTCAATTAAACGCTCTGAAATTACTCCTGACAGGTCCGCAAGTTTGATTTTCACTTTACTTAAATCTTCGTAAGCATATCCTGAGGTCAGGTCAACGACATGCCCGATCCGAAAACTAATATAATCATAGGGAGTAGCATCTTTAACAGCAGTTGTAGTAGTTTTGTCGACGTTGACTTTCAGTACATTACTAGTTGTTGTCCAATCTACATACATTCCTTTCGTATCATGGGGCGAAGCCGCATTGGTCGTTTTCTTAAAATCGATCATATCTCCTCTGGACAATACTGCCGAAGTACTATCTATGATCACTGTTCCGGACAATTCAGCATCAGGTAGTGTGGAACCGGAAAAATCCTCCAGCCACTTCCCGGATGGGGTTGACATATTACGGTATTGCTGGTAGACATGATCGTCTTGAGCAGATATCGGTATAGCATCACCATAAAAATACGGCGCCCAATACGACTCTCCTTTCAAATGCATCCGCATAAATGCATTGAAATATCCTTTGGCAATGTTCTTCTGCTTCGTCAGGTCCATAAGGCTGCTTAAAAAATCGGTATACTTACCGCGATAGTCATGATCATCAGTGATAAAACCGTTGTGTGAAGCACCATATACAAAAGACATGGCTTTTTCAGTTCCATTTAGAGAACGATCATAGATGGAAAAACCTGAATTGCGATTTTTTCTGGTTGTATTTGGTATACCTTCCACATCGCCCTCCATCGAGCCATACAAAACATAATAGGGGATATTGTTTCCAATTCTTACAGCAGGATATGCTATTGCACTACTGGTAGTACCATTTTTGTTTATTTGATCCGTTGGGGTCAATGATGCCACGGCATTAATCTGGTCTAAGCTGCTTGGTACATTTTTCCAGACTGAACCTGTTCTGAGAGACGGATCGATGATATCAAACCGGGGTATTGTTCCTGAAGCAGTCAGGTCAGTAGCACTTCTGACAACTGATTCGGCACCGCGGCTATGACCTAAGAGGCCTACATTATTCTGAACATCGGCCCCTGTTATTTTTTTGATTATCTGTAAATGAGGATAAAGCATGTTTGCTCTTCCCAAAATACCTAAGCCATGTTGTCCAATAGCCAGTTTGAATTCAAGTTGGGCATTTTTTATTTCCACATTTAGGGTTACGGTTGTACCTGAAACCGATGAAGAAATAATATGGATCATGTAATAATTATCACCTGTCACTATTCCGATATATTTATCTACAGACGTTGACGGGTACGGTATTTTAATTTCGCTCACATCTGTCGCGGAAATAATGACGCTCTTTACATCAGCGAAGGTTTCCATAGTATAATTAGCAGCGGTAAGCTCTACTAATCGTGAAGCACTATCTTTTTTTAGATCGGCTTTTCTGCTACCCGTAGGCCCTGAATTAGTCAGCCATTTGATGCCGAAACTGGTAAGATTGGCTGCCGCGGCAGTCCCGGTTCTGGTCCATATTTTAGCTTGTGGTTTTATATAAGTGACAAACTCTGCATTATTTTTCCAACTCAAATCGCGTTTATCTGTCCAGGAAAAGGCTGATCCTGTTGACCACCCGCCGGCGAGCACAGACAATTTATCGGTTGCTCTGTCGAATATATATATCGTATCGATGTAATTAGAGCCTCTTATCAGAAACTCGTCTGAAGTTGGTGTATAGGGAGGGCTGAAAGTGATAGATGAAAGAGACTTGGCTTCAAATAGTGTTACATTGTTAAATGCCAGGTTACTGATGCTCGCCACGATAAATCCATTTTGGGCCAGAAACTTTGCAAGTGTCCTGTAATCGGTATAGCGTTGCCCGTTCCCGTGGCAAATTACGATCAACGGATAAGGCGTGCCCTTGATGCTTATGGTAGTGTCGCCTACATTGTCAACAGGTAAAAAAAGATCCCCGACCAGGTTTGCATTGGGGGCAGAACTAAATCCCATACCTCCTACATTCTGCGAACTGTCATCAACGAGTGTCACCTTGCCATCCGTGAATAAACTATTCACATCTGGGTGAGAACCGGTATATTCTATATGGTGAGCGTCCTCAAACTCCGTCATCTTTGCTGGATCCGGTAAATTGGGAGCAACATTCTGCACAGCCGCAAAATCTTTTGAACAGAGCATCGTTTCTTTCGTACCATAAACAATGATTTCCGGGTAGGTTCCGCCGAATGAGGTTATTTCTGTCACCACCATAGAACTACTCAATCCTCTTGCCACCAGCTTGAATTTACGGCATGTTTTGGTAGAGGTGGTAACGGTTTGTTCTATGAATTTCAAATAGATCTGGTGACCATCTAAACTTGTTGTTGCGGCAATAATGGCATCCCATTCAGCTTTTGTAAGCCCCAGCAGATGCAAATTTTCCTCAGGAGTTGTTTCATTGCTCGTTCGGTTGTACCCAACGATCTGTAAAAGATCGACATTCACCGCGTCAACGGTTACCTGGACTTTATTGTAAATGACATTTTTTCGTTTCAAAATGCCTTCGTTGGTTATGGAAGATAGGTTGATCTTAGGATAGAACGAACTTGACTTGCTCTGGCTAAAGGCTAGTTCCGAATAGAACATGACCGTTGGAACGGTACCTGATTCGAAATAAATACCTGTGTCTGTTACGAATGAAAAACTGCCGCCATTTACAAATTGCCTTTTGGTATTCTGAACATGATTAAACGTAGTTGGAACGCTTAGCAATTGATTATTGATACCCCCAAATGTACTGTCCAGATAGTTATCTACTTTAAAAACAGAAGTTGGCGAATCGATATCATTTAACTCCCTGAAATATTGTAGCTTGATATGCCAGGAAACATTGGATTTTACTGACGAAATAGTAACAAAAGGAATAAATAGCTTAATGGTTTCAGTGAAATCATCAGATCCTAAAAGACCGTCGTCAACCAGCTCTTTTTTGGTGAAGAACTGTTTTTTATTTTTTTCGCCAAATAATTTCGGGTCTTCAGCAAATAGAACGGGTGTTTTATTATCCCTGATTGAGAGCTTCAGGTAAATGGGCGCTCCCGGGTCAATAGCGTTCAGATTAGTTGGTGGATTCTTTAAGTTGACAAGCGGCCAGGGCATGGCTTTGTAATCGAGGTTATGAAACAATAAATCCGATTTCGATTTTAATCTTAAAATATCATCGCTGCTGTCCCTGTAATTTTGATAGAAACCATAGGAATAGCCTCTTTCGCTTCGGACATCCAGGTAAACAACATCCTTGTTTATGAATTTGGCAAGAATTTCTGTAACCAGGTCCAGCTTGCGCTTGAGTACAGGAGCCGTTGTATTGGAAGGATTGTTTCCCGCTCCCGAGTTCGTATAGGCTGAAAAAAGACGGACCCCGCCCTCAAAATGCATCCCGAAAAATGCCGCAGGATCTATATAATTCAACACTTTTTCCCTCGCGGTAAGTGCTGTCAATGTTACGTTGGCAGGATTAATAGGGTTTAAAGTTGCGTCAATTTGAAAAGCATTGTATTCCGCATACTCCAGGTTGATCGGCATATTTTCCGTGTCCGTAACAATTTCGAATTCGAACTCATTGCCCGCCAATACGTTTCCAATCCATTCTCCCTCGCGAACCTTTACAGCAGCAAAATCCTGGATAAAGGTATTCGTTGAGGCAGAGCTATTAAAGAATTCTTCCAGCCAGTATGCTCTGTAAGTCAGATTCGTGGCTAAATCCTCATGAAACCCGATTACCCTGGGATCAGGAACAGTTCCCGGTGCCAGACCCCTGATAGGTAAGGAAAGATTCCAGTTAAAATGAAATTTATTGATAAACTCCGAATTGACTGCTATGTCGTCAGCGATTATAGCAGCCCCGCTCAAAAAGGAATTGCGGTCTAATCCCCTGATGATGTAATAGCTGATCGGTTGCAAAGGGATTAATAAGGAATCAAGCGGTTTCAGAATAAGATTAACCCGCCCGGGAACAATCGCTTTAGTCGTGAAATCAATAGTTGGCACTACCAGCATCATGGAATCCTGGCAAGCGAATACTTTTGCACTTGATCCGGTTAAAACCTTGTGTTTGGATGAAATGCGGTAGATATTCACTTCACTACCAAAGAGTGGTCCGAATGTATCCGTGTTAGCTTGAGTATCTAATTTTGCTGGTTCAGTGAAAAAATGCATATCAATTAGGTTTTATGATGCTGTTTTAGGCAAATTTAATTTGTGGTTGTAATCATTCCATAACCTTACAACCAACGGTAACGATGGTTCAAAGAAATGTGGCTTTCGGAAAAAGTGTGGTCGTAACTGTTTCTGATAAGGGTAATTTATTCCAGTGATTCTGTTGTGGTTTTTTTCATGTGATGTGGTTTGTGACTTAAATAGTAACGGTAAATTAGCGAAAAATTGTATAGGTCCTGAGAATTTAACAGGTGTGGAGAACACTTTCTTTTGAACAATTTTCGCAACGCCCGGTGTACCTGAAAAACCATGCACTTCTCCAGGTTATGCTATTATCAGAACTAACAAATACAGCTGTCAACTTAAATCAGGATGAGACAACCTGTATAGTTATTTTAGGACAGGACACACAGGAGGCTCCCCCGTACTTCAGCCGTACATAAGCCGTATCAAAGCCGTACTTTCCTTATACCTTCCTTATACCTTCCTTATACTTTGATTATACTTCGTCTGTAAACCAGGATCAATTTTTCGCAACAACCGCTACCTGATAAATTTTAACTATTATAGTATAGAGATTATCGATCGTAATGAACCACTCAGGATCCTATTTTTAAGACTACTTAAAAGCAATTATAAACAGCTTATCACAATATAAACTCACACAACATGGAAAAAGAATCAGGTGATATCGGTAAATGTCCGTTCCATAACGGTACGTTGAAGCAGAATGTGGCCGGGGGCGGAACACAGAACCATCAATGGTGGCCCAACAAGTTAAAAGTCGGTATCCTTCGTCAGCAATCGTCGCTTTCAAATCCTATGGGCGAAGATTTTAACTATGCAGATGCATTTAACAGCCTTGACCTGGAAGCTCTGAAAAAAGACCTTCACGCGCTGATGACCGACTCACAGGACTGGTGGCCGGCAGATTTCGGACATTACGGGCCTTTGTTCATCCGTATGGCCTGGCACAGCGCCGGAACTTATCGTGTCGGCGATGGCCGGGGCGGGGCAGGAGCAGGGATGCAGCGCTTTGCACCGTTGAACAGCTGGCCGGATAATGTAAGCCTCGATAAAGCCCGCCGTTTGCTTTGGCCTGTCAAACAGAAGTACGGGAACAAGATCTCCTGGGCAGATCTCATGATTCTTACAGGAAATATCGCCCTTGAATCCATGGGGTTTAAAACATTCGGATTTGCCGGTGGCCGTGCCGATGTATGGGAACCGGATGAATCGGTTTACTGGGGAGCAGAAACGGAATGGCTGGGTGGCGATGTCCGCTACTCACATGGTTCCGAAGGCGCTGGAAAACACGATGTGCTGGTCTCGGACGATGATGCCGACGGAGATATCCATTCACGCGATCTTGAAAAACCGCTTGGGGCCGTTCAGATGGGCTTGATCTACGTAAACCCGGAAGGTCCGGATGGCAATCCTGATCCGCTGGCAGCCGCTAAAGATATCAGGGATACGTTCGGGCGAATGGCCATGGATGACGAAGAAACGGTTGCGCTCATCGCCGGCGGACACAGCTTCGGAAAAACACACGGAGCCGCTTCGTCGGATCATGTCGGAAAAGAGCCTGAAGCCGGTAGTATAGAATCACAGGGATTCGGCTGGCACAACAGCTTTGGGTCAGGTAAAGGCCCCGATACCATTACCAGCGGACTGGAAGTAACATGGACGAAAACGCCCACGCAGTGGAGCAACAACTTCTTTGAAAACCTGTTCGG
>Ga0247810_10002371_pt1 | contig 10464 bp, 7 predicted proteins | sample UWRJL119311C1_FD_179918 | JGI IMG/M metagenome (GOLD analysis project Ga0247810, IMG submission 179918) | Plant litter microbial communities from Arlington Agricultural Research Station in Wisconsin, United States - UWRJ-L119-311C-1 | ecosystem: Environmental > Terrestrial > Plant litter >...
TCGGTGCTCATGCTGGCCGGAATGCGCGAAATCCTGATCATTTCGACGCCCGACGATTTGCCGAGCTTCCGCAAGTTGCTCGGCGACGGCAGTCAATACGGCATCGAACTGACCTACGCCGAACAGCCTAGCCCGGATGGCCTCGCCCAAGCCTTTATCATTGGCGAAGAGTTCATCGGCAAAGACCCTTGCTGCCTGATCCTGGGCGACAACATCTTCTACGGCCAACACTTCTCGGACAACCTGCGCGCCGCCGGCGAGCAGACCGAAGGCGCGACCGTGTTCGGCTACCATGTCAACGATCCGGAGCGTTTTGGGGTGGTTGAGTTCGACAAGGACGGCCGCGCACTGAGCATCGAAGAAAAGCCAGCAGCGCCGAAATCAAGCTATGCGGTGACCGGTCTGTATTTCTACGACAACCAGGTTGTCGAGATCGCGAAAAACATCAAACCGTCCGAGCGGGGCGAGCTTGAAATTACCGACGTCAATCGTGTCTACCTTGAGCAGAAGAGCCTGACTGTACAAATGCTGGGTCGCGGCTTCGCCTGGTTGGACACCGGTACCCACGAATCGCTGCTGGAAGCCAGCCACTTCGTCCACACCATCGAACAGCGCCAAGGCTGGAAAGTCGCATGCCTCGAAGAGATCGGTTACACCAACGGCTGGATCACCAAAGAGCAGGTCGCTTCCCAAGCTGAAAAGCTGAAGAAAACGGGGTATGGACAGTACTTGCAAAAGATGCTTGACCACGGCAACGCGTGAAATACCTTTGATCGAATAGGCTGCCAACAGCATGTCTTTTGAGTTACCCGAAGTCGCTTTGCTGTTGGCTGCCTATAACGGCATGTCGTGGATAGAGGAGCAGATTGCCTCTATCCTCGCGCAGACCAATGTGCACGTCAGCATCTACATCAGCGTCGACCCCTCGACCGATGGTACCGAAGGCTGGTGCGCCGAGTACGCGGCGACTCACCCTAACGTAACGTTGCTCCCTTCTGCAGGCCCATTCAAGGGCGCCGCACGCAACTTCTTCCGCCTGATACGCGATGTCGATTTCAGTGAGTTCGACTTTGTATCCTTCTCCGACCAAGACGATATCTGGTATCCCGACAAGCTTGAGCGTGCGGTTGCAAAACTGCATTCGGACGATGTTGACGGTTACTCCAGTAACGTCGTCGCCTTCTGGCCCGATGGCCGCCGAATGCTTGTCGACAAAGCCCAGCCTCAGGTGCAATGGGATCACTTCTTCGAAGCAGCGGGGCCGGGATGCACGTATGTGCTCAAGCCAGCGCTAGCAGCGGGGTTCAAGAAGCTGATCGTAAATGAGTGGGAGAGGGTGCAGGACGTCGCGTTGCATGACTGGTTTTGTTATGCGTACGCGCGCAGTCATGGGTTTACGTGGTTTATCGATCCAGTGCCTGGGATGGATTATCGGCAGCATGCGGATAATCAAGTTGGGGTGAATGCTGGATTCAGCACAGCAATCGCCCGGGCGAAGAAAGCCCTAAACGGTTGGTGGTTCGCTCAGGTGTCAATAGTTGGATCGCTTCTAGATAGTCACCCCGACGGTGCGCCACATACCAGTTCACGATTATGGCTGGCGTTGAACGCCCGCAAGTGTCGCCGCCGTCGCCGCGACCAGATCGCCTTCACGCTGGTATGTGTCGGATCAATTTTGGCTGGAAATAGATTTAAATCCTGAGGTCCTCATCGGAAGAGAAAACCAGGCATGATGATTGGAGCGCCCGGAATACGAGTCATTTGTTCATATGAGGCCAAGGGACGTGCGGGGTCCAACCGCGGCAGTCGGTACCGAATCTTGTTTTGCCTTTGGTGGAACTTAGCTGCAAATCAGGTAGAGGAATATGTATGAGGCGCGTGGTGATCATCGGCGCGGGATTCAGTGGCACTGTAGCTGCGGTTGAATTCATGAGACATGCTCCCCAAGGAGCAGAATTAATACTGGTAAATCGTTCTGGCAAAATGGCTCGCGGCTTAGCATACGGAACGAGTAGCCCACACCATTTATTAAACGTGCCTGCTGGCAATATGTCCGCACTGCAGGATGATCCAGAGTCTTTTTTGCGTTTCTGCCGTCGCTTAGACAATGAAACTCACTCCGGCAGTTTCGTCTCTCGTTCGCTATACGGTGTGTATTTGGAGGAGCTCCTGACCTTTGCTGAGTCGCAAAGCGCAGGTCGTGTCACCTGTCGGCGCGTAGCGGGTAACGTGCTCTCGGTTGAAAAGAAGGGGAGCGAAGTGTTGTTGGAAATGGCTTGCGGAGCAAAAATCCTGGCTGATCATGTCATTCTGGCGCTGGGAAATTTTGCCCCCTCAAATCCACTGGCTGTAAACCCGCAATCATTTTCGCCATTTTATATCGCAGACCCGTGGTTGAATCACTTGGAGCTTGCCCATAAGAATGCTCCCAGGGTCCTGCTTATTGGGACGGGACTGACGGCTGTCGATGTATTATTGTCAATCAAACGCTCCCTGCCGTCCGCGCAAGTTTTTATGGTCTCACGCCGTGGGCTGCACCCAAAAGCCCACAGGGACCAGCTCCCAGCTGATGGCTTTACGACGGATGTCCAGAGTTTAATTCTGAATGCTGAGCCTACTGTTCGAACGTATTTAAGGATCGTACGGGAATGTATAAGTATCTCGTCAGAGCATTGGAGGGAGGTAATTACGGCTCTCAGAAATATCACTCCAGAATTGTGGTCGCGTTTGCCGTTAATCGAGCGTAGGCGTTTCCTGCGACACCTCCAAGTATATTGGGACTCACATCGGCACAGAATTGCGCCCGAAACGTCTCGCATTTTCGAAGCTGGTATACAGGATTCTAGTGTTGAACTCATCGCAGGTAGAGTTACCGCAGTGGAGATCAAAGGGGATGTCTGTGAGGTCGACGTGGCGCGGCGTGGCTCTGAGCGCGTTTATCGGGTGGCGGTTAACAAGATAATCAATTGCACTGGACCTTGCACTAGCCTCTCTAGAATAGAAGATGAGTTGATGCGAAGTCTTGTCGGCGCCGATATTATTTCCTCAGATAAACTTGGGCTGGGGATTAATGTATCACCTGGCTATGAAGTACTGAGCAGTCAGGGCATTGCGACGCCATGGCTTAGTTATGTTGGGCCGATGCTTAAAGCTACATACTGGGAAGCGACAGCCGTACCTGAGTTGCGGGTCCATGCTAAAGCGCTGGTAATTGAAGTCATGCGCAGGTTATCCGCTGCGCCCTAAGAGCAAAGCGACTTCTCGGTCGGCATCTGCTATAGGGCTACTGCCGTCTCTTAAGGAGGCGCCAGGGCCCTAATGCCTGCTTGAACGACAGGCGCCAACTGTAAGCCTTCGGAACTCAAGCGCTGAGCGCGAACTGCCACAAGCGGCTATGGGACTGAAGCTCTATGCCGCGAGGCGTTAAAATACCACTTTTCAAAAAGCATGTACGACACATAGGAAGCAAAAAGGGTAAGCACAAAAGTCGTCAAAAATGCAAATACGGCACCCCCAAGCGACGCGGGCCATGGAGTTAGCTTGTATAGCACAAGGGACGCAATGACCGAATGATACAAATATAGCGAGTAGGACAGCGTGCCCAGCGTTCTCATAGCGGGGAGCGTAAGGAACGAGCCAAGGGCAGAGGTTCGCCATACCAGTCTAACAAACAGTACTGCGGCGCACGCCAGGAATAGGGAATAATAACTTTGGTAGCTAATGACTCCTAAAGCCTTTATGACTCCGCAGCTTAGGTAAGCAATGACCGCAATCGAGAGGGGGATTTTGGATGCGAATGCTTTGAGGGATGATTCAGATAAAATCCCGATGAGTCCCCCCACAAACAGAGCTTCGAACCGGATGAGTGAAGGCGGTATGCAGAACAGAATTGCTAACAAAATTACGAACTTTATGGAGGTTTTAGCTGTATCACCTGGTACCAGTGCCAATATAGGTATTATCACGTAGAAAGCGAATTCGTATCCGAGCGACCAAGATACGTGGTTATAGGGCATCACCCCCAGCGCCGGAAAAGCATTTAAAAAAATCAGGTTGCCCAGGAAGTCCATGATTTTCCACGGCCATCCAAATACTTGCACCACAATTAGGGTGGTGATGAGTAGCGATACGAAAAATGCAGGATAGATGCGCTTAACTCTGGCGAGTACGAAGTCCGAATAAGAGAGATTTGGTTTTTGGATCAGTCTTGTCATCAAAAAGCCGCTGATGATGAAAAAGATATCTACGCCATGGTTGCCGTCCGCTAAATAATATAGCGCCTTAAGCGTTCTTGAGTCGGAGGAGTAGCTAAACTCAAGCGGGTTTATTTTAAAATATTCGAGAACAATTCCGGAGAGGACATGCTCAACGAATACAATGAGCGCAGCATAAAATCTCACTCCTTCTAAGCTGGGGTATGCTAACGGCCTAACAAGCGAGACAGTGCTTTTTTCCATGCTATATGTGGCCTGTTCTGGGTTGTTTTTATTAGCCATGCTGAAGGAAACTAGCCGAAGCTACCTAGTTTTTACGCTTTTTCTCACGACCCCGTATCTGGTAAGTTTTGAAGTGTGATGAGTGTGATTGCTCAAGTCCAGACTTTTGTTAAGCCGTGCCGAGCTGACTTATAGTTGAGCACATCATCCATTGCTAATGGGCACAGTGCCCCAATACCGTGCGCGGACAGGTGGCGAGTGAGGGTTTTCAGCCAAGCCTCTTTAGATCTGAAGGTAGTCGCTGCGGCCCTTGATCGGCCCCAGGCATGGGCGCGACGGTTCTACCAGGCCGTTAGGCGCTTGGCACTAGGACTGCCAGTACCGCCCTAAAGTGGGTTACCATGGCTGCTTTTCGAGCGGGCGCTGCTGGCCGACAAAACATCATCGAATCCATTTACGAAAGGGCTGCCACTCGGTGGACCCACCCCTGGCTCTGATCTCCATGTCGATTGTGAGTTCTTGATCGATCAAAGGTATGAAACGGCGAAAACCATGACAATGACAGACTTGAAAATTGCGGTAATTATCCCTTGCTACAAGGTCAAGGCACATATCCTCGGTGTTATCGCCGAGATCGGAAGCGAGGTGACTAAAATCTACGCGGTCGACGACTGTTGTCCAGAGCAATCTGGCAGTTTTGTCGAAGAACACTGCACAGATCCTCGAGTAGTCGTCGTACGCAACGAACAAAATCAGGGAGTGGGCGGTGCCGTTATGGCTGGCTATCAGGCTGCCATCGCCGACGGCATGGACATATTTGTAAAAATTGACGGCGATGGGCAAATGGACCCTCGTTTGCTCCCTGAATTCGTCGCCCCCATCATTCACGGTGAGGCAGACTACACCAAGGGGAACCGGTTCTTCGACCTCGAGGAAATCCGTCAGATGCCCAAGATTCGTCTGTTCGGTAACGCCGCGCTGTCGTTTTTAACTAAGCTTTCTTCGGGCTATTGGGATCTTTTTGACCCGACCAATGGCTATACCGCGATCCATCGAGATGTTGCGCGCCATCTACCTTTCAACAAGATCAGCCGGCGTTATTTTTTTGAAACTGACATGCTTTTCCGTCTGAATACATTGCGAGCAGTTGCCGTAGATATTCCGATGGATGCTAAATACGCAGATGAGGTCAGCAACCTCAAGATATCTAAAATCGTTGGCGAGTTTTTCGTCAAGCATATGCGGAATCTGGCCAAGCGCATTTTCTATAGTTATTATCTGCGTGACATGTCGCTCGCCTCGTTAGAGCTGCCTTTGGGGTTGATTTTGGTGATCGTAGGTTCTTTGTTCGGGTTCTCGCATTGGGCGTCGTCCCTGAGTTCAGGTGTACCTACGCCAGCCGGAACAGTGATGCTTTCAGCGCTGCCAATTATCTTGGGTACCCAGTTCATCCTCGCCTTTATCGGACACGATGTTCAGGCGGTACCTAAGCGAGCATTCCATTTGTTGCGCAAAAACAAATCCGTCAACGAGCTGAAAGCAAAATGATTTATTTCGTAGCGCTTATATGCGTCCTTGGTATTGCTGCTGGGCAGATTCTCTTCAAATTGAGCGCCTCTACTCTGCAACGCACTGGAAGCTTCTTTGATATAGCTACCCTTACCACACTGTTTTCGGCTTTTGCGCTGTACGGCATTACAACGATTGCCTGGGTGTGGGTGCTGCAGAAGATCGAGCTTGGGAAAGTTTATCCGCTAATGGCGTTGGCGTTTGTCATCGTGCCAATTGGGAGTCATCTGTTCTTCGGCGAAAAATTTCAGCCTCAGTACTTCATTGGTGTCGCGGTCATCATCTTAGGGATCATCATCACAGTTAAGGCCTGATAGACACTAAGGCTTTGGTGGGGCGAGATGCTCAAGAGACTTTATTAAAATTCGCGCCGTTGACATTAAGAATGTCAATCGGCGCGAATTGGTAGCCCCTGCTAAAAACGCTTCATTGGGCCGCTTACAGGAACAGGTCCGTCATCGTTTCCAATAAGTTATTCGTCCCCCCATGAGCAATACCATGAAAAGCATCATGACCAGTGGTATTGCACCAAATAGATACCTGAAGTCTGCGGCGATGGCTGTTGGCAGGTAAGATGCGTACATCAAAGCGGTAGCCGCAGCGATGAGTGCACTGATAAGTAGTAGCCGACGTGGCAGGCGGGCATAGACACCAATCACCACCGCCAGGACCAGAGCGCCTAACCAAAAAAAGTGACGGTATATAGGCCAAGTAAAATATTGCACCGCAATATCGTAGATAAGTTGACTCCGCTGATCGCGTCCTTCACCAATACCTACTTGTTTAAGATAGCTCGGGTTTCCTTCCACTCCGATGTGGATAGGAAGCGTGCCCTCCAATCCATATAGACCTATCAGCTTTCCAAAAGCCGACAACCGGTGCTCTGCGTAAGCCCCTGGATTTTGTTTAAGCATCGCCCACCACGCGTCACTCAACTCGCTGTTCGGCAGCCGGCCAACCCAAGCTTGAGTAAACGGGGTACGGTCCAAGGTGTCCACCCGTTCCGGTGTGTAGATCTGGCGGATGGCTGTCAGCTGCTCTGGAGTAATTGGGAATGCGTAATCGCTTGCCTGTCGGTCTGAGTCACTTACCATGCCTGCGAGATCGAAAATCATTAAATTACGAAACCCGACAGAGGTAGCGACCTTCACCGGTGGTTTGATAGCTGCGTCAACTCTTTTTTGGAGTACCGTAACGCTTACTAAGAATGCGGCGATGACCCCGGCAATCACGTAAAACTTCTGGTTCCGAGAATGGCTTGGCCACAAAGCTACAATCACCGCCAGCAAGATGCAGGGGACCATAAAGATACCCTGCTGGCGGGTGATCATTCCCGCTGCCAGAACTGCGATGGCCCCTAGTGCGCAGGCATAGCGTTTGTAAATGCCACCTGTACTCGCTGCAAGCGTTAGAGCACATCCTGAAGTGAGAAGTGACGCGAACAGCACATCCTTCCACACGATGCCTGCGTACAGGAATATGATCGGATTCAGCACAATCACTATTGCAAGGATTATTCGCCAGTAAGGGAGGTGGTCCCGCCCTTGGTCTTGGCCCATATTGCCCACCGAAACGGCAGTCAAGGCAAAGCTGCCGTAAAGCAGAACAGCGTTTATCAGCACCAAAAGCGAAGTTGCAACAGAGCCGCCCCCGAGCCACCTCATCAGCGCAGACATGAAGGGCGGGTTGTAGCTGATAGACTGCCCAATTGACGCTTCATAGAGCTGAACGCTGGTGTCCATAGAGACCTGTCCAGGAGCCTGAAGCGCGATGCAAGTGCAGGCTGCAACTCCGGCGATAACCGAAATCAATATACCTGCCTGCGACTTCGAGACGACCGGCCATCGATAGCTCTGTTGATCCTCCGACGCTTGGTGGTGTACGGCTGCTGAAGGCACCTCAGGCGTCATTTCGAAACTCGCTTCACGATTCCCGCGACCCCTTCAGTCCGAAGTACTTCCCATGCTCGCTTTGCTAGCTTGACGCCGTGGCGCGGGTCATCAATGGCATTAGCAAAGTGGTCGCGTACTCGGCTTGAGCTGAACACAGCGGCGGTTCCACCCGCTTGATAGCCTGGGGTTAATGCGCTGGTCAGGCGCACCATTTCTGCTGGAGCAGCATTTTTGTCAAACAACAAAGGGAATTCGATACGGCCTTGGGATTCCCACCATCCTTTATAGCCACCTTCCTGAGTCAAGAAAGGGTTCGGGAAAGCCTGCTGTAGATCAAGTCGCTCTCGGTAGATCAACCGTGCCGGCTTCGGAATTACCGTGCCGTCGTCAAATCGCGAAAATGCCCAGACGACTTTGCTCAGCGGGTCTTTGCCCAGCTCGGCGATGGTGCGGGTATACCACTCAATGAGCGCATGTACTGTCTCCTGTCCGCCCGCGTTCTTGCGAGCCATCGTACGATGATCACCGCTATCGAAACCTGTGAAGTGATAGAAGCCCAAAGGTTGCCCATCCACCATCACACTATCTGGTAGCTCGCCCGTAATTTTGCGCGTAGTGGCGTTCCATGGTGCAACGTTCAAGCGCGACGTGCGCATAATGCAAACGCCTTCAAAGAAAGCAGGTGCCAAGTCGATCCAGCGTTGATCGGTGAACAAGCCGTTATGAATTTCGGCGCGGCAGAAGTAATACAGACGATCAGACCACCAGCGGGCGAATTGCTTGCCTACCTCTGTTGGCGCTACGGCCAGGAAACCCAAATTATAAATGCCGTGTTTTAGGCTCGAGATCTCATTGTCCATAATCGCTGCCAGGGACGGTTCTGGCTCAATTTGATGGGGGGTGAGGGCGATATTTGAATGGCCCAGTGCCTCAATCACATCGGTCAAAGGCGAAAAGAGAACAGTATCTGGGTCCATGTAAATAACACCCGCGCAGTCCTCGCGGTCCAGCAGTCGAGCTAGCAGAAAAGGCTTGATTGCGGTGGAGAGTTCAACGATTGTGTGACAAAACGCCCATCCTGTTGCGTTTGGAATATCCAGACTGCTCAGTGGGTGAATCTCATCGAAAGGCTCCGCGGACAGATCAAGACCTGCCGGAATTTCATCGGACAAAGCCAAGTGGACGACCCACTCAGGGTGGAATTTTTTGATCGACTCAATCAGCGCGCGAACTTTGGGGATGTAGTTACAAGCGGCGCTCGTGTAAACGTGTATTTTTTTCAAGAGATAACCTTCATTGTTAACGGATGCATGGAGCGATCAAAAGCGATAATTTCTTCAAGTAGCCCTGGTCCATCTTGACGTGCCGAAACGTGTCCTGAAGGTTGGCTACGGACGATGTCAGCCTGAGCACCAAGGTCCAGACAGATCATTGGTAGATTCATTGAGATGATCTCGTGCGCAACAAACGAGAAAGTTTCGGGGCAAATCGATGGCAGCAGGGCAATATTGATTTTGTGCTTCTCGACGATCTTGGGCAGATCATCTTGCTTGTACGGGCCGGTCTGCGTTACTACCTCTGGCGGACACCATGCGTCCACACTGCCAACAACGACAATGCGTACACCGGCGCCCGCAGCGGCGATCGCCTTGGCGAGGTCTGCAACCACCCCTGCTCCCTTGTGATGGGATATGGATCCGATGACACCGATTGTAAGAACGGGCTCTTCCGCGCGGCTGTTTCGTACCGTTCGAAGCGGCGGAACTTCATGGGGAATCAGTGTAGCCCTCGCGGCCACCTCCGGATACGCACGGCCTAAAAGTCGTCTGGTCGAATCGGAAAAACACCGTATCTCGTCCGCAGCGTTGAATAGGTCTCCCCAAACGCCTCGCCAGTTGGTAATTGACCTCTCACCCGTAAGGGAAACAAAGCCGTCGCCGTGGTAGGGCAGGCATGACTCGCATTGGCTGATCGACGGGACGCCACAATAAACCCCAGTGCTGTCCAGCAAGAAATTTGAAGGGCAGACCAGAAAATAATCGTGCATCGCAACGATCAGCTCAGACTTGTACCTTGCCTTTACATTCAGAACGAGCTGCTGAATGAGCGCGGGATTCGGAAATGACACTGCGCAATTAAAAAACAGCTTCACCGACTTGGCGGGTTTAAGCAGCGCTATAAGCGACTCTAATGGCTGCAATGCCGAGGCGAAGCTGCCGGCCACGTCACGAACTTCTATGAATGGCTCCATTGATGCCACCTTGAAGCTAAGAAGCACAACGGTGTCGCCTGCCTCGACCCACTGCTTCACCAAGCGCTCGCGAAACAGGTTAGCCCCCCCTCCCATTGAGTGGTCAATCACGAGACGGCAGTGCTTCCCTTTTAACCGCTGTGAGACACTCGGATCATCAGGCTCGCCCAGGCGAGGGTTGCTCCTGCCGTATCTTATGGCTTTCTGCACTAACTGGGTTAGCTTGCCTTGCCTTACGTACCCCCAAGCGCGCCTCAATAGGTAGCGGCTTTCCGCTACCCCTGCCCTTGGAGCGGCTTGGCTGATGGCAGTGTGG
>Ga0247810_10002378_pt1 | contig 10447 bp, 14 predicted proteins | sample UWRJL119311C1_FD_179918 | JGI IMG/M metagenome (GOLD analysis project Ga0247810, IMG submission 179918) | Plant litter microbial communities from Arlington Agricultural Research Station in Wisconsin, United States - UWRJ-L119-311C-1 | ecosystem: Environmental > Terrestrial > Plant litter >...
AGAAAGCCCTGTACACATTGAACTAACGGTCAAAGATAAAAAGCTATATTTTTCGGTATACAATGTGATTAACAACCACCAAAAAGATAAATCGAGCGGTATAGGCCTGGCTAATATCGAGCGCAGGTTAACCCTGATCTATCCCGGGAGACATCAGCTTAACATTGTAAAAACAGCCGATACTTACCATACTAAATTAACTATTGATTTATAACCCAAACTTTCTAACTTGCTCAGATGATCCGCTGTATTGCCGTAGACGACGAAGCGTATGCTTCAGAAATTGTCGCCTCTTTTATCCGTAAAACCCCTTTTCTTGAGCTTGTGGGTACAACCACCAATCCATTTGAAGCTTTAAACTGGGTACAGGAAGGGAAAGTAGACCTTGTTTTCCTGGACATCCAGATGCCCGAACTCACAGGGCTGCAATTTCTGAAGATCTGCGGCCAGAAATGTAAGGTAATATTGACTACCGCCTATCCCGAATATGCCCTCGACGGTTTCGAACTGGATGTGGTAGATTACCTGCTGAAACCTATCCCGTTCGACCGGTTTTATAAGGCCGCACAAAAAGCGGAATTGCTGATCAATCATTCGCTGGCTGTACAAAAGACTGCCGAAATAAAGGAAGATATCCCCTTACCCGCGGCAACTTATATGTTTATCAAGGGAGAAAGTAAAAACAAATTCCTGAAAGTAGCTTATGATGAGATCCTTTATATCGAAGGATTAAAAAACTACGTCTCGATTTATACAGGAGATCAAAGGATTATAACCTATCAGTCATTGAGGGATTTGGAACTTACATTACCGCAGCCTCCGTTTTACAGGGTGCATAAATCGTATATCGTTGCCTTAGATAAAATCAGGATGGTAGACGGAAACCTGATTTACATTGCTGATCAAACATTGCCTATCGGAGAGACTTACAGAGAAGGTCTTTTCAAAGTGATCAAAGAAAGTAAATAAGATTTTGTAATCGTTGTTTTTGGTGATAATGGGTTCTGCAGCCCTTCTAACAGATCAGGTATTGATATATTGATATCTATATACCAATATATATAAATATTACGGTTAAGACGGGGAAGTTTAGTATAGATAAAGTTCTGCCTTCACCTACTTTTAAAAAGTAAACCCCTTACAGCCAGTATAGCTGCAAGGGGTTTATATTTTAGTATGACTAAGAAAACTATCTGTCAATCGAACCCATTACTTTTTGGCCGAAAGCATTTAATGCATCTTTTTCTACAGCACCATCGCTTACCATTTGATGCACTTCAAGGGCACCGCAAATATTGGTAATCATTTCGCCTGCAACATCAACTTCGTGTTCACTTACGCCCCTGAATTCACAGAAAGCCTCTAAAACTTCTAAAGTAGTCTCCAATTGAGCAGGAGTGGTATTTTGAAATAATTGTCTTATAACCGGAATCTTCATTTACTTGATCTTGTTAAATAGTTCGATTAAACTTTCCGCTTTGTTACTTTGCACCTGATCAACCAGACTACCACCTTCAAAAGCAGCGAACGTTGGTAAATTATCAACGTTTGCAAATTTGCGTGAGTTTGGAAGTTTTTCAGCATCAACAATCAGGAACGCTACGTCTTCATTTTCAGCAGCCAGTTTTTTAAACTTCGGCTTCATAATTCTGCAGTTACCGCACCATGATGCAGCATACTGAACCATAACTTTAGGGTTATTGGTTAGATATTGTTCAAGATTATCTTCTTTTAATTCTAAAAACATAATGTTTTATTTAATTAGTTAGCCGCTAAATATTCAGCAACACCACTTCTGTTTGCATTCATCGCTTCTTTTCCTTCTTCCCAGTTTGCAGGACAAACTTCACCATGTTTTTGCACATGTGTATAAGCATCAATTAGGCGAAGATATTCTTTAACGTTTCTACCTAATGGCATATCGTTAACACTTTCATGGAAAACTTTACCAGTTTCATCAATTAAGTAGGTAGCCCTGAAAGATACATTAGAACCAGAGAACGACTCGTTTCCTTCTTCGTCATAATTAACTTCCTGATCTAAAATATCTAATATTGAAGATAATTGTCTGTGCGTATCAGCTAAAATCGGGTAAGTAACACCTTCAATACCACCATTGTCTTTCGGCGTATTTAACCATGCAAAGTGAACTTCGTTTGTATCGCAAGATGCACCAATTACAATTGTATTTCTCTCTTCAAACTCAGGTAAAGCAGCTTGAAACGCGTGTAATTCTGTAGGGCAAACGAAAGTAAAATCTTTTGGATACCAGAATAACAACACTTTACTATTTTTATTTACAGCTTCTTCAAATACATTGATTTTCATGTCATCACCCATTTCTGACATTGCATCAATACTAACACTCGGGAATTTTTTACCAACTATTGCCATAATTTTTTTATTTTTAATCTTGTGGTGCAAAGGTACGGAGAAATCATTTCTCCAGCAATCATGATTCACTAATTGAACATCGTATTTATTGATAACTATATAGTCAAAAACTATACTTATCATCAAACTTTCAATATCTTCAAACTCTCCCTTTATTATCCCTCCTGCTACGCCATTCATAGGCAAGCCATAAAGATCAGCTTCCTGTCTCGCTATTATGAAGTACTACAATTTTGCATTTACATAAAAGCTATAACATTGCATTAGAAAACACCACCGTTATGCATTGAATGTAAATCCCTACAAACACAATCAATCAGATTTTGTTAAACACTCAAATTTTACTGTAAACAAAATCTGTTCAAAACTTTGTCTTCATCATTAGCGATATGAATCACTTAAAAACTCTCGTACTTTTTTCTGCTCTGTTCCTGCTTATCTCTTGCAAAAAACATCATGACGATCCTGAACCAACTCCAGCTTCTCATGTGGTTTCCGGAAAATTATACGGCAAAGATTTCACTTATGCATCCGGTAAGGCTAACAAGACAGTTAATACTTATCAGGAAGAAGGTTTTGAGATTTTCTTATCTTCTGCAAAAGGTCAGGGATGTGGCAGTGCTGATGAAAATTTTGATGTGATCATCAGGGTACCAAGAAAAACAGGAAAAGCTACAGATTATTACGCCATCTTCTCAAACCCGGGAACGGAAGACTACGTAATGTTTTCTGACGGCAATGTTTTTGAAGTAACTTCTATTTCGGAAACAACGATTAAAGGAAATATCAAGGCGACAGATGTTAAATCAAACAGCAGTATTGATGGTACGTTCGAAGCAACAATTTGTAATTAAGAATCGCGGAGGCATTAATTTGCTGTAACCTGCCTGCACTCATCTTAAAATTGCATTATCTACTATCAGGAAAACTATAGCAGACTTCAATTATGCGTCGAAAATATTTTTTTACTTTGATGCAACATCCATAATAATTTCAGCGTCTAACTTGGATCGAACCACTTTAACCGCTAAATTAAAATGAAAACAAAACTCTTAACCATTTTTATCCTGCTCGTTTCTATAACCTCGTTACATGCCCAAAACGGGCAGCGAATTGTTAAAGCAACTTCCACAAGCGTGGATATCAAAGATGATAACTATCCGGTAAGAAAAAATGCCTGGACTGTTATGCCAAAAGAAAAACTGGATGTGTATGCAACCTCTGCTAAAAAAGTAACCTTCTATACCGATCAGGAATCTATATCCTTTAACGTGGATCCTAAGGTAGGTACTTATGATTTTATCATTCTGGTGAATGGAAAAGATACAGCCAGAACTCAGGTAAAGTATGATGTAAATGCCCCTAACAGAAAGCCGGTCGCCTATCTTGATACACTACAAAAAGCTGGTAAATACAATGTTTCCGATACACGTACAGTTCCGGAGTTTACCTATCAACCGATGGATAACCCCAATCTGGTCCGCATTAGAAAAGATTTAAAGCTTGATTCTATTGCAGGAAACGGAAACGAACTTTCAAAGGTTTTCAATTTGCTGCACTGGGTGCATAACCTGATCAGGCACGACGGCAACAGCAATAATCCAACCCTTAAAAATGCGATCGACCTGATAAAGGTTTGCCAGCAACAGAACCGGGGGGTAAATTGCCGGATGCTGGCCACGATTTTAAATGAATGTTACCTTTCTATGGGCATTACTTCGCGATATATTACCTGCATGCCCAAAGAAACAGTTTTTGATGATTGCCACGTAATCAATATGGTGTATAGCAAAGACCTGCGCAAGTGGATCTGGATAGACCCCACTTTTGATGCTTATGTGATGGACGAAAAGGGAACCCTGCTTGGCATACAGGAAGTAAGGGAAAGATTAGTTAAAGGCATGCCGCTGGTACTTAATGCAGATGCCAACTGGAACCGGAGCACCCTTCAATCAAAAGAATATTATCTGCAGACTTACATGGCGAAGAACCTTTACCGCATGCAAACACCGGTAGCCAGCGAATATGATACAGAAACAGTTAAAAGTGGAAAACAGATCAGCTATGTAGAACTGCTGCCATTGGACGGTATTGTTCAGGCACCGCAAAAAACAGAATCGGCTAATCAGCGGACCGGTGTTACTTATACTTATTACAAAACGAATAATCCGGGGTTGTTCTGGACTATACCTAGATAATAAAGCAGAATTGTTTCGCGATTGCTTTTTACGCTTATGAAAACGCCGGCCCTTTATAAGAGCCGGCGTTGTTCGTTTACCCTATACCCCATCAATTATGCCCTACCTATCAATTTATATGGACGATTGCAATTGATTTATTTTTCCCGTGATTACCGGATTGTAAATGATTATCATTTTTTTAATATATAAAAACCTGGCAAATGATCAGTCTTGCAAAGCTAAATTAATATGGGCTAAATGGTGTTTAAGGTGCCATGCAGACATCGCAACAGCCTGAGCTTGGGAAATGTAGAATTCTCTCACCGGGTGATAGTACTGTATTCGTAATTGATCCTGAGATAATGATTTGATCAGACAAACATATCTGTTCGTTATGCCTTCAAGCATCAATATAGAATCCTGAACAGGCGCAGTGGTTCCATCCGCGGAGTTAGCCCAACCATCCATATTAACCAGGGTTACCTCATTATAATCAGGCTCAGTAATTGCCTTCTTCATTCGTAAGAAATGAAGTAATTGTATATCAGCGACATGGTGAATCAACTGCCGGACATTCCAGCTTCCGGGACGGTAGGTTCTCAGCAAATCATCCTCTGATAAACCTAGCAGGGCTTTATAGGAAATAAGCGCACTTTCAATATCCTCAATAAGCGAGCTAAATTGATCAGGACTATATTCAACTTTTATTATGAAAGGCCCAATGGGGAATTTAAGATCGACGGAATTTTCCATGGCTTAAAACTAGCGTGAATTGATCAGTATGGGATCACCGATTTGTCAAAATATTTAACGTTCCAGTTCCAGGTATTACAGCAATTCCTTATATCAGCAAATTTTAGACTCGTTTAAAGAGGTTATAAAATATGCCGCAATTTAATAATTAGAAAACAGAAGTATGAAGAAATATTATTCTTTAAACTGGTAAAAGGAAGCTATATTAGGCTTTTTCTTGAAAAGAATTTATATGAAAAGCTATTTAATATTAATCTTCACTATTATTTTTATTTCTGCTAAACTGCCTGCTCAGGTAATAAGTAAAAAAAGTGTAGACAAATTAAATGAGTACGGGATCCCTTTTATACAAGAAGATTTAAATTCTGACACTAGATTTCAACAATTCAATTCTTCGCTGAACAATAAAAAAATAATTGCACTTGGAGAATCGAGCCACGGAACAGGAGAATTCTTCTCCGCCAAAGACAAATTGATACGGTATCTAGTTGAACATCAAAATGTGAAGACAGTTGCTTTAGAAACAGACTTTTGCGGTATGGAGTCTATCAATAATTTCGTACTCAGCAAATATCCCGACAGTATCCATAAGGAAATTGAATTTACTGGCTTGTATGGTTTATACGGAGTTTACAGAACATATGAGGTATATGATCTTGCGCAATGGTTGCGGAATCATAATAAGTCACTACCTGACGATCAAAAGGTGATCTTAACCGGAGCAGATATGCAAGATCCGTATTATATAAGTATATCACTTTTAAATGATAGCAAAAACTTTCCATTCGACCAACCATCCATAGCCACACTAAATAAATTAAAAGCAGGTTTTCGTGGAAACTCCCCAAATAAATTTAGTAAAGAAGATAAGATATTATATAAAAATCTTATAATGAACCTCAATACAGTTGCTGATAATTTTAAATCTAACAAAGACTTCGATATCACTAAACGACATATCAGATTGCTTGAGCAGTCTCTATCACTCTTCGGAATCCCATTCTCAAAATTTCAGGAATTACGAGATAAATATTTCGCTGAAAATGTACTCTGGTTATCACACAACAATAAAATTGATGGTACCAAAACAGTACTTTGGGCCCATAACAGTCATATTAGCTTTTCACCTCAATCCAAATTAAAAAGGTGCGGCAGTTATTTAAAAGATAGTTTAGGAACTGCCTACTATGCTCTTGCTTTATCTTTTAATGAAGGGGATGTGAGCATTCAGGATTTTGCTTCCAAACGGCAATTTAAAGCTTTTCATTATAGCGCCTCAGAGAAAAAAGATGCAATAGAGTATTTGTTAAACAGCAGTATACAAGACAATTATATCTTAAACTTCACAGATCTAGGACAAGAAAAAGAATTAAAAGAAGAAATCAAAGCACATCAATACATGCGTGTTATAGGAGCTGAATACCTTAAAGACGAAAGGAGCATCTACTTTAAGGTACCGGTACTCGACAATTTTGATGGTATACTCTTCATGAGAAGTACAACAGCAGCCCGCAATTTACCACGGACAAGATAAATAAGGAACGCATGCTAGATTACCACATATTGAACTAAACCAGTCTATTGCACTATAAAACTCTATGACCAAAGTACTATAAAAAGACTTTCAATAATAATTTTATAAGATATCATTTGTCATTCTATCTCTTTGGTATAACCATCAATCAGAAAGAGGTTTGGGATTGATGATATAATAAATGCCAATAGTGGTGAAGTAAAGCTCAGTACTATGTTGCTTATATCCCTGGTGCTTATAATTCGCAGGACCCTATCTTCATCTTCTAGATCGCAACTCCATTCTTTAACACTCTTAAACTGCGAAATAATTATTTGAGTTTGTTTTAAGTCATTTGATGTGTTAATCATTGTTGAGAGGACAATTACGAATAAAACCATTTTGAAATTATTTATTATTTGAGATTTGTCCTATAAGTAACTGAGCCATTTTTTTTATTCTTTTAGAGTCGCGATGAAGGATATAAGATTCCTGCCATCCGGTAAACGAACTGATAATAAAATTCGTTGTAGTTTCTGCCTCTATATCTTCACTTATTTCCTTTAGTTCCTGGGCTCGGATAATAAGTTTTAATAGCATCTGATGAATGAAGTCACTGCTTTCCATGATTAAAGCTTGAATTTCAGCATCACTGGAAGCTAGTTCAAATGTCGTTTGTATAGCCATACAGCTATTGCCAGAAATAATTGTATTGACAGAATTATTTACAAAACTGATAACCGCTTGTATAGGAGATTCAAAATTAGAATATACACCTGCTGCAACCATCCCCTTCTTAGTGTAATTACTGATACATTTTACAAATAGCTGGTGTTTATCTCCTATTGTATTGTACAAACTACTGCTGTTAATATCCATTGCCTCAGTAAGATCCCGTATGGTGGTACCACCAAAGCCTTTCTTCCAAAAAACAGCCATGGCTTTTTGAATTGCCATATCTTCGTCGAATTCTATATTCCTTGCCATAATCATTGTTATAATCACATGCATTATACATGCTGAATTCAAATGTTGCCATCTCTTTTAGGGAGATGGCAACTATGCTTTAAAGGTCAATAAGCTTTATATCGATCAGATCATTCAGTAATTCCTCACCATATGCAGATGCCGGGGATTGAAAACCTAATTTAAACAAGCCGCGTAATACGGTCTCCAAAGAGAAAGTTACTGTGGGCATATAGCCATCCGGCATTTCAATCATAGACCTGACTCTTGTTCCATCCGCATCGGTTACTTCAGCCACAATTTTATTCTTTTCTTGTTCAGCATTAGCCACAGTCTGTCCCTACTGAACTTTTAGCGTTTCACCTTCTGATGTTTCTGCCGGAAGCGCCATCTGGAAATACTCTTCGATATTTGGAATGCCTGTTGATTTGTAACTTAATACAATTCCACCAAGTGGGGTTGGGCAGCACTCTTCAGGCCCGCTTCCAAAATCGAACGATGCAGGCGAAGCCTCACTTAATTTTTGGATCTCCCCATTTATTCTAATAAGTAACCCTGCACTAATGATATTAGCACTGCTAGCTATAGAACCGGGGGTAAATCCGCCTGAGTATTTAAATGCGGTACGCAGGGAAACAGGATTTGTAATTCTTTTAGCAGCATGCAATACCAGTGGATCATAGGTGGCAAACAGGCCGGCACCGGAAAGGATCATGATACCAGCTGCTTTTGCAGCTTCATCTTTAGATTCCGCAAGGCGGTAAATATCAACTTCTGCTGTAATATCAAAGTAATGCACTTTAAAGAGCAAACAGGCTTCCATTGCCATCTCTGCTGTTTCGCTAAATGGACCCGCGATATTAAGTAAAGCAATCTGCCATAGAGGCTTTGCTGCCAGCCAGAGATATCGTTGACTTCAAATGCATGAAAAGGAACTTGGAGTTGCGCTGCAAGTATGGAAAGTTTCTCTGCGTTTCTACCAGCAATCTCAAAATCGATCCCTCTGCGGGCAGCCTCATGGCAGATCATAGTACCGGTATAACCGGTTGCTCCATAAATCAGCAGTTTACCGGGAATAGTCTCCTTACTCATAGATTATTTATTTAAAAGTTTTTCTGTCCTAGTAAGAAAACCATCAAGGCTACCATTAATATCAAGCCCTGTTCGGTTAGCAATTATGATCAACCACCAGATACATTCCCCCAGTTTATGGGATAGCTCCTCCTCTGTATTTTCTTTTGGCCAGCGGCCTTGTTGAGACATGATTAACCTGCCAACCAATCCTGCGTCAGTAAGAAAGGCAAGGGCATCTTCTTCAACAGTCCATTCACTGCCGTGATGGGCAAGTTCCAGTTGATGGTACAGTTTCCTTATCTCTTCAGATCTGTAAATCGCATCATTAAGATTCAATGCTTTGCTCATATGGTATTTTAATATTTTTAAATCAATAAACTACAATTTGCTTAGTCGGTTACCAGGGCAATATCCCTTCAGGTCCAAAAAAACCACCATTTGGAACATCCAGTTTCATTGTTGCATACCGCAAAGGCACGGCGGCACCGTCCTCGGTACTGAGTGTTCCTGTATTACCGTTGAGGTCTGTCCTTATATGCCCCGGCTCAACTGCATAAACTTTTATTCCTGAAGGACCAAGTTCTTTAGCAAATGCAGTAGTAACTGCATTTAATGCTGTTTTTGAACTTGAATAGCCCATGAAATTGACTTGTCCATAAATGGTATCGGGATCAGAGCTGAGACTTATAGAGCCTACAATGCTGCTAACCATTACTATTTTTGCTTGATGGGCAGCCTTTAGCAAAGGCAGTAAAGCCTGCGTTACGCGGATTGGTCCAAAAACATTAACCTCATAAGTTTCTCGGATAACATCCAAACTTTCAAGACTCGGTTGGCTTTCCAGGTTCAACGCAACACCGGCATTATTAATTAAAACATCCAGGTGCCCGGTTTGGTCAGCCAGAGCACTGGCAGCTTTCATCACACTGCTATCCTCGGCAACGTCAAGCATAAGGAGATGCACATCCAGACCCTTGGCACGAAGTTGTTCGACGGTAGACTGACCGCGGGAAAAATCCCGAGATCCCAGCCATACTTTATACCCTTGTTTTGCCAATCCTTCTACGGTGGCTAGTCCGATGCCTTTGTTTGCCCCGGTAACCAGGGCGGTTTTAATTTGATTCATCTTCTTTTAGCTTTGTTGCAGAAGGTCCATCAGGATGGGCGTGGTGTGACAGGTCACCTGTTAGAATTAGCGACAAGCTTCGTTCCCTGAAATGCCATTCACCTTCCAGGTGATCAAACGTATCATCATACTGACCAACCATAATCGGCTGTAATGGGAAAGACCGATTTACATCTTGTTGAAATATAGTCACGTAAGATACTGCTGTAGCGGATGTTTCCTCTTCATTTATCCGGATCACCGTATTGGTTGTTACATGTGCTGTTTGGGGTGTGCCCCCGGGATATACCTGCAGATTAGATTCTAGCATTTTTTCTATGTTTGCACCTTCCGTAAACGCTCCTAAAGACCCTATTCTGCCATGAGTAAACAGAGTGCCAATTCCGGCAAAGTCACCTTTATCAAGAAGGTGAGTATATTGCCCGATTAGATTTTCAATAG
>Ga0247810_10002379_pt1 | contig 10445 bp, 10 predicted proteins | sample UWRJL119311C1_FD_179918 | JGI IMG/M metagenome (GOLD analysis project Ga0247810, IMG submission 179918) | Plant litter microbial communities from Arlington Agricultural Research Station in Wisconsin, United States - UWRJ-L119-311C-1 | ecosystem: Environmental > Terrestrial > Plant litter >...
ACGTCGAACCCGACCTTGCGCATCATCCCGGCCGAGGCCGCGTTCTCCTCGTGGCGGTCGATGTACACCTCGCGCACGCCCTGCGCCTGCAGCGCATCGACCGCGGCCCGCAGCAGGCGGGCGCCCCACCCTTGCCCGACGGCGTCACGGTGCACCACCGCCTCGCAGACATAGCCCTGCGATCGCGCGATACGGTCGGCCGGTTGATAGCGCGCGAAGTGCTGCGTCTCGCAGAACGTGACGACGCCTTGCAAGGCGTCATCGACCCAGGCCACCACCGCGTTGACTTCGCCCGTCGCGATCTGCGCGACATGCCGCGCCACGTCGTCGGGGGGCAGCCAGTTCCAAGGGTTCGGCCCGTGCGTGAGGATCAGGTCGATCAGTGCCGGGATGTCCTCGGTTCTGGCAGGTCGCAGTGTGTTCGTCGTCATGCGTCGATGCTTCGTTCGATCGCCACGACGGCAGCTGCACCGATGGCATAGGCGAGCACGTCGAACCAGTCCGGCGTGCTGCCGATCACGATGCGCAGCACGGGGTTCGCGATCTGCCATTGACCCAGCCGTGCCAGGTACTGGCCAAGCTCCAGCGCGCACCCGACACCGAAGGCTGCCATTGCGAGCGGCTGCGGCCGCACGGCCATCACTGTCTTGAACACGAAGTACAGCCACACCACGGCCAGCACGTCGCCGAAGAAGCCACGCAGCCAGCCGGCGCGCGCTCCGAAAGTGGCCAGCAGCACCAGCAGGATGAAAAGCCCCAGCGCGATGGCGAAGGCACGCGCATCGAAGCGCCAGGCAAAGGCAGGATGTGTCGTCATGGCCCCGTATCATCGCCGCCATGTTTGCTGCGAAGTTGCTGGGGTGGGTCTTGCTGGGCGTGGTTCGCCTGCTCACGGGTGCGCAGGCGCGGTGGTGGGGCTGCCCGCCGAAGGCCGAGCAACGCATCTACTTCGCCAACCACCAAAGCCACCTCGACCTGGTGATGATCTGGGCGGCGCTGCCCGAAGAACTGCGCAGCATCACGCGGCCCATCGCAGCGCGCGACTACTGGGCCAACACGCCGATGAAGCGCTGGATCACCACCGAAGTGTTCAATGCCATCTACGTCGAGCGCGGCGGCACCCCGCCACCGGCCGAAGAAGGCGCACCGCCGCCCGACCCGATGGCGCCGCTGCAGCCGCTGGTCGAAGCACTCACGAGCGGTGATTCGATCATCATCTTTCCCGAAGGCACACGCGGCCACACGGGCGAACCGCAGAAGTTCAAGTCGGGGCTGTTCACGCTGGCCGAGATGTTTCCGGACGTGGTGCTGGTGCCCGCCTGGATCGACAACGTGCAGCGCGTGATGCCCAAGGGCGAGGTAGTGCCGGTGCCGATCCTCTGCTCGGTGACCTTCGGTGCACCGATCGTGCTCGCGGAAGGCGAAGAGCGCCGCGCCTTTCTCGACCGCGCGCGCGACGCCGTCATCGCATTGCAATTCGTATGAACGCCTTCCTGCGCAACCTCACGCCGACGCAGCAGGTCGCCGCGCTCTTCCTGATCGTCTTCGGCGTGCTCACGGTGGTGAGCATCGGCACGCTGCTGGTCGGCTTCCGGGAGCGTCGCAATGCGGCGCACGGCGAAGCCTGGCTGCGCGAGTTCACCGATTTCCGCGCGCTGCTGCGCACCACCTGGTTCATGGTCGTGGTGTTCTGGATCGGGTGGGCGCTCGGTCCGGGTGTCGCCACGTTGCTGTTCGCCTTCATCGCCTTCTTCGCGCTGCGCGAGTTCATCACGCTCTCGCCGACGCGACGCGGCGACCACCGCAGCCTGATCCTGGCTTTCTTCGTGGTGTTGCCGGTGCAGTTCATCCTGGTCGGCACGGCACGTTTCGACCTCTTCACCGTCTTCATCCCGGTCTATGTCTTCATCGCGATCCCGGTGGTGAGCGCGCTGGCCAACGATCCGAGCCACTTCCTCGAGCGCAATGCCAAGCTGCAATGGGGGATCATGGTCTGCGTCTACGGCATGAGCCATGTGCCGGCGCTGCTGCTCCTGTCCTTTCCCGACTACGAGGGCAAGAGCGCCTTCCTCGTGTTCTTCCTGGTCTTCGTGGTGCAGACCTGCATGGTGGTGCAGCACCTGATCGCGCGCCGCTACGCCTACCTGCCGGCCGACACGGCCGACGCCGCGCCGTCGGGCCCGCACGGCACGCTGCAGCGCTGGCTGGCGCGCGAGCCCTTCGCGCCCAACGTGAGCCGCAGCTTCAACTGGGTGAGCTGGGGCGTGGGCATGGCGATCGCCAGCGTGGTGGGCGCGTTGCTGTCGTTCATCACGCCCTTCAAATTCGGCCAGGCACTGGCCATGGCGCTGATCGCGTGCGTGGCCGGATCGATGGGACACCTGGTGATGAAAGCACTCAAGCGCGATCGCGGCATTCCCAACTGGGGACAGAAAGGGGTGGGCGTGACCGGCGCCAACGGGCTGCTCGACCGGGTCGACGCGCTGTGCTTCGCGGCGCCGATTTTCTTCCACTCCGTGCGCTGGTATTTCGGGGTCTGACCGCATGCGCATCCTCGGCATCGATCCCGGCTTGCAGACCACGGGCTTCGGCGTGGTCGACGCGGAGGGCCACGCGCTGCATTACGTGGCGAGCGGCACCATCAGCACCAAGCATCTCGACCGGGGCGATCTGCCGGCGCGGCTCAAGGTGCTGTTCGACGGCATCGGCGAAATCGTGACGCGCTACCAGCCGCAGACGACGGCGGTCGAGATCGTTTTCGTCAACGTCAATCCGCAGTCCACCCTGCTGCTCGGCCAGGCCCGCGGCGCCTGCCTCACCGCGCTGGTGGCGCGCGACCTGCCGGTGGCCGAGTACACCGCGCTGCAGATGAAGCGCGCCGTGGCCGGTCACGGCCAGGCCGCCAAGGCGCAGGTGCAAGAGATGGTCAAGCGGCTGCTGAACCTGCCGGGTCTGCCGGGCAGCGACGCCGCCGATGCATTGGGCATCGCCATCACCCATGCGCACGTGGGCAGCTCGATGGCCAAGCTGGCCGAGGCGGCCTCGTTGGGACGCAGCACCAGCGGGATGTATCGGCAGGGACGAACGCGCTGAACAAGGGCGCCGCCCGCGTCAGCTGCGCGTTGCACGGTGCGTGGCCCGCGCGTGGCGGCCGGCAATCAGCCCGACGACACCCACGGCCGATGGCGTCAGCATGCCGAGCCAGAGAATCAGGCCCTGCACCCTACCCACGCGATCCACGGCGTACAGCAAGGCGCTGCCCAGCACGACCCAGCCAAAGAGCCGCAGCATGCACCGTGCGCGCCGCCCTCGCCAGCGCCGCGCCAAGACGTCGTGGTGCCGCTCCATGGCGAGTGCGATGGCCATCATCCCGGGCACGCACAGGCCGAGGAGCGCGAGCGCCGTCACCATGGCGCGCGCTGCCGTTGGCGGCGCCTTGCGGCCCAGGCGATGCCGAAGAACATCGCGCCCACGCCGAGCGCGACGAGATCGAACCCAGCCATGGCGAGGTCGCCGGCCAGCAGCGAATGCGCCAAGTGCTGCGGGGTGGTCATCGCATTCAAGATGGGCAGCGATGCGAAGACGATCGCGGCAAGGAGTGTCTGCTCACGCCATGCCCGTGCCGGCGTGCGCACGGCCGCAAAGACGAACATCAGCAGCCAGACGGCGAACAGTGCGTGCACTTCCCATTCGGCGCGATGGGCCATGCCGACGGGCAGCAGCCGGTTCGCCCAGAAGTACGCGCCGATGGCCACAGGCAGGCCGATGACCACGGCGACGTTGAGCCGCTCCACCCCGCGAAGGCCGAGATGCGGCGTGCCGCGACCCCGTTCGACGCGCTGCCGGCGCTTGACCGTCCAGAGCACCAGACCTGTGGCGATCATCGCGGCACCGAGCAGGCCCGAAAGCACATAGAGCGCGCGCAGAACGGGCCCCGCGAACATTCCTTCGTGCAGCCCCAGCATCGAATCCCGGAACGCCTTGGGCCCGGATTGCCAGGGCCGCCGTGCGGACAGCCACTCACCGCTCACCCCGTCGTAGGCGAGGATGTCCGTCGCGCGCAACGGGCCGGCGGCGAAGCTGCCCACGACCTGGACGCGCGCATGGGCGTCGTTCGGGTTCGTGATCTCCAGCGCGCCGATCGGCTTGGCACCCAGCCGGCTTTGCGCGTCGTGATGCACCTGCTGCAGCGACACGAGCGTCGCGGGTCGGCCGGTCGCTTTGGCAGACACCAGCGGCGGAAACACCTCGTCCAGGAAAGCGTCCTGCCCGGCGTGGCCCGGCCCGTACCAGGCGGTGGCGATCAGAGGCATGAACGAGAACATCACGAACACCAGGCCAGAGTAGGTGATCATCAATTGGAACGGCAGCGACACCACGCTCGCCACGTTGTGCGCGTCGAGCCAGGAACGCTGCCCCTTGCCGGGCCGGAAGGTGAAGAAGTCCGCAAGGATCTTCTTGTGCACGACGATGCCGGTGACCAGCGCGATCAGCAGCACCAATGTGGCGATGCTCACGATCCACAGGCTGACTGCGTCGGGCAAGTAATGCAGGCGCCAGTGCATCTGGTAGAGCGTCTGGCCGCCCGCCGTGTCGCGCGTCTCGAGCCGCTGGCCCGAGACCGGGTCGAGGTAGGCGTTGCCGGAGGCCGCGGGCGGCATGCCACGTGCCGCCTGCCACGACACCCGCATCCAGGGTTCGTTGCGGTCGATCGGCAGCGTGATGCTCCAGCGCCGCGCATCGGCGGCATGGGTCTGGAGATAGCGTTGCGCCTGGCCGATCGCGGCGTCCTGCGGCAGCGGATAGCGGGCGGCCGGCAGCTCCGGTCGCATCCAGCGGTCGATCTCCGTGTCGAGGTAGCCGGCCGTGCCGGTGATGAACATGAAGTACAGCACCCAGCCGAACAGCAGGCCCAGCCAGGTGTGCAGCCAGGCCATGGACTGGCGGAAATGATCCTTCATGGACGGTTCGCGGTCATGCGCAGCCGACGGCGCTGGGCGTCACAACAGCATCCACGCAACGAGGCCGGCCCACAGCGCCGGCAGGCCGAGCCCCAGCCATGCGGCGCGCGCGCTGCGGGCGGCGAAGGCCCACATCACCGCGCCGGTGTAGACGACGAAGCTGAGCGACATGGCGAGCAGCACCGCATCGGAACGCGCCATGCCGCCCATCCCGGAGGCCATGATCGCGACAATCGCCGCGGGCAAGGCGGTCGCGAGCGCATAGCCGCCGAGCACGGCGGCCATGCAACGCGAGAGGACGTTCCAGCGTGCAGCCAAGCGCTCAGAAATCTGCCGAGACGGACACCAGGAAGGTGCGGGGCGCGCCGATGGTCAGGCCTTCGCGCGCGGCGGATTGCCAGTAGTTCTTGTCGAGCAGGTTCTCGACGGCCGCACGGACCGTGACCGGCACGTTGCCGGTGATGAAGCGATAGCGCGCGCCGAGGTCGTAGCGCGTCCAGCCCGGCAGACGCTGCGTGTTGGACATGTCGACGTACTGCCCGCTGGTGCGCAGCGCGCGGGCGGTGAAGGTCAGGCCTGGGAGGAAAGAAGCATCCCATTCGCCGGCGACGTTGAACTGAAACTTCGGCGTGGCGGGCGCGGTGCGGCCGTCGTTCAGGCCCCCCTCCGTCCGCACCAGTTTTCCGTCCGTGTAGGCGAGGCCCGCCAGCAGCCGAACCCCCTTGGCGGCCTCGCCCTGGGTGAGGATTTCGGCGCCGCGGTTGCGCTGTTCGCCACCGGCGCTGAACCGCAGCGTCGTCAGGTCGAGGAAGCTGCTGGGGCGCTCGATCTGGTACACGCTGAATGTGGTGGCGAAGCGGCCGAAGTCGTACTTGGTGCCGAACTCGATCTGCTTGGCCTTCGCCGGGGGAAACACCTCGCCGGCGTTCACGGCGCCCTCGGGCGCGGTCGGGCCCTGGCTCAGGCCCTCGATGTAGTTGCCGTAGAACGACCATTGGTCGGTCGCCTTCACCACCAGCGCCGCCACCGGCGTGACCGCGGACTTGTCGTAGTGGGCCGTGCGATTGCCGCTGGACGCATCGAAGCCCGCCGTCTCGACCTGTTGATGCCGTGCACCCAGCGTCAGCTGGATGCGCCGGTCGCTGGAGGAGATCGTGTCCGCCAGCGCCACGCTGCGCAGTTTGGTTTCTCCGATCTTCGGAATGCCGGGCGCGGTGGTGATGTTGGGCCGGGCGATGGATGCGGGTTGGTAGAGGTTCGAGAAGATGAACGAGCCGTTCTGCCGGCGTGTTCCCTGATCGGAATTCAGGGTGCTGAGGCTCACCACGGCTTCGTGATGCAGCGCCCCCGTGTCGAACTTGCTGCGCAAACCGGCCTCGGCCGTCTCGGTATCGATCTGTTCATTGAGGCGCGTGGGACGCCCCGCGATCGTGCCGTCGCTGTCCTGCAGGAGCCAGCTGGTCTGCAGGCTGCGGAAGTCGTAGCGCATTGCGCCGATGGCGCCAAAGGCCGTCCAGCCCGGTGCGACGTCCACTTCGGCGCGCACCATGGCGGAGAGTTCCTTGGCCTTCCAATACGTCCACTCCGGCAGGAAATTGGTCTTGGCGTCGGGTGCCCGGCCGATCGCCGTGCCCGACTCGGGCGGGAACAGCAGGCCGCTGCGCGCGCGCGTGAGTCGATCCTGGTAGCCGAGGTCGGCCTCCAGCCGCACCCGGTCGCCCTGGTAGTCGACGCCCAGCGTCAGGGCACCCAGGTTCTCGCTGGAGTGATCGACGGGCGTGTCGCCCGAGCGCTTGAGGGCGTTCACGCGCACGCCCCATTCCTTGTCTTCCCCGAAGCGCCGGCCGATGTCGACCTGCGTGCCGAACTGGCCGTCGTCGACGTACGAGAGCGTCACGCGGTTGAGCGGCTCGGTGTCGGCCCGCTTCGGCACGAGATTGATGGCACCGCCGACGGAGCCCGCAGGCGCCATGCCGTTGAGCAAGGCATTCGGACCGCGCAGCACCTCGACGCGCTCGACGCCGATCAGCGAACTGGCGTTGCGCGGCGAGATGCCGTAAAGCCCATTGAACGACACGTCGTAGTTGAACAGCGTGAAGCCGCGGATGTTGAACTCGTCGCGGCCGGCGCCGCGCGAATAGGTGTTGCGCACCGACGGGTCGTTGACCAGCACGTCGCCCAGGTTCTGCGCCTGCTGGTCTTCGATGAGCTGCGCGGTGTACTGCGTGGCGCTGAAGGGGGTGTCGAGCATGTCCTTGTCGCCCAGCAGGCCGATGCGCCCTCCGCGCGCCACCTGTCCGCCCGCGTAGGGCGCCGGCGAGCGCGTGGCCGACTCCGTGACCTCGACGACGGGGAGCGTTCGGTTGCCGGCCGATGCCGGCGCAGCCTGCCGCACCAGCACCGACGACCCGTCGACCGTCGCCTCGAGGCCGCTGCCAGCCAGCAGCCGGTCGACCGCCTGTCTCGCCGATAGACGGCCCGAGACGGCGGGCGCCGTCTTGCCCGCCACCAGCGCCGCCGGAAAGCTCATCTGAAGGTTGGCCAGGCGAGCCACTTCGTTCAGTGACTGCGCAAGGGGCTGCGCCGGCATCGAGAGCGCCAAGGCGCCCGGGGTCGACGCGCCGCTCTGGGCGTGCGCAGGAAGCGCGAGGGTGGAAACGAAGGTCCCGGCGAGAGCAGCCGCCAGGGTGAACGGGACAGGGTTGAAACGCACGGTGCGCATGAAGGTCGGACTCCTCGGTCGGTGGTTGTTGTCAGGCGATCCGCTTGGGCGCTCGCCTGTACCTGCCTCTGAAGACGCACCAGCGCTGCCGAACCCTCATGTGGGCAGCCAAGAAATCGAAAAAATCTTCAGGGGTGCCGCAAGACGATTTCGGTGACGTCCCCGTGCGCGACCAGCCGGACCGGCAACATCAGCGGCAGCGCATCGACGAAGCTGCCGAACTGCTGGACGCGGTAGCTGCCCCCGACGGGCAGACGGGCAACGGCAGGGTCCTTGATGACCAGGCCAGTGCTGCGGTAGCGTTCGAACTCGGCCAGGGCCTGTGCCAGCGGTGTGTGGTCGAAGCTGATGCGCCCGGCGCGCCAGGGAGCGACGGCCTCTGGCGGCACGCGCGTCACCGGACCCATGCCGCCGCTGTCATCGCCCGTCACCCTCTGCCCGGCCACCAGTTCGACCGTCGCATCGCTGGACGCCGTGTCGCCCTCGTCGCCGCGCACGCGGCTGACGCGCACGTGGCCCTCCTCCACCGACACCACGGTGCGGCCGGCGTCCTGGCCCGAGGTGGTGTGACGAACGGAGAACCGGGTGCCGACGACGGTGATGTGCAGCCTGCCGGCCCACACATGGAAAGGCCGGTCGCTGTCCGCATGCACCGAGAACAGCGCTTGGCCCTCCTGAAGGCGGACCTCGCGGCGACTGCGGAACAGGCGTGCGTCCAGGCGCGTGGCCGTGTCGAGTTGCACCGTGCTGCCCCGCGCCGGATCGTCGGGCAAGGTGGCCACGATCTGCTGGCCGCGCTCGGTCGAGAAAGCCTGCTCGAACGTGGGCAGGCTGCGCCAGCTGTCCCAGCCGGTCCAACCCGCACCGACGAGGGCCACCGCCACCACGGCCGCAGCGGCGGGTGCGATCAGAGGACCGAGGTGAAAGCGCCAGCGCGAGGGCTCAGGCGCGTGGCGTGGCGGATTCGACGCCGCGTCCTGGCGCGAGGTGGCATCGGATTGCATGCTTCGCTTGATCGCGATGACGTCGTCGCTCGACAACTGCCGAAGCTGGCCTGTCATGGCCGCCATGTCCTCGAGGGCGGCGGCATGCCGGGGGTCCGCATCCAGCCAGGCTTGCAGCGCGGCCCGGTCGGCAGGGCTCAGCCCGTTGCGCCGGCGCACAGCCCAGGTCGCGGCTGCCACGTCGCGTGCGTCATGGGCCTGCACGAAACGCTCGAACACGTGCGCATCCACGTCCGCCACGGAGGCCGACGAATCACGGTCGGAAGGGGGCCGGTTCATGGGTTTGAAAGCAGAGTTCAGCGCTCAGGACTGTAGACGCACGAGAGGGGCCGATTCCTCAGGTCCGCTCCCTCCCGCCGCGCGACTACCTCGCGGACCGCCTCAAGCCGAGGTCGTCCTGCGCGTGCAAGCTGCGTTCACACGACTTGCAGGCGAGCATGCCGCGGACAACGTGCTTCTCGACCATGCTCACCGAGATGCCCATGTGCCGGGCGATCTGCGCATGCGTGAGCTCGTCGAACACATGCAGGACGAAGGCCTCGCGGCACCTCGGGGGCAGGGATTCGATCGCGCCGATATAGGCGCGCTGAACCTGTTGAGACGCGAGGACGTTCTCGGGTTGCAGGTGCGCCAGAGCGTGCGGCTGGTCGGCCTCCGTGATCGCATCCAGCGGCTCATGGCGGCGCACCGCATTGCGCCGATGCTGGTCGACCAGCAGGTTGCGCGCGGTGCGATAAAGCAACGCACGGCCATCGAGAACGTCTCGACCTGCATGCTGCACGGCCAGTACGCGAGCGTAGCTTTCCTGCGCCAGATCGGCGGCCGTGTCACGGTCGCTCACCTGGCGGTGTAGAAAATTCAGCAGTTCGCGGTAGTAACGCTCCAGCAAGGCACACCTCTGGCGGTTCCTGCAGGCCGCAGCACAAGGGCGCAGACACAGGACAACCGTCACCCGATCAATAAGAATTGTTCTTATTATCAACCAGGCGGTGCATCACCAGGTGCAACTCTTGGCGCGTCGCGGGTGGTGTTGACGGGATCAACCACCGCAGTCGGCTGCCAACGGCAGCCGACTGCGACGCGGTATTACGGCTTGTAGACCGAAGCGTTCAAGGCTTGCGGGCCAGTTCGACAAAGCTCCGATTCAAGGCGGCTTCGGCCTCGATCAGCCGCGCGCGGCGCGCCTTCGCCCACGTCTGGTCGCGCGCCAGCGCAGCGCTGGACGACGCCAGCATGCGGCGCACTTCTTCCGGCTGCGGACCGCCTGTGCCGGTGCGTGTGCGCACCATCGTGGCGGGAGAAAGCGTCGCCCGGAAGGCAGCCTCGTCCAGCGGCAAGACTGCCTGGGACAGCTGGTACTTCTGGCCGGCTTCGGCGTAGATGCGCTGTGCCTGCGCATACGGGAAGTCTTTGGGGCGCAGATTCTGGCTGCGCGCATAGACGACGATCTCGGACGCGAAATGATGGCCCACGCGGAAGGGCACGCCGTGCGCGCGTTGCAGCGTCTCGGCCAGCTCCATCGATGTGATCCAGTCGGACTCGAGTTCTTCCAGCGCACGGGCCCGGTCGATCTGCAAGGCGCCCAGCACGCCGTCGAACTGCTGCAGCATCTCCACGCCGAGCACGAAAGTCTTGGCGCCCGTCGCACTGGCCGTGTTCTTGTAGTCGATCATGCCCGGCGTCACGTTGTGCGCACGCAGCGTCACGGCCTGGGCCGACGCCACCACGTCGGTGGCCTTGGCACGGGTGTTCTGGATG
>Ga0247810_10002381_pt1 | contig 10443 bp, 10 predicted proteins | sample UWRJL119311C1_FD_179918 | JGI IMG/M metagenome (GOLD analysis project Ga0247810, IMG submission 179918) | Plant litter microbial communities from Arlington Agricultural Research Station in Wisconsin, United States - UWRJ-L119-311C-1 | ecosystem: Environmental > Terrestrial > Plant litter >...
GCAAGCAATAAAAATCTAATGTCTTTAATATTTATATCATTGAAATTTTTAAAAGAAAGTAAAATTATTATAATAGAAAGGAAAGTACCTTGTCCACTAAAGAAACGAATTCCTATACTTTGTATTAATATTAAACTAAAAACTAATATAGTAATGCTAAAACACTTCGATTTAATTATCATATTCTCCAAACAGTATAAATAACAAGCTTGACCATTTTAAATATTTTTATAAACATTTATAAATCTATATCATTATGTTTATTGCTCCTTAAAAATTTAGCTGGATTTCCAGCCCATATTTCATTATCAGGTATATTCTTTGTAACAACGCTTCCTGCGCCTACAATAGAATTTTCTCCTATGGTGACCCCTTTTAACACAAAAGAATAAGCACCAATAAAAGCATTGTTTTTTATAATTATTGGGGCCGTTTTTTTATTTAGCCAGTCTTTTCCATTCAATCTATCTAATGGATTTAAAGAATGATTATCAGTATCTCTAATTTGAGCCCCCACTCCTAATAAAACATTATTGCCAATAGTTATTTTTTCATGGCAAGTGATAGTTACATCACTCATGCCAACATTATCTCCTATTAAAAGAAATGCTTTATCTCTTACTTCAATCCTACATTTCCCATTCGTACCAGAATCTGAATAATCTGCACTATTGTTCATTAATAAATCTTTACCAATAATACATTTGGCCCCTAGTGATATATGAACATAAGGCACACCCAGACTTTTCAACGTGGTAAATTTAATTCCATTTGAATAGAAAGTTATATATGCCAATATTTGATAAAAAGGAAATAGAAATTTAATCTTTAAAAACTTAAAAGTCTTTAAACTATATATAAATAAAAATTGCATATTATTTACATTTAATAATTTTTAAATAAGCGTCTAACAAATTATTAACTATATTTTCTGTGTTATGCCTGTACAAGGCAAATTCGCGACCTTTTCTTCCAATTACAAAATATTTGTCAGGTTCTTTAACATAGTTTATAATAGTAGATACTATTTCAAAAACGCCATTAGCAGGAACTAAAATCCCTGTTTTTTCATGCTCAACTATTGTCGAAACACCTCCAACATTACATGCAATCACAGGCAGTCCTATTATTTGAGCTTCACAAACACTATTTGGACTATTATCAATATAGGAAGGATGCACAAATAAATCAGCATCTTTTAACAGAGCAATTAATTCATTGGAATTTTTTTTTCCGACAAATTCAACATTCACCTCAGAAGGGTAAATTTTAAGACTAGATATAAAATAATTTAACAAGTCGCTACTTTCATCTAGTCCAATGATCTGCCATTTGAATTTTATATTTGTATCTTGTTTTAGTACATTAGCACATTTAAGAACAACGTCAATACCTTTATATATTGCCTCTGATAAAGTTGATATAATTGTTATACTATTTTTTAAATTATACTCTTTTTTTACAATATCATAAAAAACAGGTCTCAAAACTTCATTAATATGAAAATAATGTGAATTTGGAGCATATATACTTGAAATAGAGAAATCCCAATTTGTTCTACCCATTAAAAATTTCGAATTCACTAAATGTAGTTTTTCCCTTTTAGCCTGATTTTGAAATCTCAAAAATAGAGCAAAAACCCCCCTTCCTGTTAAGTTTTTAAAAAAATACCGTCTACTTAAAATAAAATCCAAACTGCTTGTATTTGGAGGGAAATATGCATTTAAACAAGGTGTGATTAATCCTTGAAGATGTATAACAACCGGTATATTGGTATATTTTTGGATCGTTGCAAATACTTCTTCAGTACCAAAAACATGTACAATGTCGGGTTTGAAATCTTCAACAATTTTTAAGAGATTTGGGATTATTTTTGGCTCTGATTCAATTCTCCCAACTAATCCATTAATTACACTAGTAAAAGGGGATTTTTTCTGTGATTTTCTTAGAATTGGATAATAAGTGGTAGACCCTCTTTTTTCTTTTTCAAATCCTTTTTTATGAAAAAAAGAAACTGCTAATTCTATATTCTCTTGATTAGTAACCAATTCTTCTAATGATTCAATCCATCCACCTCCGTGATATGCTATACTTCCTTGATCGTATTTAGATGGAGTATTTGTAAACCAAAGTATCTTCATAATTGTTTAAATTAACTATTTTAAAGCCATAATAAAAACCATATTTTACACTATCTTTTGGAGAAATGGTGTTACGTATTTTTATTTTAAATAAAATAAAAATTAATTTATATATTTCTTCATTTCTACAGGGCTTTTAAGATATTGTAAACCAAATAACTCATTAATAAATTGTAGATCTTCTTGTTTTTTGTTATCAATAGATAATATTTCTTGTAATTTATCTTGCAATCGATTATACTCAGAAAAATGATTCTCTACTGCTAAAAAACTCTGTCTGTTGATATGATCTTCATTTCCCAATTCAAATGTAAATTCGCTTTTTTGATTAATCAATCTAATTTGTTTATTTAAGCACAGACAGTAACCTATATAGGTTCCTAGCTCATTTGAAAGTACAAAATCTGACAATTCTATAATGGTCCTAAGTCTATTTAAAAAATATATATCATAAATATGTCCGGCAGTTGTAACCTTATACCCTTTACTTAAATATTTTTCTGCTCTTCCAATTTGAATATCTTTCCAATACAAACAGACCAACACATTATCAAAATTGTTAATTATTTTATATTCATCAATTTTTTCGATAAAGTTACTGACATCAAAACTACTTAATACTCCGTCAATGGAATGAAAAGGAAAGACTAACAAAGTTTTACCTAATTCCTTCTTTAACTCTTCTTTCTGTAAGCATGATAGTATTGAATCTGCATAATGAATATATGGACCAATTTTGACTACGTTTAATTTGTTCCCATATTTTTTTAGCAATAATTTTTCTCGATAATCGCTAAATGTTAAAACTATACTTTTAGTGAAGAAATTATTTGAAACATAGCTTGAAAAAATGAAGCCATGCTCATTTGTTATAAGTTTTTTTAATTTCGGTTTATTAATATACTTGGCAAGAACACTATAAAACCCGTAAAACTGTATTTCGTTAATAATATAAGGATTATCTATTATTTCAGATAGCCTATTATATTCAAAAAGCCCTACGTCTTTTCTCAAATCACATTCTGCAGTAGCATTTTTTATACGACTACGATGTTTAATTCTTAATAAAAAATATATTATACAACGAGTAATTTTATATCGTATAAAGAAATTAAATATCTTACTTTTCACCTTGCATTGTTTTATAAGCATAAAGCCCACATAAAAAAATTACCATTATTGATATTCCTATTTTATAATAAATTTGCAGTTCTACTAAAATAAGAGTTGCTAGAAAACAACCTACTATTGCAAAAAACCAAGATATAGGTTTAAAATCAATAACAGATATCTCTTTATAATCTTTTAAAAAGAATACTCCGTATCCCATTATGAGATAACTAAAAAAAAGAACATACGCAGGAGTTTTAAAACCAAAATACGGTATCAATAGAAAGTTTGTAATTACACAAAATAGTCCTGCACCAAGTGTTACCTTCCAAAGATTACGAGTTTTCTCACTATAAAATAAAAAGCTTCCCGTTCCAAAATACATCGGCCTGTAACAATGTCCCATGATAAAAACAATTGCTAAAAAATAAGTTTTTTGCAGATGATCATTATTCACTGCTAATTGAAAAATTTCTTTTAACCAAATGCAACTTAAAGATGCTAAAATTAAAAAACCACCTTGTATAGTCCAAATTAAATTTCGAATAGATAAATGCTGTTTATTTCTTATCATTTCAAAAAGTATAGGTCCGGCAGCAGTATTTATTGCTCCAACAATTAAAGCCATAAGTCCTCCAAATTGTGCCGCAAATCCATAGAATCCAATTTGAATAGTGCTTACCATGCAGTATTTTAGTATTAAGCTGTCCGCTGAGCCTAAGAGAAATCCGCCATAGTAATGAGGAATCATAGGTAAGGAAACCTTAAGTCCCTTTTTAATAAGTAAGGTTTTAAAATTATAAATCGGTCTTATGCCAAGTTTAAAATGCAAAGGATACCAATAAGACGCGTTTAATAGTAATGTTGATACACAAGTCGAAAAAAACCAACCCATATAATGCAATTTTAAAATTACGATGGTAATATAATTTAAGATAATAGAAATAAATGAGATAATTACTGTTCGAATCACTACTTGTTTTGGCTTTTGATTTAGTTGGTAATACAATTGACCAAGATCAGCAGTGGGACCAAATACAACTATTGGAATGACGTTAAATATGATTATTAAAAAAAGATTGCTTTTAGCTTCAATTGGTACAATACAATAAATTATACCTGAGAGTAAAACAGCATATATTACCATCCATAAATTTAAAAAACCATAAAATTGTGCCCAGCTTTTTTTATAATGAAATCTATGTTTATAAAACACATTTGTTAATGGTAAATTTAATCCGAGCATCGCTAATACGCCAATCAAGCCCATGCTAGAATTTAATAACGACTGTACTCCATAATCTACTGGATTTAAAACTGCTGTAAAAATCGGCAACATTAACAAGTTAATTATCTTAGGTACGAATGGGGCTAAACCATATATTAAACTATGCTTAAATAATTTTTTAATCATAATATGCAATTTCTTAATTCTTAGGGTATTGAAAAAATGGGTTATCTTACTAAGAATTCAAAAAAATTAAAAATCAAAATTTTTAAGATTTAACGTCTCTAAATAGATAGAAGAACCAGATGTTGTTTCATGACCAGAATAATAACTTATCCATAATATTTCTTCCTGCATTACCATACCTGGATAAGAACAATCTCCACCACTAGCTAAAGTTTTTAATTTGGTGAATTTATTATTTTCCAGATTAAAACTACAAACAACAACTTTATTATTATCTCTCCCTGATAAAATCAAGCCATTTTTATAAAATAAAAAATTAGGACCACCTAAACTAGAAATAGGAATCTCACTGACTGTTTCCCATGTTTCACCACTATTCGTTGACTTTATCAAAAGTGCAAATGCGTTGTTTCTTCGTATTAAGCAATAAAAATCTCCTTCTGGATTAATCCTTATCGTTGCCTCAGTAGGTGTCCCGCCAATTTTTTGAAAATATTCTCCTTTACTTACGAAATTTATTCCATCTGAGCTCGTGTACAAACTAAATATGCCATTAGGATTATAACCAAAAACATAAGCTACATCGTTAAACCATGTGAATCGCCAAGGCCAGGATTCATTGCCTTCTATTTTTGCAATGCTCAATTTTTTATTGTCAAGGAGGATTGGTTTAAGATTACTCCATCCAATCTTACTCCATTGAGAAATAAAATCTTTAAAACCTACCAATTTCGATTGCTTATAAATAGATCCATGGATACAAATATTAAGAATATCCTTATTTATTGAAAATTTAGGATCTCTCAAATCAACATCGAGAACAAAGAATTCCTGTTCTAAGGTCCATTTAATTCCATCAAAACTTGAAAAAATTTGAATTTTACCATCTTGACCCAAAGAATGGGAATCAGAGTCCCTATATGTTAAATACCACTTGTCGTTAAAATAAACTAAATCGGTAAATGCTTTACTACCAGTATTATTAAATGTAATTCTTCTATTTCCAAATAAAGATGGTTTTTTCACATCAGTAAAATCATCTTCAGTACTTTGTGCACAGGAAAAAACAAATAAAGTAGATACAATTAAGCTTAGTATTTTTTTTTTCACATTTTTAAGTTGTTGTATATTAAAGTATTAGTTAAAATTTATCCAAATAGAACATCAAAAATTTATTTTTTAATTAATGGTTCACCAAAAAGCATGAATGTTTCTTTTAGTAGAAGAAATTAAGCTAAAAATTAGAGTCATTAAGTAATTTATATTTTAATTCTGCTAATTTAAAATCAACCAAATTATCTATATCTTGTACCTCCGTATCTTCTAATATTATACCATAACTTCTATCCATATAGAGTTTCCTTTCAATTCTTATTGCATCAATATTAAACCAATACCATTGTCCAGCATCATGATATATTGTTTTTAAATCTTGTGATCTCGCATTATAAAATTCCGGCCACTCCATACTAACCAAATTCTGATTATCAATTGTTATTCCTCTCCAAATAGGAAAACTGAAAGCCACTATAGGAAAAACGGAGTCAAATTGTTTTTCTAAAATTAATTCATGACCTTTTTTTAAATGTTTAATTTGAACAAGTGGAGAAGTAGGATAGATACAACATGCTAAATCAAATTTTAAATTACACACTGATTCATAATAATCAAGAACTTCGATCAATACATCAGTTGTCGTAGCGAGATCATCTGAATTTTTTTCTGATCTCATGAAAGGTACTTTTGCACCATATTTTATAGCAATTTCAGCAATTTCGTCATCGTCAGTTGACACCATAATCTCATCAAATAAACCACTTTCCAATGCGGCCAGAATAGAATAAGCAATTATTGGTTTGTCAAAAAAAATTTTTATGTTTTTTCTTGGTATTCTTTTACTACCACCTCGTGCTGGTATTATAGCAATGTTTTTTTTCATTCAGTAATCTGATTTCAAAAGTGAAATAATAAATGAATCCCAATATTTCCCCTCACTAAATGCGTTTTGCCTTAATTTACCATCAACATGAAAATTAAACTTTTCTTTAAAAAAATTAATTTTTTTATGATCATACTCATAAAGCTCCATCCATATCTTGTTAAGATTTAATTCTTCAAAGCCATATTTTATTAAAGTGTGGGCAGCATCATACGCATATACATCGTCAATATACAATTCACTGTATCCGATATAAAAGGAAAAATCAGTAGACCTATTTATCCAATTTGTATATAAAAGACCACAAGCACCTATTGGTTCATTATTTTCTAGATCTACTATTATAAACATAAAATCATTAGGATTACTGTATGTTCTATTAAACCAATTTTCTTGATTTTGCATATTTAATTCCCTATGCTCCCTGAAATTTTTTCTGAAATCTGAATTATTTCTCCAATCCCGAAGAAGAATTAAATCTTCCTTTTCCAATGCTCTCAGGCCTGTTATTTTACCTTTTAACATAATGTATCTATTGAATATGTTTTTTAGTGATATGCTCTCCTTTTAAAATGGGAGAAATCATTTTTTTTCCAACAAGCTCATTAATTTGATAAGGCGAAAAACCATCTTCTGGTATTGGACGAAGAGGCTCTAAATCTTCATGTGTAATAGTATGTCCAACTTCAAAATTGGAAGTGGCTCGTAGTGATCTGCGTTGCACAATTAAAGATTTTTTTTCATTTTCTTCAATTCTTTTTATACCGTCACCTAAGGCATAATAAACTTCATTTGCATTCTCGACCATTTCTCTCCACGTCTTAGGGTTCATTGCAAATTTGTGATCCGGTCCTTCATTATCATTACTATCTGTAAAATGTTTTTCAATTACAACCGCGCCTAAAGCTATAGCACCTAAAACAGTAGCATGACCAAAAGTATGATCAGATAAACCAAGTATAGTATCTGGAAATCTTTGTTCGAAATTTTTTAGAACATTTAAATTGACATATTTAAACTTATCTTTATCTACAGTATAATTAGTATTACATTGCATTAAAACTACATCATCAGTTATTGCTTGTATAGCATTCATTGCTCGCACGACATCTTTCATATCAGATGCTCCGGTAGCGATTAAAACTGGTTTATTCTTTCTTGAAATATATTCTAAAATTTCGATCCACGTAATATCACCTGATCCAATTTTATATAAATCAACATACGGATCTACCGCATCAACAGATTCAAAATCATAGGCGCTAGTAAAAAAGTCAATCCCTACTTCTTTGCATTTTGCTTTTAATAATGATGTCCAATTTAATGAAATACTTGCGTCTTCATATACTTCATAAACACTTTTCTTCCATGAAGATTGGTGGGATAATTGTGAGCCTAGGTTTTCAAAACCAAGTTTACTTACAATTTTAGAAGCTTGAAAATTTTGAAATTTTGCAGCATCAGCACCAGCTTCTTTAGCAAGTTCAATAAGCTTAAATGCTTTATTAATATTCCCGTCATGGTTAGCACCAATATCGGCAATAAAATAAAGTGGTTCTCCTGTTCCAATTAATCTATTTCCGAATTTAATTTTTTTATTCATTTTTATAATCGTTTTTTAACATTGCGAAACCTGCATTTATAGAAAAATCAAAATCTGTAAATAAAGACTTAATTTTTGAATTATCTAAAGTAGTGTTTAATGCTCTCTCAGCAATAAAATTATTTTGATTAAATTCAAGAGGTTTTATTGCGTCTAATGAAAAATTAAATTCTTGTGCTATTTTTAATAAAAAATCATACTTAGATATCTTTTCGTTAGCTGCTATATTATAAATACCATATTTGATGTCTTCAATAATTATTTTTTCAATTAAGATAGCCAATTGACCTACATACATTGGATTAAAAAGCATATTGCTAAATCCATTCAATTCTTTAAAATTATTTAGCTCGGTGTATCCCCACTCAAAAAGTGAATTCTTCATTGGTTTATTAAAACCATAAATATTAGTTCTTAAAATATAATAATTAGTCACTAATGTTTTTACTTTACTTTCTCCTAATAATTTTGTTTCAGCATAATAATTTAAAGGATTAACTGTTGAAATTTCATTATAGTTACCTTTTTTGCCGTCAAAAACAGAATCGGTAGAGATATAAATATATTTTTTTGCCTCTAACAAAGCAAATATATTTTCGGTCGCAATTACATTTGATTTAATTGCCCATTCTTTATCAGTTTCGCAAAAATTAACATTTATTTCTGCTGAACAATGAATAATACAATCAAAAGAAATATGACTTAGCGTATTTACAAAATCAAAAGAGGACAAATCTCCATAAAACATTTCTACTCCGGACAGAGTATAATTATTTTGTCTCGAAATCCCATACAGATTGTATTTCCCAACTTTCATAAAACATTTGTAGACTGCCATGCCTAGCATTCCTGTAATTCCTGTGATTAAAATATTTTGATTCATTTATACGAAGAACTCAAAAGTTGAATCTACATGCTCTTTTATTAAGACTCTCAAACTCTCTACTGTTTCCCATTCAGTATTCGTACCTGAGTCGTAACAAAAACCGGCCGGCACTAATTTTGCACCATAATGAGTTTTGAATTTATCTAAATCAAAATTAGTTACTGATGGTAATATAGTAAAATATTTACCCAAATCATAAGTATTGAATGAATCCGAAGCAGTAATCATTTCTTCATGTATCTTTTCTCCGGGCCGAACTCCAATAATATTAAGCTTACATTCAGGCGCAATAGCTTTTGCGACATCTGTAATCCTGTAAGAAGGTATTTTAGGAATAAAAATCTCCCCTCCCCAAGCATGCTCCATAGCATGCATTACCATATCAACTCCGCCTTGTAAAGAGATATTGAATCGGGTCATTGTTGCGTCAGTTATTGGTAACTCCCCTTCCTTTCTCTTATTCATAAAAAACGGAATTACGGAACCATTAGATCCCATAACATTTCCATATCGTACTACTGAAAATTTGATTGGATTAAATCCTTTAATATTATTGGCCGCAACAAATAATTTGTCAGACGTCAGTTTTGTAGCGCCATACAAATTAATTGGTGCGCATGCCTTATCTGTAGACAAAGCAACAACACTCTGAACATTTGTTTGCAATGCGGCGTGAATTACATTTTGTGCTCCTCCAATATTGGTTTTTATACATTCATCAGGATTATATTCAGCTAAATGAACATGTTTCATTGCAGCGGCATGAATTACATGATCAACTCCTTGAAACGCTCTAACCAATCTAGCTTCGTCTCTCACATCTCCCAATAAAAAACGAATCTGAGGGAATTTGTTTCCTGGAAATTCCTGCGCCATGTGAAACTGTTTTTGCTCATCTCTAGATAAAATTATCAGTTTTTTTATGTCTTTGTAATTTTCAAAAATATGTTTCGTTAAAGCTTTTCCCAGCGAACCCGTTCCTCCTGTTATTAATATTGTTTTATTCTTTAAATCCATGATTTGACATTTTTTGATTAAATTTAGTCCAGCTAAAATGATTTATTTTTGTAATCAATTAAAGCACTTTATTTTTTTTAAGCGATAAATTATTTAAAATAATTCAAAATTTTGCATCTTTTTTTTAACCTTATTTTTAAAACAACTTCAAGTCACTTTCGACCATTTCCTTAACCAAAGCTGCTAAGTCATATTGTGGCTTCCAACCCAGTTGCGTTTTAGATTTAGTAGGATCTCCAATTAAAAGATCTACCTCTGTAGGACGGTAATATTCAGGATCAACACGTACTACTACTTTCCCTATTTCTAATTGATATAATGGGTTATTACAAG
>Ga0247810_10002382_pt1 | contig 10438 bp, 9 predicted proteins | sample UWRJL119311C1_FD_179918 | JGI IMG/M metagenome (GOLD analysis project Ga0247810, IMG submission 179918) | Plant litter microbial communities from Arlington Agricultural Research Station in Wisconsin, United States - UWRJ-L119-311C-1 | ecosystem: Environmental > Terrestrial > Plant litter >...
ATTTTTTAAAATGCCAGGCCATGCCTTTTTTAATCATTTCCTGATTAACGGTTTGTTTTCTTGAATTAATTACTACCGCAATAAGTCTTTTATAGCGATCGTATTTCTGTGCCTGAATGGTAACGTTTTGCCCAAAGCATAAATCCGATAGCGCAATTTTAGCGTTATTACCAAAAGGTTGTTTTCTTCTTTTTTCTGGACAATCGATATGTGCCAGTCTTATTTTTATTGGCGTATTTTGGTATAAAACCTCCATCGTATCGCCATCCAAAATTCGAATAACTTTGGCGGCAAAAACGGTGTTTTTTAAATTGCCTGGATCAGCAAGGCCAAAAGCCTGCCCAGTAAAAAGCAGTAAAATCAGGGCGGTTATTTTTCCCATCCACATAAAGTTTTTTTGTCTTTGGTTGCTTTTTCAAGGGTGGTTTGTACAATTTTATATTGGCAATTGCTTAAACCACGGCAGCTGGATTTTAAATGATATTTCGTAGCATTTTCGCTGCTGCAAATATAAACAGTGGTTGGTGCATTGAATAGAATGTTGGTAAACAAAAATAGGAGTAGGGAGAGGGTTTTCATAGGGGGATGATTTAGAATTAAATAGAGGGTTATAACTTGTCTGAATGGTGTTTTACGTTTTTTGTCTCTTCTCTTTTTGGTTTTATAAATAGAGAAATGATTAAGCCAATACCCACGATTACATCAATTATATTCCATAACTCCCGTCCAAGGGCAACTTTTAAAAACGGTTGGAAAAGGAGTGCTAAAATACAATAGATAATAAATACGGTGTTTTTTTCTTCTTCCCTTGCTTGGTAGGCCAGGTATGCAAAACCAATTAATGCAAGAAACCGCACTAATTGAAAATAACCGTATGGCATATTAAGCAGGCAAAGAAAGAAAAGAATGGATAGGGTTAATTTGATTATGGTTGACATTTATTATTAGGGGCTAAGTATTATTTTTTTTTCTCATCGATATTTAATTTTTTGCAAAAAATAAAGAACATCAATCTATGGTTAATGTAAGGCCGCAAAATGCAAGACTCTAACCATTACTCTTGATTTTTCGTTAGTAAAATCATTAAAATAAAGCTAATTAGTGGTAAAAAGGCATGTCAATATTCGGAATGAGTGTTCTGAGAATAAGTGTTAATATAGCGGATAAACTAAATATTAGTCCAATTAACATTGCTGACTTTACAATAAAATAAGTAAAATTATCATCTTCCATTTCCTGATGTTCATCGGATTTAAATTGAGCAACTTTTACTGAAAATTTAACTACAAAGTACCATACAAAGTACCAGACAAAACCAACACCAATTATTAAAGAACCTGACTTAATCAATTGAACATTTAGATTGGTTGGGTTAATGTTAATTAAGTTGTCAATAACCTCGAGCACGGCATTTACGATGTCAGAAATTATGCTTGAACCCGATAAAAAAAGTGCTGCGTACCATATTGCAAATGATATTTTAAGTCTGCCTTTATTATTAAGTTTTGATTTAAACCCCTTGGTTAGTAAATGAATAACAAATAATAACAATATAAATGATAGGGTTACTGTAGATGAGATGGTTATTAATTTTATCGAGTTCATATTATTTTGATTTTAAAGATATACGCCAATAATCTGTATTTGAAATTTCTTCAGAAAGAATGCCTGGTTTTAGGTTAGGTGCCGTCGTTTCCCAGAAAAAATATCGCTGAGTGCCATAATTAAAAGCAATCCCTTCATAAGGTAGATTAATACCTATAATGGAATGACCATAATGAGCACTGCTTAATAAGGCTACATCATAGTTATAGTGTGAAAGTACAGTATAGAGTAATAAGGTTCTTGTATCACAATCTCCATTTAGGTTAGCCATAAATTCTACAGGTGTGTTAATTCCGTACTTCTCATAGCCATCACATCTGGCGTCGGCATTGGAAAGATATCTTGCCGTAAATTTATCTTGATATCGTTGGGGGTCACATTCATCAGGTAACACTATTGTATAGGGAATACGCTGTACAAATGAAACTATTAATTCTGCAAATATTTTTGGATTTGTTTTATTCGCTAACTTGATTGAGTCGAACATTAAATACAATCCTGATAATTTACTCTTATCATGTTCCTTTAGTAAAAATATTATTTTGTCATAGTTATTATCACTAATGCTTGAAATGTTAAGATTTTCTTTATAAAAATGCGCCTGATTAAATGCGCTTTTAGTTACTGAAAAATTACCGTTGTACTTATTTCCATTATAATCCTCCCAATCCAAATTATGGGTTATAATTGTGTCAATAATTTTTTCTGACTCCTCTGGGTTTGTAACTGGGGTGTATTTAGGGTTTTCAATAGTTGTGGTTGGTTTAGTAACTACTTTTTTTTCTTTCTTATATTTTGTTCCAAATATCAGTAAAGATATTGCAGACAGAAAAAACAACAGGTATAAAAGGCCTATGACTCTCAGCAACCGATACCAAATTCTACTTGGTATTAAGCTTAAAAGAATTGGGATTAAAATAAAAGGGAGTAAAAAGATAAATTTGGGTAACAGAAATATGAATAGAAGTAAAATAAAGGCAATTACGAAAATATTTCCAAAAGAAGCTAAACATCCATTTCCTTGAGATTTATTATTATGAGTATATTTCCATCTACTCCATCCCATTTTTTTACTTGAAGCATAATAGGTTTCATATCTCGAATAATTTCCACTTTGCTGAGTTCTACCAGTTGGTTTTGGAGTTTCCTTAATCTCGTCTGCGATCCAGTTACCCCAAAATTTACTGCAATCGCTATTGTAATACTCTTCTCGATAATAATTTATACCATTTTCAAATTTTTTCTCCTTTTCACCTGTTTCTCCCGAACATTCCTCAACAATCCTATGGTCTTCATGTACTTTAATCTCTTTAACATAAGCATAGAATGTCCCTGCTATTGTTCCAAAACTTTCACTTTCGTGCTTAGTTACATTGATGATTCTAGTAACAGGTACCGTTAAATCGTATAGATGTAATTTGTAGCTCTTTAAAACATTATTTTTGTCGATGATCCTGCAACTGACTGGTTGCTTTATATCTAAATGTAAAGGTTTATTCTCGGTAAAAGCTTTCTCGAACTCTTCTGATGGAATAAGTTTGTGAACTTGATTTATTACCACATCAGTTTGGGTAATTTTTAACTTATAGAAGATTTCCCTTAAAATATTTTCATCTTCCCTTTCGTCATGTTTTCCATAATATTTAATAAAAATTTCCCCTTTTAAATATGTTCTTTCTTCGTTTTTAATTGTTGTTGTTTTGGTGTAGCTCCTTCTGTTTTTAGAACTTGGATTTGTGGATGTTGATTCTGTTTTTTGCTTAGCTTTTTTATTAAGTAAAAATTGATCGTATGCATAGCGCTCATCCTTGTTACTAAGGATTTCATAAGCTTCATTTATTTCTTTAATTAAATCTCCATAATCTGGATTGTTAGGATGTAGATCGGGATGATGTTTTTTAACTTGTCTTCTATACGCCAGCTTTACTTCATCCACAGAAGCGAATGTTTCAATTTCTAAAATTTTGTAATAGTCTTTCTTAAAATCTTTCATAACTCAATCAGATTATTAAAGAAATCTTCTTGGGTTAAATACGCAGGCAAGGGTGTTTTGCGTGTGTTGAAAGGAGGGTCTATAAAAGATTCATGAAATTGAATATTCTTTAGATTGTATTTGTCGGAAAATATTAAATTGTATTTTGATTTAAAGAATTGGTATTCTGACTCGACTAATTTTCTATCATTCTCCTTTTTTAGTTTATAATACTTACTTGTTCCTGATATTGAATAAATTAATAAAATGGGCGTAAAAAAAAGGGCTAAAATACTAACAACAATAATGTAAGTTACTGGATATCTATTTGCTAATTCAATGCGTTTAATGAAAAAATTAGAGGTCGAGATGGTTTCTTTTGCTGTTAGATTGGCAGAGTTTATTTGTTGATTTATTTTCGTGATTGTCCCGTCGATTTTAAAAATTTCCTGATCTAAAGTTTCTGACTTAGCCATTAACTGAAAATCTTTTTTTTGTAACATTAATTTAGTGATATCCGTAGCGTAAAGATTTTTATTAACCCTGCAAAAATTATGGTATAAATTCGCTTTGTATAATTCTAAATCTTGATCAAGTTGATGCCTGTATAAGAATATTTTTACTGGTTGAGCCAATAGAAATCCAATCATAAATACAAAACCTATTCTTGACAAATTTGACAAATTAAAAAATTTAAATCTTTTAGCAGTGGGAAATACTTCTTTAGAAAAAGTTTGAATTAAGAAAATGTATATAGTGAAAAACATTAGAGAGAAAAAAGATGATAATAATATTTCAGCATGCCACATATTGAACATTAAATCAAATGCATAAAATACCGAGCAGAAGCTTGTTATTAAAATGCCCAAAACCAAAAACCCTGCAAGTAAGAATTTTAGAAAGTTATCATGCTCTGATTTTTCTAGAATTGGATAATCAATACCAATTAAACTTACTATTGATCTTTTGCTCCAAAATTTGACATACCGTTGCTTAGCCATTTATTCTTCGCTTAAGTACGCATCAGGGTTATTACTAATATCGCTTTGTTTTTTGCTCTTCCATATGTTAATGGCTTCATTACTTAGTGCGCTTTGTGCTTCCAGTAGTTGAATTTTCTCTTTTAGAACTCTTACGACCTGATGATTAATTACTAGATCCCTCTCTATTCCTTCCCCATCTGGATAGAAATTATGTTGGATTTCAATACCCTTATCAGCTTTTATTAATTCTTTAATGTTTTCTTCCATATAATCATATGGGCTTTTTATTAACATTAGTTTAAAAAAAATGGGTGTTAGCTCAATTGTCATAAATAAGAGTGTAACAAACAATGAAATAACCCAACCTGCTTCTTCGTGTGCTAACTTAATTCTTTCAAGCAAACCATCTAGGCCAGCAGCAACTTTTCCGCTTTCTTTTAGCTTAATTAATTTATCAGTTTCTAAACTCTCAAGATCTTTTTTTACTTTGATGAATTCAGGATCTCCTTTTATAGCTGATACTTCTGCTTGGTTGGATGCAAGTTGATTTTTAAACTCAGCACATTTTAATGAGCAGCCACCATGTGAGTTTTCGTAAGCGATATCAGCTTTTCTAACTGTGCTAATACTATCTAATCTTGCTATCCTATTTAGTTGTTCTCTAATTATGCTTTGTTTTTTCTCAATTTCGCTATTTGCAATTTTTTCAATTTCAGCCTTGTAAAGCTGCTCTTGTTTAATTTGTTTAGCATGTAATGCAACATCAATTTCTGTTTTAAACATTCTAATCTCTACAGGTTTCGATATAGTCAAGGCAATAATAGCTCCCATAATAATGCGGGGTAAAGCACCAACAAGTTCCTTTCTAGTAATTGCCTCTGTGCCATCGCCCTTTCCTGTACTTGTTACAATGAATCTATCAATATTAAATATAATTGCACCCCAAATTAATCCAAAGACAATTGAAATTAATGCCGTGGGAATGTGTGTTGGGTCATAATTACTCGTAATACCTTCAACAGTTTTAAAAGAATCGATCGCATTCCCCTTAGGTGCAAAAATTGTATAGAAAGCGTATCCTCCAGCAATAGCAGCCATTACACCAGTTGCAATAATAATTCCACCTAAACAAACGTATTTAATTTGGTCACCATATGTGCTTCTCTCTAAAATAAAACGGTCAGCGCCAGCAGCTTTCCAGAAAAGACGCATAAAGCTGCTTGATTTTGGAGATTGATAAAATTCAGTATTCATGAGGTATTAATTAGGATATGAGATATTTATAATTCTTTTGATCTGTGCTTGGTCTGAAACACAAACTTTAAATGGATTCACTTTTGTATGAGAAAATACCTTTTTTAAAATAACCGCTTTGACTTTAACATCAAATCTGTCTTTTAAAGCTCCTGGAAATTCTATCTTTTCATCAAGGCTGAGTTGGTGTAGATTTAGTATGTGTTTTGTGCCACGCCAAGAGTTTAAAATAATAATTTCTAATTGCGTTATATTTCCATTTATAGCGATATAAGCTGATCCTGATTTTATGTTTGATTTATATTTAGCTGATTTAATTTTGAGCCTGTAAGCATTTTCCATTTTCCAACTAAATACAAAGTAACTTTTACCCTCAATTATATAGTTAGCGTAATCTAAAATTGAGATATTAGGGTGACGAAAATTAAATATGTGCCTAAACCATAGCCGCAAAGATTTAAAGTTTCTCATTATCGATAATAATTGAATCATGTTTAGACGTTTAAGAACTGCATGAATTATTTTACTTATTCCTTCAAAATGAGGAATTGCCAGTTTCTGTCCCGAGAAACTTTTGGCAACCCCTGCATTTTTCTGAGAGCAGATGTTAATACATCCTTAATAGTTTTCTATCGTTTGATGTAACTGGTTTCTAAAATCATAAATTTCGTCCAGGTTATTAATTTGTGTTTTTTCACCTGCATCTTTCCCCTTAGGAAATACCTCTACATATTTATTTGCAGTGTTAAAGTGAAAGCGGCAGATCGGTTTTCGGTTGTTGTTATCGAGCAGTACACCGAAATACGATTGCGTATCTCTCGGAGAAATTCTGTCAGCAGGTATCTTTTCTCTTAAAATTGCTTTTACAATCTGAAAAGCATCCAGTTCCTCTTCTGTTGTAATGACCTTATTTGTATCGATGTTTTCATCAATAGGATTTATTTTTGCATCCTCTCGCTTTTCGATTTTTTCGTTAATACTTAGTGCCGATTTTAATCTGTAGCTTATCGATTCGTTAATAGAAATGGCCAATGCTTTTTTAGTATATTCTTTAAAAGCCACCATTCTGTTTGCGGTTAAAGGTTTATCGAAAAACCGACTAACCAGTAATTTTACAATTTCATCAGATGGATTATCGGTTTCCTTTTCAAATTCTTTTCTGATGGCTTTGATGTATTTTAAAGCTTCGGCAGAGTCGAGAATGTTTTCTAGATTGTATTCATTTTTAGTAAAGTTCTCCAATATTTTTATGGAGCTATCCTTTAAATCTTCGAGGTCTATGGTTAAGAAAGGTTTCTCATCCATAATATTTGGTTTTTCTAAATCGGCATAGAAATTATAAATGGTTCCGTTGGTGAGTACACCAAACCTGGCTTTAGAAACATGGTAATAGCGATGGAGTTGAGAGTTGTGGGCATCGGCATTTTCTTTCCAGTGTTTACATTCGAAAATTAAGATTGGCTCACTATTTTTTTTGATCACATAATCTATCTTTTCACCTTTCTTAGTGCCGATGTCACAAATGTGTTCTGGTATAACCTCTGTAGGATTAAAAATATCATAACCTAGAATCTGAATAAAAGGCATTACAAAAGCATTTTTCGTCGCCTCTTCGGTATTAATTTGATCTTTTAAGCCATTCACCCTTTGGTGTAGCTGTTCGAGCTTTAATTTTAGTTCCATAATCCAGAAATGATTTAGTCTGTTGGTTGTGAAGTAAAATTACTGCCGCCCGATATGCTTTCCTTACGGGAAACCGTAAAGGCTAAAATTCTTTTTTTATGCTTTGGGGAACAACTGCGAATAGATCCATGATGTTACCAGATATCTCTCTTTTCTCTTTGAGAAAACTAGATCCACTTGCCTTGAAAATCGCACAATCCCATTTATTATAGCCATAATTGACTATATTTGTTTCAACCAAAGGGATTGCTCAATCCCATATCAAAAACTCCAATAATTTTCCAGCAAACAAGTCTACCTCAAGTCCGCATCAAGTCCACCTCAGGTCCGCGTTTAGTCTATGTTCCAGCTATGCCTGCTTGCACCATGCTCCTAGTATGCTTCAGATCTGCTTCTTGAATACCTTAGTTCTGGAGAAAGGTACTCCAGAGGGCGTATCATCCTTGTAGAGTGGTGTAGAGAATAATTAGGGTTAGGCGGCGGCGAAGATTTGGTGTAGCTTAGCACAGAAGTGGCAAAACTTTGTATTTTTAGCTTAGGCCATTTTAGATATTGGGCATTCTTCAAAGGCTATACTAGCAAAGCTTCTGTTGGTTTAATTGGCAGTTTAATTATATAATTCCGAAGTCTTTGCAGTAAGCTACCAGTTGTTCATTTTTGGTAAACTCCAATAATTCTTTCATCATATTCAATCGTTTTTCAACGCTGCTTAAGCCAAATGGCTTAAGGTTGTTTTCTTGCAAATAAACAGGTATGTTTTTTTGAAGTGTACCTTGAGAAAGTTGAGTAATGATGGCGATATCATAAGGAGTAAATTCAAAGGTGTTTTTTTCTTTCACACTCTGTTTTAGATCGGGCGAGATATAAGTTTTGCCCTTTGATAAGGCATCGATAGCAAGTTTTAGATCTTTAGCATCGTGGCGTGCTTTTCGAACGTAACCATTTATGCCGTGTTTTTTAAAAAGCTCGTCGATTAATGCGGGTTTATTTTCTGCCGAAAATACCAATACTTTAATATTAGGTTGTACTTTTTTTATGGCATTGATCAGTTCTACGCCACCAGCAAGTTCTTGTTTACGATGATCTTCTTCAAAAGAAAGATCGGTAATAAGTAAATCAAAAGTTATTTCTGCATTTACGTTTTTCTTAATGTGCATCAAGGCATCATCGCAATAGTAACTATATTCGGTTTGCGTTATGTTAAGTTCTTCCAAAGTTTTGCGCACCGAAATACTGGTACTTTCATGGTCTTCGGCAATTAATACTCGTTTAAACATCATCATTAATATTTAGGAAACAGGAAATGAGATTTGGATTTTTAGTCCTTTCTGCACTTTGGTATCAAAGGTAATTGCTCCTTTAATTTGTTCTATACGGTTTCCCGTATTTCGGAGTCCGTTTCCTAACAAAGCATCTTCGGGCATACCCAAGCCATTATCCGTATAGTAAATATTTATTTGTTCGTTTATATTTTCAAATCTTAGGGCTACATTACTCGCTTTACTGTGTTTTTGCATGTTTACCATCAATTCCTGAATAATGTGTTCGAGTTCGTAGCGGCTTTGTTCATTTACTTTGAGCCACAATTCCGCATCATTACCAGCAATTAGTATTTTAGTGTTTTCAGTTGCGAAAGAGCTTAGTAGTGCCGAAATAATTTCGTTAAAAGGCTTGTCTGGCGACACGGGCTTCTCGTAAGAAATATCACGCGATTTTTCGTAAAGGTTTTCTATTTTATCTAAAATAAGTTCTTTATTCAGGTTTAACTCATTTTCGATTTCTGACATCACCCGATATAAACCATTGGCAACAACATCGTGTACTTTTTTCGAAGTTTTTAATCTACTCTCGGTAATCGCCTTTTGCGCTTCGGCCTTCATGTTCTCTTTTCGCTTGCGGTACCAAAACGCACCAATAATGGCTGCGGAAAGGAAGGTGATAAATCCAGCCAGGAGCAGGAATTCTCTTGTTGCCACTTCATACTTTTTTTCGGTGTTTTCTTTTTGAAGCTTAAGGTTGTCGGCTTTGGTTTTTTCTGACTCATAACGGATGAGCGCAAATTGATTTTTAGCGGCGTTTCTGATCGTTTGTAAACTATCTTCCAGATTTTGATAGCGATCGAAGTATCGTTTTGAGTTTGCAGGACCACTGAGTTTAATCAATTTTTGCAGGGCTTGAAGCTGATCGCCAGGGTTGTTTATTTCTTTAGCCGTTTGATACATCCGTTCAGCGAAATAGAGTGCCGAATCGGGTTTCTTTTTTGTGTAATAATCGGCTAATGCAAAATAACTATAGTTGAGCCCCTTTATGTCGTTTTCTAACTCACGAATTTTTAAAGCTTTAAGTAGTGGAGGTGCGGCATTGAATTGTTCATTTTGTAACCATTCGGTATAAACAAGATTTGTTAGGGTTCTTGCATATTCGGTTTGACTTATGTTTTTTGCTAAAATATCTTTGTATATCGCCAGCGCTTTCGGATAATTGTTCAGCCTTTTATAAGCATTTGCAATATTATTTTGAACAACTAATAAGCCCAAATTACCTACCGTATATTTTTTAGATTTCTCGTAGAAAGTTATAGCCTGCTTATATTCTTTTAGATTATCGGATGTTATCCCCAGATTATTATAATTAGATTGAATGTAAACATGTTGCTTCTGGTCTTTTTCATTAAAGTAAGCTATCGCATTTAAGGAGAGTTCCTGCCCGCCAAAATAATCGCCTCTATCAGCAGAAATTATGGCCATGTTAACCAGGCACTTTGCAGCACCTAGGCTATCGTTTTGTTGAATAAAGAAATCTTTTGCCTTGTTGAAATACAGAAATGCGCTATCAGGTTTTTTTGTTTCCCGATAAGCAAAGGCTTTATCATAAAAAGGGTTTTCAGTAGTTTTTTCTTGCTTGATTTCTTTTTTATAACAGGAAGAAAAAAGTATAGGGA
>Ga0247810_10002385_pt1 | contig 10427 bp, 6 predicted proteins | sample UWRJL119311C1_FD_179918 | JGI IMG/M metagenome (GOLD analysis project Ga0247810, IMG submission 179918) | Plant litter microbial communities from Arlington Agricultural Research Station in Wisconsin, United States - UWRJ-L119-311C-1 | ecosystem: Environmental > Terrestrial > Plant litter >...
TCTTAATTTTGGAGGCTATGGGATTTTCTCTTACAGACTTTGCTAAAACATATTATTCAATTAGCGAACCCGATATTGTTGCGTTTAAGAAATTTCTTCTCTCACGAGAATAAATTTTTGTGTAATTTACTTTATTTTTTTTATTCAGTACTAAAGATAATTTCGATGGAGAGGTGTAATATACACCTCAAGTTTTTTATTTATTTTTTGCTATACCATCAATATCAAATTTTACTGTACACTTAAAACTTCTACAAATCTGTCTATGCCGTCAATCTTAGCGGTACTCCCTTTTGATTTATTTAAAATAGCTTTTCCAAGTGGACTTTCAATAGAGAGAGGTTTAATTTTATCAGATATAAAAATATCTTTTTGTTCTCGATTTACAATTTTAAAATTTTGAGATGTATTATCTCTTTGAAATCTAATTTTCACTTCTGATCCTAACATAATTTGAGAATCATTAAACCCAGTAAAGTAAATTGTATCCTCATTAGATATTTCTGATTTTATCTCATCGGAAGTTATTACATCTACAATTTTAGAATTATTTTCAGTATACATTATTTCATCAGTAAATGAAATTAACGTGTTATTTGTCTTATCTTGATTCTTTTCGACTGCTGAGTTTTTAACACCTTCAATAAAATTTAATAAATTTTGACATTCTACCTTTTGATTCCTCCACCAGTTTGTTCCCCAAATTCTATGAAATACAAATCCTTGATTTTCTAGAATACGTTGTCGATGCATGTCGTAAAGATATGCATGATTACTAGAATGATATTTTGCACCATCGCACTCAATAGCAATCTTTGGCACACCAGGTATATTAAAATCAATAACCATATCAATCCTAAATCCACCTACTTTATATTGTGGAATAATGTGCTTTTTTTCCAAAACTTGAATTAATCTCTTGTAAACTTCTTCTTCAAAAGGCGATTCTAGCAATGCTTCTATGTCATTGTCAATAACATTGTCAGAGTTGTAATTAAATCTAAGTGCATCCAATACCCCCAATCTTAAATCCTCATTTCCTTCACTTACACCTTTAGCATACGCTAAATAAGCATACAAAGATGCTTTTTTATTATTTGACTTCTGAGTAACTAAATAAGACTTAAAATTCAGAATCTTTTCTTCAGGAATAGAAGTAACAATGTAATTTTTATACTTTGCTCGAGTTATTATTACATTCAATAGCTTGTAACCTTTTTCAAAATTTATTGGACCTAATCTTTCATAAAAAGAACCAGAAACATCTTTACCGTATGTAGTTGAAATGATAATTATATCTCTTTCATCACCCTGAATATTCTCAAGATTTTTAACGAAAAGTCCATTTTTTTCTAATTCTAAAATTTTTGTATTAAAGTCCTTATATTTTTCCTGTTTTTGACGTTCAACTATTTTAGCTTTAATCAAATCTCTCTGAGCAATATTAAAGGTTGCAATTCCAATAGTCGGATAGCTACCATCCTTCTTTTTGTTAATGTTATTCTCTAATATCGAAATAACAACTTCTGCTTCTTTTTCATTGACCGTGTTTTGAAAAATCCCTTGAACATTAAAATAAGTAATTGGCTTATAATCAAAAACTTGTGGCAAAGCCTTTAATTTTTGTTTATAAAAAGCAAAGTTAGAAAACTCAATTAAATAAGGATGTTGTGATCTGTAATGAAAATCCAAGTATCTAGTTTTGAAATTCATTTCTGAACCAAATTCTAGTAATGAGGAGCATGATAAGGCTAAAGAATCGAGAGTGGACTTATCTTTCATTGCATTGGAGTCATCTTCAATAATCTCATCCTCGCTTTCAATATCGCCATTATAAATTTTTGAAAAATAATTTGATGGAGGCATTTGATGTTCATCACCAGCAATTACAATTTGCTTTCCCTTTAACATTGCCGGAAGGTTATCTTCCAATCTTAACTGACTTGCTTCATCAAACAAAACAATATCAAAATACCTATTATTATATTTAAATAAATTACTTGCAATATCAGGTGTTGTTAATATAATCGGGAAAAATGATGTGAATAAATCAATATCCCGTTCAATAATATATCTTAAAGAGTATCTACGATGTCCGCTTGAGCCTTTGATGTTATATAAATTTTTAACCTTGACACCAGTATTCGATTTGTCAAAGTTGGACGATTTCAAAAATTGCTCTTTGTACCAAACATCATTAATAAAATTTACTTGATTAATTTGTAATTTTTCTTCATTTAAAAATAAATCTTCAATCAAAAATTGATCGCTTGGTAGATCATCAGTTGCATAACCACGAAGAAGCTTGTTGAAGTAATAAAGACTAAATGATACAGACCAATCCTTGCAATTGAATAATGATGTTACAATTTCTTTATGATTATCATTCAGTTTATTAAAGAAATTAAACCAATTGTAATCTGCTTTAAATGCTTCTGAATTTTTTTCAACATAAAGAATTTTCTTATCTAAATAATATTCAACCGAATTAATCAGAGCATTTAAATTTTTTGATTTCGTGTAATTTGCAATGTATCCGTCATCCACAATACTTGTATGTAATTGATTTAAAACATCTTTTAATTCATTATAAATTGGCAAATGATTAAAACTTTTTTCATCTTCAAAAACATCAGCGTTTAAGAATTCGAAATCAATCTTGTTTTGTATTGAGGAATTTACATCTTGAATCCTTTTCTTTACTTTTTGAATTTGATTATCATTGTCAGCATGATTATTTACAAATTGAAATTCACTAATAAAATCAGGAGAATTTTTCAGTATAATTTCAAGGTCTTTATAAACTTCTTTTTGAGCGATAAAATAGTCACTTATATGTTTGGAAATATCATTTAGAATTAATTTTTCGCTTTGAGAAAGATTAATTCTACTTTTCAATAAATTAATATGTTCAATTAATTTGTGCTCAGTTTCAAGTTTTTCTAAATAATTTAAATCTAAGTCATTAAATTTTTGTTCTGTTGCTTCATTAAATTGAATTTTTAGTGATTCTGACTTTTCATAAAAATTTGAAAAAGCCTGCAATTTTGACTGAATAGTGTGTTCGTAAATTAGGCAATTAATAAATTTTGATGATTTAATTATATCATTTAACTGTTCAATTAAGGAATTAAATACCTTGAAGTCTATAATTGTTTGTTTTTTATCCTTCGAAAATAAGCTCGTGATCTTGTAACTAAATCCTAATAATTTTTCTTCATTTTTAAAATCACTATTGCTTTTATATTTCAATTCAAGTTTTCTTAATAATGCTCTCTCATCTGCATATTTATTAAAATCGATATCAAAATTTTCATTTTCAATTCGAATAAATTTAGTTTTTAAATTCAGTAAAATATCGTTCAAGTTTAAGTTTAAAGTATCTAAATTATCAAGAGCTGTTGTAATATTTTGTAGTTGGGCACTTAAAAGATTATGACGATAATCGACATACTCATCATATAAAATATCTTTATTTTTTTTTACATCATTTAGCAACTTTTGATATTGTACAAAAGCTTCGGCAATACTATCTTCTAAATTATAAAAACTTGAAGATTCATATGCATTTTCTGGTAAAAATCGCCCTACATCATCATTTAATCTATACTTAAATAATCTTTGGGCATCTATAACTAAATTGCTTAAATTATTAAATTCATCAAAATTAAATTCAAAATTAAATTTTGGGTTTAATTTCATTTCGTGATCCTCATTATTCTTTCTCAATCGCACTAAATACAATCCTACTACATCTGTCCAGTTGTAGTCTGCTAGAATTTTTACATTAAGCAGTTTGTGTTTTTTATTAACTTTCTCTATCAGATTACTGATGTTTTTCAACTGAGAATCGTAGATGTATTTAGAGTTCCCATATTTATTTTTTAGTATGTCAATGTTTTGATTACGATCGCGAACTGAAGAAACTACTTTTTTTCTATCTGTGGAAATATCGTGAATAAGTATTGAATGCTGATCTAAACCAATTTTTTGTAAAGATGACTGTAATACCTCTAAAGCTGTATTTTTTTCGCAAACAACGATTGTCTTCTTTTTATTTTCTAAGGCATTTACAAGAATTGCTGTTAAAGTCTGACTCTTTCCAGTACCTGGGGGCCCTTGTATTACTAAATCTCTTATATTCTCAAGAGAATTGAGAACATTTTGCTGAGTGGGGTCTGTGGATATTGATGTAATTGGCTGAAATGAATTACCCGAATAATCATCCTGAATAATCTCTTCTCCCGTCAGCTTTATTAATTCATCATAGTCTTTAATAATATTATTCTTCTGGATTTCAAAGTATGAGAAAAGTCCTGAGTAAGTTATTAAGGCATTAGAGTCATTAAAAGCCATGTTTTTCAATTCATCCTCAGTTGGTATAGGAATAATTTCCCCAAAAGCTTTCTCTAAATTTTCTTTTAAGCCTCTTTTATCACCAATGTTCGTGTTTTTAAGAATATCATAACAAATTTCAAATAATTCATTTTTTTCAATAACACCATCTTCTAACATCTCGCTAGGAATTTGGTTAATATCAATATTTGAATCTGATTTTAAATGATTTACTAAAACCTCATTTATATATACAGGCGCATCATCAACTCTAATTATCTCCCAAGTATCATTTTTTTTTGAGCGGTGTAATTCTAATTGCCATATTAACACTGGAGCAACAGTAAGTTTTTTGTCTAATCTATCTCGCCTTATTAACAAGGGAAACCCAAAACCAAATGTTTCAATACCTTTCTCAGATTTTATAGATTCAACTTGATTTAAAATATGCTCGAACGATTTTCCAAGTGTGATATATTTTTTTTGTTCTTTGATATCTAATCCAAATAAATCTATCTCAATATCTCGCCATGAAACTTCGAAATTAAATTTACTTTTAGCTAGTAAACATTGAATAAACTCATTTGGCAAAGAATCTTTAATAATTGATAAATTAGCAATATCTAATTTATATGCAGAGTTTTTTGGAATAGCATTTAAGTGTACACCTCTTCGATTACCTACCTTTAGTCTCTTTTGTAATTCCGTTAATAGTGCTTTAGATAATTCCATACTATATTAAAATGCTTGTGAAAACTTCAAATTTATTTTTTACTAGTGTACCTCAAAAACTCATCTAATTGAGAAAGGCCTTCGAAGGAAAATTTTGCTCTATGAAAATCGTCAACTTCTGAATGACATTTTACGCATAAACATTGCAGGTTATTTCTTTTATTATTCGTTTTTATTCGATCGATGTGATGAGTATGCAAATATTTCTGTTCGTTTATTTCTTTGGCCTTGTAACCACATTTTTCACAAATAAAATTCTTTGTATCACGATAGCAATATGAAACTTGTTGCCAATTAATAATGTATCCATTGCGATCAGTAACTAACTGTTTTTTTTCGCTTTCTTCTAACGCCAAAACAAAATGACTAAAAGTATTTAAACCTAAATGAATATTAAATTTTTTACGAAGATTTCTAGTGCAATTTTTACATATTTCTAAATTTGTTGAGACATTATGTTTGCTATCACGAGAATAAAATGTATTCTTTGAAGAATTAGTGACTTTCATTCTTTGTGATAAATCGTCGGTAGTATTACAATTGTAAATATGTAGTACAGGATTCTTTTTGTAATGGCCATCATTATATTCTGGTAAAAAAATGCCCAAACGCATAAATCCATTTTTTTGGGATTTTTGGAAAAAACCAATATTATCAAATTCAAGTTCAGCTTGACTCAGATAGAATTCATTAAAATCAAAATCATATTCAACTTTAAGTAAATTTGAAAAATATAACGCAGACTTTCCTTTTGTGAAATCGTAAATCATTTTGTAGCTAAACTAGATTGTAATTCTTCGTTTGACGTATTTATTCTAAATTCTACTCTTCGAGATTTATTTAAATCTATAGAGTTATCATCCTTACTTAAAACTGAAACTTCACCTTTTTTATTTAGGGCTCGTGAAAATGACATGCCGTTAGCAGTTAACAAAAAATCTAATCTGTTGCGCTTTTTCAATTCTAAAGTTTGATAGGCTTCTAAAGTTCTTATAAATTCTAAGACAGACTGAGCTCGAGCGGAAGACAAATTAAGATTGTAAAGATAGCTTTCCTTATCTTTTTTTTTGGGAGCGATTGTATCAGTATGTCCTTCAATTCTGATTTCACTAATATACTTTAAATTTTTTTTGCTTAAAATTATTGCTTGGTATTTCGGCCAAACGTATTTAACAGTTTGTTTAAATGAAGGTGTCATTTCAGCCGAACCTATTTCGAATAATTCTTGAGTTCTGTTTACGGAATCTTGTAAAAACTTCAATGACATGTCATCATCAAGTTGTACGTTTTTACTTTTAAAATCCTTCTTTAGATTTTCACCAATAGAATTATAAATATCATCTTTGATGATTTTATCAGACAAACCTTCTAAAATATAGGCTACAGCAATAAATAAAAAGATTATAGCAAGACATGTCATAATATCTGAATATGCCACAAAATTATGATCCGACTTTGTTCTAATTCTCGCCATTATATCGTAGATTTTAAATTATTTTGAATAATTTTTGGAATCGCTTCATAGTGTCTTTTAAACATTTCATCCATCGAAGCCATCGACTGCTTAATACCTTGCATATATAATCGTTCTTCATCAATATCAATATTCCGAAGTGTAGATAATTGATCATTAAGCAACTCGATATTAACTCTTAAGTTTGTAATGCCTGTCAATTGCGATTTTGTACTCTCTAAATCCTTAGAGAATTGTTGCATTGATTCTTTTATCTGGCGGGAAGATTCGTTTAAATTACCAGTCATTTCTTTGAAAGTTGAATCTTCAACCATTACTGTATTTAAAGCCTCAATTATATCATATAACTTACCATCTTGCGCCAACAAACTTGCATTAGTAATTACTATTTTTTCAAGATTTGTATTCATTTCTTCAGAACGCTGTACTACTAACTCGTAACGCTTAGCAAAGTTTTCAATGTATGCCTTGTTCTCCTTCTGCCAATTATTTAATGAATCAATAGAGTTAGTAAGCTCAGAAAAATTTTGCTTTACTAAAAGGCCTAAAGTATCACGAAAACCAGAATTCAAATCCGAAATTACTTCTTCTAAAGCTTGTATCAATGCGTCATGATTTGACGTTGCCAGATTTTCGCCAAATTTTGAGAGATTATCTGCTAGTTTTTTATTAGATTCTTGAATACGCGTAATAAGCTCATCTGAAAAAGCTTTATTTAATTTAGAAATACCTTTGTTTAAATCGGCAAGTAAAACATTAGTTTTTTTCATTTCCAGAAATTCTGGCGATTCCGGTGGTTGTATGTCACCATATTTATTTAGTATGTTATTAACTCTTCTTTTATAAATTAGCGAGAAAATCAAGCCTAATATTGTAACTATAAACGCTAGTTTCAAACCATCAAGTAGTTCATTAACGCTTTGTTTAATTTCGCTTGCATCTGTCTTAAAACCAAAAAGACCTATTACTATTCCAATACAAGTTCCAAGTAGACCTATAGTGACAAAAGTACTAGGCATATTCTCCAATTGATAATAATTGACATATTTTCTAGTGCTTTCGCTTTTTGTCTTATTGATTATGTATTCATAGTAAATCGCAAAACCAATAATAATTAATATTGCTACAACTATAACGAGTAATTCTTTGTTCATAAATTAAATTTTTATATTAAGGTTCATAAATATTTTTTTACCTCTTTGTCATTATTTCAAATAAACACTGCAGATTCCAAATGACTGTCATAATTGATTTAATTGTTAATTTATTTAGATATTGATTTTAAGAGTCTTGATATACATAAACAATACAATGCATTATTGATTAAGCTCTTAGCCTATTTCAAACAGATACCAAAAGTCTTTTAGACTATATCAATTATTTTTTTTAACATTCAACAAGGAAATGATTTTAAAAATTATATACAATACGTATTTATACTGTTTTATTTAATGGTTAGGAACCCATGTATTAAATATATAAATTTAAAAATCACTATTAACTTAAGATTCTAATTTGACTTATTAATCATTAATTCTCCTGTCATTTACCTTATTCGATTAATTTATTTAGGTCTGGAACAAACTTTAATTAAGGGAATAATTCATTTAAAATACTTAAATTACTATAAAAGATATAAAAACAAAGGACACCAATATATTGATAGGTTTATTACGGAAAACCATAATTCATATTTTATTATATTTAGGTTCAAAATAAATAGATTAAATCAAAAGCCTAAGAAAGCTACATATCCTAGGCTTAGTTTAGGAAAATACCTGTTTTGGTTTTTATTGTAATGTATAAATCATGTTGTAATTTTCTAAAATTAGTTTAACAAACTATTATCCTTTACAAAACTTGACACTGTCAATCTATGTGCTCCTAGAATCCTTCCAATACCACTATAAGATATCTTTTTTTTCAATAGCTTTCTTATTTCTTCCTCTTTACCTGTTAGTTTCAATGTGCTGGACTTACTCCCTATTGGTCTTCCCAAAATTACCCCTTCTGCTTTTTTTCTAGCCAAAGCTTCTTTTGTTCTTTGTGAAATTAAATTACGTTCTATCTCTGCTGATAAACCAAATGCAAAAGCTAAAACCTTAGAATTAATATTGTTCCCTAGCTCATAACGCTCTTTTATTGTAAAAACCTGTATATCTTTTTCCATACAATCATGAAGAATTTTCATTATTTGCATTAGATTTCTACCCATTCTTGACAGTTCAGATACAATAAGCATATCACCTTTTTTCATTTTATTTAGTAAATGCCCAAACTTTCTTTGCTCTAATTTTTTAGTAGCACTTATTGTTTCTTCAATCCATTCATCAATTACTATGCTTCTTTCTTTTGCGTAATTTTTGATCTCAAATTTTTGATTTTGCGTAGTTTGTTTATCTGTACTTACGCGAATGTAGCCATAATTCATAGTGAATAAATTAAAATAATTAATAAGTATTAAATGTACAGTTTCTGCAATAAGAAAATATATAATTTTCATAATCTATTAATGTACACCTTAATCCAGCGATTATCTTAATCAGCGTTTTACAAATTCAACCTTTAAATCAGATAGTTGGGTTGTACTTTCATCAATCGAAAAAGGAATAAAAGAAAAGATAGAAAACATTGGAACCCCTTTAAAAGAATGGGATATAAAAATTTATCGTGGAATATTGACAGGCTACAATGAAGCATTTATAATTGATGAACAAACTCGGAACGAGTTAGTAGAGGCTTCACCTAAAAGTGCAGAAATTATACGACCGATTTTACGTGGCAGGGATATACAAAAGTACAAAGCCGACTGGCAAAACCTTTATATAATTGGCACTTTTCCCAGTTTAAAAATAGATATTGAAAATTATCCTTCTATAAAAAATCACCTACTATCATTCGGTTATGATAGACTTAAACAAACCGGAGAGGAAGGAGCTAGAAAAAAGACTCACAATGAGTGGTTTGAAATTCAAGACAGCATAAATTATTGGGAGGATTTTTTTAGACCAAAAATTATTTATCCTGAAATCACAAAATTTATTAATTTCTATTTAGATACTACAGAACACTACTACATAAATAATAAATGTTTTATACTTACTGGTGTTCATATAGAATATTTGACTGCATTTTTTAATTCTAAATTATTTAAATTTTGTTTTACCGAAAACTTTCCTGAATTAATGGGAGGCACACGTGAATTAAGAAAAGTTTTTTTTGAAAAAATTCCGGTTATGAAAATATCAGATGATGTGAACGAAATATTTAAATTAAAAATTTCAAATTTAAAAGGGAATAGCAATAAGGATTTAGAAGAAGAAATTAACAACATTATTTTTGAGTTATACAATTTGTCATCTGATGAAATTTCTATCATAAATAATTTTATATAATTAATTATTAGATATTTACATTTTTGATAAACAATGATTCTTCCTTTGTTAATCCATATAATTCAAATATAATATCATTAAGTATATGCTCGGTTGGTTCATCAAAGTTTTTGTTTATAATGATTGAATTTATATGATTTTCTATTTTTTCGACTGTTTCTTTATTTGGTATTATTATAGGTAATAATTCAATAGTATATTTTTTCCATCGATTAGTACCGACACCGGTAGCGGTTCCAATTTGATTAAAATACCATTCCAATAATTTAGAATTTAGCATTGCTAATAAATATTTTAGGTTTTTACCTGTCATTAAAAATGTTGTTGCCTCTGTGTAAATACTATCAGAATCATATGCGAATTTTGATTTATCAGAAATCTCACCCCAGACTATTTTTGGTCTAAAAAAATCCTCCCAATAATTTATGCTGTCTTGAATTTCAAACCACTCATTGTGAGTCTTTTTTCTAGCTCCTTCCTCTCCGGTTTGT
>Ga0247810_10002386_pt1 | contig 10426 bp, 13 predicted proteins | sample UWRJL119311C1_FD_179918 | JGI IMG/M metagenome (GOLD analysis project Ga0247810, IMG submission 179918) | Plant litter microbial communities from Arlington Agricultural Research Station in Wisconsin, United States - UWRJ-L119-311C-1 | ecosystem: Environmental > Terrestrial > Plant litter >...
TGATGGAAAAATACAAGCTGAACAACCAAGCGATTGTGGAAGCTGTTGAAAAAGTAATCAAGAGAAAATAATTCTTTTCTACTCCAAATAAAAAATCCTGTTCAAATGAATGAACAGGATTTTTTTATGCCTTATAATTGCCTTTTATTGACAATTTGGGTCTAAGTGTTTTTTCAATCCGCCCGTTGTTCCTTGACAATTCGGAATTAATTCAAAAGGATATCTGTTTCCAAAAGAATCTGAAATCTCGGCCAAAGTTGGTACTCCATCGCCGTCATCATCAAAATCCATGAAATTAGGAATTCCATCACCGTCAGTGTCGTCGTCGTATAAATCTCCATTTCCGTTTAAATCTTCATTTACAGAAAAAATGCCGTCTAAATCGTCATCTTTACGCTTTAAGGAATGAAGGTTGATTGTAAATACCAGCGGAGCATATTGAGGGATAATACCACCTGGTGGTTCATTATAATAAGATAAACCAGATGGAATAAATGCTACCACCACACCATAATCTCGGTACGTAACGGTGCCATCATCAGGATTTCCTACGGCTGTACCCGTTTTAAATTTAGATAAGATATTTCGCCAGCCCGATATCACTGCTCCTGAAGTGCGCGAACCAATTTGAGCAAACCATACTGGATTTTGACTAATATCAAACTGTCTATCATCTAACAAGGTTCCTCTATATGATACGAACAAGGAGTCTGCCTTTGATGGAACCTCTCCAACACCTTCTCTGATATTTAGATAATATACCTTGTAATCCACTGGATCATCAATTCGATTACCTACGTAAGGATTGGCCGCCGTGAACACTCTTACATCATTTTTAAACATCGCGTGTGTCAGCGGGTATTCGGTCTGGTTCCAGATAGACGTTTCTGTTCCTCCTTCTTCAATTTTAGTAATAGTCGGAATAGGATTTTGATTGGCATCAAAAGTAACGGTCAAATAGTGCGTTTTCAGATAATCCTCAATATCATTGATGTCAGTTGCATACTGCGTCGTTCTGTCTCTTGGCGGTTCAAGTGAAGCTTCATCGTCTTTTTTACATGAAAAAAGCAATGTGCTGGCAGCTATTGTTAGTAAAAGAAACTTAATTCTGTTCATTATTCATAGATTTTAGAGGCGCAAGATACAATTTTGATTTATTTTTGTAAACTAATTAACGTAGATTTTCAGATTTAGTATGAGAGTAGACAAATACTTATGGTGTGTTCGCTATTATAAAACCCGAAATATGGTAACAGAGGCTTGCAAGAAAAATCATGTGACCGTAAATGGCCAGGTGGCAAAGCCGTCCAAAGAAGTTTTTGCGACCGATAAAATAACATTCCGAAAAGACCAAATTACCTATAAGATTACCGTTTTAGACATTCCCGACAATCGTGTGGGCGCCAAATTGGTTGACATTTATAGAAAAGACGACACACCTGCAGAAAGCTTTGAACATCTAGAATTATTAAAACTTTCAAAAGAGCACTACCGAAAGCATGGCGAAGGCCGCCCGACGAAAAAAGACCGTCGTGATTTGGATGATTTTGGTTCTGATTTTAATGAGGAAGAAGATTCCGAATAAATTCATATAAAATAAAACAGTTTTTTATCTTTGAGAAAAATTAGCACAATGAGCAAAAATATCATTCTTAACAATCAAGAAATAGCGCATAAAACAAGACGAATTGCTTACCAAATCTATGAAACTTTTGTGGAGGAGGAAGAAGTTGTCATCGCAGGAATATCCAAAAGCGGTTATGTTTTTGCCGAAAAAATTGCTCAAGAACTCACTGCCATTTCAGAATTAAAAGTGTCTTTGTGCGAAGTTCATATTGACAAAAATAATCCGGCCAATGAAATCACGACCTCTTTAGACAAAAGCCAATATGAAAACAAAGGTTTGGTTTTAGTTGATGATGTTTTAAACTCAGGAACTGTTTTGGCCTACGGAATTCGCTTTTTCCTCGACGTTCCCTTAAAGAAATTCAAGACGGCTGTTTTGGTGGACAGAAATCACAAGAAATATCCAGTAAAGGCTGATTTTAAAGGAATTTCACTGTCAACATCACTTCAAGAGCACGTGCAAGTGGTTTTTGAAAAAGACGACAATCACGCTTATTTAAGCTAGTTTTTCCAAAATCGCATCCACAACTTCTTCTATTGATTTCTCGTCAATTGTTATCTTGTGCGTCGCTTGATTGTAGTAAAAACTGCGGTCAAAGAGATGCTTCGCGATGTATTCTTTCATATCTTCCTCGCTTTGTTCGGCAATCAATGGACGGTTTTCTTTGGTAGAAACCAATCGCTGATATAAAGTATCTATAGAGCCTTTCAAATAAAATGAAGCAATTCCGTCGCCGTTCAACATTTCATGATTATTGGCATAACAAGGCGTTCCTCCGCCCAAACTGATGATTGTATTTTCATCGGAAGCAATCAATTCCTTAAAAATTTCGTGCTCTAATTTTCGAAAAAAGACTTCGCCCTTGGTTTCAAAAATAGTTTTTATGGACAAATTTGTTCTTTCTTCAATAATTTTATCCAAATCAAAAAGCTTGATTTGCGTTTTTTCAGACAACGATTTTGCAATTGTTGACTTTCCCGAACCCATATATCCTAATAAAATAATTTTTGCCATTGAAATAAATCCTTATAAATTAAGGCGTTAAGAGATAATTAAAAAAAAAGACAAATTTAAAGCAATTTTACTTGGAAAAATAAATAATAACGCCTTATATTTGCACCCGCATTCAAGGAAATAAAATGACTCGATAGCTCAGTCGGTAGAGCACATCACTTTTAATGATGGGGTCCTGGGTTCGAGCCCCAGTCGGGTCACAAATGACCAGTCATTTAAAAATATTTTCTTGAACGCAATGACTCGATAGCTCAGTCGGTAGAGCACATCACTTTTAATGATGGGGTCCTGGGTTCGAGCCCCAGTCGGGTCACAAATGACCAGTCATTTAACAATATTTTCTTGAACGCAATGACTCGATAGCTCAGTCGGTAGAGCACATCACTTTTAATGATGGGGTCCTGGGTTCGAGCCCCAGTCGGGTCACAAAAAGAAAGTTATTTGCCTTGGTAAATAACTTTTTTTGATTTAAGGCCAAGTGGAGAAACGGTAGACTCGCCATCTTGAGGGGGTGGTGCTCGCAAGGGCGTGAGGGTTCAAATCCCTCCTTGGTCACGAATGAATTGTTTAAAATAGAAAAGTGCCAAGTTTACTTGAGCGCTTTTTTTGTTTTAAAGAATTCTCAAAGCGGAGCTTTATGGGAAGGGCGAAGCCAATCCCTCCTTGGTCACGAATGAATTTTTTAAAATAAAAAAGTGCCAAGTTTACTTGAGCGCTTTTTTTTGTTTTAAAGAATTCTCAAAGCGGAGCTTTGTGGGAAAGGCGAAGTCAATCCCTCCTTGGTCACGAATGAATTGTTTAAAATAAAAAGGCGCCAAGTTTACTTGAGCGCTTTTTTTGTTTTAAAGATTTTCTGATTAATTCCATTCTAATTCCCTCGTTCCAAATTAAATTCATTATTTTTGTTTAAGAAATTTTCAAAAACAATGAACAGTATCAAAAGCGTATTCAGCATCAAAGACTTGGAAAACCTTTCCGGTATAAAGGCGCATACCATTAGAATTTGGGAAAAGAGATACAACATCTTGGAACCCATGCGAACGGACACAAACATCCGGCTTTATGATATTGAAAATCTCCAGAAGCTCTTAAACATTACGCTGCTTCACAGTCATGGTTACAAAATTTCGAAAATTTCGAAGTTTCCTGCTGAAAAAATCCCACAGTTGGTCAAAGATATCATTACGGACAAAAGTGCAAAGAGCCACGCTTTAAATGCTTTTAAAATGGCGATGATGAACTTTGACCAAAGCCTTTTCTTAAATACCTACAATGAACTTCTGACTGAAAAATCATTCAGCGTGGTTTTTAATGAAGTCTTTATTCCGTTGTTGAACGAAATCGGGATTCTTTGGCAGACTGGAACAATAACGCCCGCGCACGAACATTTTACGTGCCATTTGATTCGCCAGAAGTTACTCAACAACATCGAGAAATTACAGCTTCAGGAACCCACAAATACTGACATGGTCTTTGTGTTGTTTTTGCCAGAGAATGAAATCCACGAACTGGCGCTTATCTACCTCAACTTTGAAATTCTGTCAAAAGGCTACAAAACTATTTACCTAGGGCAATCCATCCCGATGGAAAATCTAAAGATATTTTCAGAGTACTTTGATAAAATTGTATTCGTTTCATATTGGACGCTATATCCAGACTCGGAAGAAGTAAATGCTTACGTTCAAAAGTTCCAAAAAGAGGTCCTCTCAAACAGCAATTCCGAACTTTGGATTTCAGGAAAACAGGCGAAACATATCGCGCCAAAAGAACTTTCAAAGGCAGTCGTAGCGCACCATACTTTCCAAGACGTCATAAATAAACTTTAAATGTATCTTAAAAACTTTCCTTTGTTTATCTTTTTGCTATATTTGTTAAACAAATGAATAAAGATATCAAGATAATAGGTTCTGGATTTTCCGCCTTGGCAGCTTCCTGCTATTTGGCGAAACAAGGACACACCGTTACAATTTACGAAAAAAACGACACAATTGGTGGTCGCGCACGGCAGTTAAAGCGTGAGGGATTCACCTTTGATATTGGTCCCACATGGTATTGGATGCCCGATGTTTTTGAACGATTCTTCGCTGATTTCGGGAAAAAACCTTCGGATTATTATGAACTGATAAAGCTTTCACCAGCGTATCAGGTGTACTTTGGAATCAATGAATTCGTGACGATTGCTGATAATTTAGACGAAATTGCGGCTACATTCGAAAGCATCGAAAAAGGAAGTTCCGTTGCGCTAAAGAAATTTATGGCCGACGCCAAAAGCAATTATGATATTGCCATAAAAGATTTGGTTTACCGACCTGGCGTATCGCCCTTGGAACTCATTACATTGGAAACTGCCAAGAAAGTGAGCCAGTTCTTTGGGAATATTTCAAAAGATGTCAGAACCAAATTCAAAAATAAAAAGTTAATCCAAATTTTAGAATTTCCGGTTTTATTCTTGGGTGCAAAGCCTTCTGATACGCCGTCATTTTATAGTTTTATGAACTATGCCGACTTTGGAATGGGAACTTGGCATCCAAAAAACGGAATGTATTCAGTGATTTTAGCTTTGGAAGAATTAGCTAAAGAACTTGATGTTGAAATAGTTACTAATGCAAACGTTGAAAAAATAAATGTAATTGACGGTAAGGCCGACAGCATTTTGGTCAACGGCCAGCTGCTTGAAACCGACATTGTTCTGAGCGGCGCCGATTATCATCACACCGAAACATTGCTTGAGGAAAGCCAACGTGCCTACTCAGAAAAATATTGGGAAAGAAAAACATTCGCCCCTTCTTCGCTCCTATTTTATGTGGGTTTTGATAAGAAAGTAAAAAATGTGGAACACCATTCCTTGTTTTTTGATGTGGATTTTGATGTTCATGCCGAAGCGATTTATGATAATCCAAAGTGGCCGGAAGAGCCTTTATTTTACGCCAGCTTTCCATCAAAAACTGACACAAATGCAGCGCCAGACGGCAAGGAAGCAGGGATTTTTCTAATTCCGATTGCGCCTGGAATTGAAGATACCGAAGCACTTAGAGAGCGATATTTTGAGAAAATTATGACTCGTTTTGAAAAATTGACGCAGCAGGATTTAAAAAATAATGTTATATTTAAAGAATCGTTCTGCGTAAAAGATTTCATCAAGGATTATAATTCTTATAAAGGAAATGCTTATGGATTGGCTAACACGCTCTTTCAAACAGCATTTTTAAGGCCCAAATTAAAAAGTAAAAAGGTCGAGAATTTATATTTTACCGGCCAATTGACTGTTCCAGGCCCAGGAGTACCTCCTGCTTTAATTTCTGGAAAGTTAGTAGCGGAATTAATCCGGAAGAATATAAAATAATTGTCATTTTCTAATTACCACACATGAAAGCAATTTTTGACACCATTTCCTTTGAATGCAGCCGAAACGTAACGAAGTCGTACAGCACTTCTTTCGCATCGGCCGTAAAGATGTTGGCGCCCAGCATTCGACAAGACATTTACAATATTTACGGATTTGTGCGTTTTGCCGATGAAATTGTAGACAGCTTTCACGATTATGACAAAGAAGATTTATTCAATCTTTTCGAACAAGATTTTTACCGCGCTTTACAGAACAAAATTAGCTTGAATCCTATATTAAATGCGTTTCAGCATACGGTCAGAAAATACGAAATTCCGCTTGATTTAATCGACGCTTTCTTAAAAAGCATGAAGCTTGACCTCATCAAAACCGAATATAAAACAACCGAAGAATACCAAGAATACATTTACGGCTCGGCAGATGTGGTGGGCTTGATGTGTCTGAAAGTTTTTGTGAAAGGCGATGAAGCCAAATATGAAGAGTTGAAAAATGGAGCGATGAAATTAGGTTCGGCATTTCAGAAAGTAAATTTTTTAAGAGATTTAAAAGCTGATTTTGAAGGTTTGAGCCGTACCTACTTTCCAAATACAAACTTGAATCAATTGGACGAAATCTCGAAGCAACAAATCATTGCTGAAATTGAAGCTGATTTTAAGGAAGGTTACGAAGGAATTTTGGCATTGCCATTGGAAGCTAAATTCGGCGTTTACACAGCTTACGTTTATTATAAAAAATTGTTGTCTAAATTAAAGAAGACGCCTTCCGCTGAAATCAAAAACACCAGAATCAGGGTTCCCGATTATGAAAAATTCGGACTTTTTGCCAAGTGCTATTTCAGTTATAAATTAAATATCATCTAAATTATGTGGATTCATATAGCAGTCTTTTTTCTGACGTTTATTTTCATGGAATTTATGGCTTGGTTCAGTCACAAATACATCATGCATGGCTTTATGTGGCACTTCCATGCCGACCACCACAAGAAAGACCATGACTCTTGGTTTGAAAGAAACGACGCTTTTTTCATCATTTATGCGGTAATCAGCATCGGTTTTTTTCTGCTTTGGCGTTATGATATTTTGGAAATTGGATTGGCCATCGGTCTGGGAATTTTTGCTTACGGTTGCGCTTATTTTATGGTTCATGACATTTTCATCCACCAGCGTTTTAAGATGTTTAGAAATGCTGATAACCCTTATGCAAAGGCGGTCAGACGCGCGCACAAGATGCATCACAAGCACACTGGAAAAGAAGATGGCGAATGTTTTGGAATGCTAGTCGTTCCTTATAAATATTTCAGAGAAAGTTTTAAAAACAAAAAGCCAATGGCTAAAAAAAATACCGCAGATTCACAGATTTAAAGAAATTTGGAACAAATAAAAAAGCGTCTCGAGAAATCCAGACGCTTTTTTTCTAACTAAACCAACCTAAATTTTATTGTGGAACCATTGCTTGCAACGGTTTCAGTTGCTCCAAATCGATATTTGATTTCTTCAATATGGATAACATGGTCATGATTGACGCCGGATTCATGTCGTCTCCCAAAACTCTTACTACTGCAAAGCCAGCATCTTTTTTATTCGCAAAAAGAACAAATTCATCAATCGCATTGTCTTCGCCCACGAAGTAAACAGCACCACCTTCTTTGCCAGAGCTCACTTTCATCAATTCTTGGTACTTTGGGTCTTTCAGAATGGTTTGAACTTTTGCTCTTTCGGTTTCAAATTGCTTCACATTCGTGCTATCCGATTTAAAAGCCAGGATATTCATTTTTTCTAACGTTTCCAAAGCTTTGTTTTCTTCAGCAGAGAGTTCCGTTTTTTTCAGTTGCAATATTCGGGTGGAAAGGTCAACGGCAATAAAATCCTTTGATTCTGTGCTTTCCACGAAATACTTCTGAAGCGTTGGTTCTGAATTGCAACCCATTAGCGTCAAGCTCAAGCCAATTGCAAGTAATGCTATTTTTTTCATCTCTAAATTATTTTGGACCTTTTGAGCCTTTTGTACCTTTTTTCAATGCATCCCCACCCGGAAGATTCATCTTGTCTGTCAACATCGAAAGCTCATTCAAATCAAAGTTTCCTGTCAATGACATCAAAACCGTTTCGTCTTTGCCCCCGCCTTCGATAAACATCAGGAGTTCCTTGACTTTTGTGGAAGTTGCACCAGATTTGACGTAAATCTTGATGTTCTTTCCGCCGTCGTTTACACGCATGAGTTCTTCAAGTGCGGCCGTTTTTAAATATTTGCTTGACGTGGCTTTCATGTCAGCAGTTAACTTTGGGCTGGAAGTCACAAAAACCTTCAGGCTTTCCAGTTTTTTGACCAAGTTCATATATTGCTGGGCATCCTTGTCATTTGATTTGACATTTCCCATCATTTCGAACATTTTTTTGCCAATTACCACTGCTGTCACTCCATCTTGGCCGTCATACTTATCAAAAGCAGCCTGTCCAAAAAACAACGATGGCATTAAAGTCAAGACGAGTGTTACTAAATACTTTTTCATTTTCTTTTTATTTTAATTGTCTGCTTATTTTGTAAAGTCACCCAGACTTGCCAAATCAATATCTCCTGATAATGAAATCATTACCGTTTCTTCGCCTTTCTCGTCACCACCTTCGATGAACATCAAAAGTTGTTTTACCTTTGAAGCGCCGTTTCCTGATTTCACGTAAATCTGAACGTTCTTTCCTTTGTCATTCACTCGCATTAATTGTTCCAAATTCTCTTTTTTGCGATACGAATCAAAAGTAGATTTCATTTCTGCGGCCGCCTTGATACTTGAAGTAGAAAACATCTTGAAGTTTTCAATATTATTGGCCAAATCCACATATTTTGCTACACCTTTATCCTTAATATCTGCCTTGATTCCGCCAAGCATTTCAAAGGTTTTTTTGTTTACCACCACAGAAGTGATGTTTTCTTGTCCGTCAAATTTATCGAAAGCTGTTTGCCCAAAAAACAATGTTGGAACTAAAGCTAAAACCATGGTAACTATAAATTTTGTCATTTTTTCTAATTTTTAAATATTAACTCTTTTGATTCTTGGTACTCATTAACGTATTCCATACTCTGAACGCCTACATTTACATTTTTAGATAATAGATTCAAGGCTTTTTGAGTTTCCTCAAATGCTTTTTGGGGGTCATCATAAGTTCCCAAATCTTGATTTTGGTTCATATTATAATTGTAAAAAGTAAACATCCCAAGCAAAACAACAATCGAAGCCGCAATTGATAACCACGCCAAATTTCTTTTTTTGGCTAAAAACGGAATCTTTTGCTCAAACTTTTGCTCTTTTGCCGATGCGAAATAACCAAACATTGCTTTATACTGGTCTAGATGCTGCGCAACATCTTCAGATGAAAAATAGGTTTGCAACTCCTTTTCTTCTGCAATGGTTGTTTCTCCCTCAAAGTATTTTTCTATTAAATTTTCTATTCTATCCAATTCCATAGCTGTGTGTTTTTGTCATAAATTCTCTAATTGTCTTCCTTGCTCTTGAAAGCGCGACTCGCACCGCGGTTTCATTCATGTCCATCATTTTGGCAATTTCTTCAAATTCATATTGTTCGATATCCCTGAATTGAACAATCATTCGTTGTTGTTCTGGGAGTTCATTTATTATTTTTTCGACCCAAGTCAAACTGTCAGAATCTTCAAGTTGCTGTTGCATCAAAGGCGTTCGGTCAGTAAAATTATTATGGACGATTTGCAGATTGCTGGCTCGTTTTGATTTTAATTGGTCCAGACAATAATTTTTAGTCATTGTCATCGCAAAAGCTTCCACACTATTATATTTATCCAAACCCTGTTTTTTGTCCCAAAGTTTCACCATAACTTCTTGAGTGGCGTCTTCTGCTTCCTCCGTACTCACCAGCAAACGCTTGGCAAGTCTAAAGACTTTGTCCTTAAAAGGAGTTATGAGATTGACAAACTCAAGTTGGTTCATTTGACGGTTATTGGTCGGTTATATTAGAAAGACGAGGCACAATTCTTTTTGTTACAAGAAAAAATGTTTTTTTGAAACTAAATGCCATAAATTTACGTTAATATTTATTCTGACCAATAAAGAACATCAAGTATGAAAAAAACTTTCATCGTCGCAATAGCTCTATTTATAGGGATTTCCACCTTTTTTTCATGTCAAGATGACCTCGATGATATTGAAGTTCCTGCGAGTCTTCAGGTACGAGATTTTGTTTGGAAAGGATTAAATTTATATTATTATTGGCAACAAGATGTTCCAAATTTGTCTGACGACCGCTTTTCGGGTCAAGCCCAATTGAATACTTTCCTGCAAGGATATGCTTCTCCAGAAACATTGTTCCAAGACTTAAGATTTGAGCCAGGGCAAACCGACCGATTCAGCGTGATGTATAGCGATTACTCAGCATTAGAAGGAGTTTTGAGTGGCGTAACGACGAACAATGGTG
>Ga0247810_10002388_pt1 | contig 10420 bp, 15 predicted proteins | sample UWRJL119311C1_FD_179918 | JGI IMG/M metagenome (GOLD analysis project Ga0247810, IMG submission 179918) | Plant litter microbial communities from Arlington Agricultural Research Station in Wisconsin, United States - UWRJ-L119-311C-1 | ecosystem: Environmental > Terrestrial > Plant litter >...
CTCTGGGGGGAGAGGCGGGGCAAGGTTTCGACCTTCCGGGGCCGGCTGGGCGTCGTTTGTTTGCCCCGCTGCTCGGGTTCGAGAGGCTCCGGCGCCACGTGCGCGCTGGCGGGCGCTGCTCGTTGCTGCGAGAGTGGGGCGGTGACCTCTCCCTTCGTCTCCGTGTCCGAACTGGCCGACTCCCTGGCCGGCACCACACCTCCCGTCGTGCTCGACGCCAGCCTCGAGCTGCACGCGCCCGCCTTCGACGGCGACTACCGCAAGGACAACGGCAGGCCCCGCTGGCTGGCCGGCCACATTCCCGGATCCCACCACGTGGACGTCGCCACGCGCTTCAGCGACACCACGGCGACCGTGCACTACACGCACCCCGAGCCGCAGGAGATCGCCGACGAGTTGGCCTCTCTCGGTATCGCCGCCGACACCCGCGTGGTCGTCTACGACACGACCGGCACCATGTGGGCGGCGCGCCTCTGGTACCTGCTGCGCTGGATCGGCGTCGAGGCCCGCGTGCTCGACGGCGGCTACGCGGCCTGGGTCGCCGCGGGGCACCCCGTGGAGACCGGCGAGGCAGCCGACCGCGCGCCGGTCGCGCCGTGGCCCGCATCGATCGCCCGCCGGGCCTGGGTGAGCCAGCAGGAGCTCGCCGAGCGCAGCGCAGACGACAAGACGCCTCTGGTGTGCTCCCTGCCCGCATCGAGCTTCGACGGGTCGGCACCGACGCGCTACTCGCGCCGCGGGCACATCCCGCACAGCGTGAATGTGTCGAGCCGCGACCTGTTCAAAGCGGATGGCACGCTGAAGAGCCGGGTCGAGGTGATCCTGGCCTACGAGGGTGCGGGGGTGGACCCGGGCTCCGAGGAGGTGCTGCTCTACTGCGGCGGCGGGATCTCCGCGTCGGCCGGCGCGCTCACGCTCGCGGCGATCGGGGTGAAGGCCGTGCGCATCTACGACGGCTCGCTCGAGGAGTGGTCGGCGAACCCGGCGCTGCCGCTGGTGGTCTCCGCCTAGCCCCAGCCGAGCTCGTGCAGCTGCTCGTCGTCGATCCCGTAGAAGTGCGCGATCTCGTGCACCAGCGTCACGTGGATCTGGTCCTTCAGCTCGTCGAGGTCCTCCACGATCGCGAGCAGCGGTTCGCGGTAGAGGATGATGCGGTCCGGCAGTTCGCCGAAGCCGTACTGCCCGCGCTCCGTGAGGGCTACGCCGTCGTAGAGGCCGAGCAGGTCGAGCGAGCCGTCCTCCGGGCGGTCCTCGGTGACGAAGACCACGTTGTCGAGCCCGTCGATCATGTCGTCGGGCAGGGCGTCGAGCTCGTCGATCACGAGCGCCTCGAACTCGTCTGCTGTCAGGTCATCCATCCAGTCCCTCAATCGTCCAGGGCATCGAGCAGGCTCTCTGTCACGTAGGCGAGCCAGTCGTACAGGTTGTGCAGAGCGAGCGCCGAATCGCTGCCCGTGTCGCCCTCGTCGCCGTCGCGCTCGATTCCGAGGCGGGCCGCGATGGTCAAGCGGATGTCCGAGAGAGTCCGCAGCCAGGCCTGCGCCTCCTGCCCGCTCAGCTCCAGGGATTCGCCCGACCGTGCGAGAGAGTCGATCACCGAACGCGCGTTCGCGACCTTGCGGGTGGCGAGGCTCTGCTCGGTGAGCCGGCGGAAGTCGCTGGACGCCACCGCGTCGTCCCCGTAGGCGTCGGGGAGCAGGCGCGCGATCGCCGGGTCGTCGTTGAGCAGCGAGGTGCCGCCGATGCCCACCGCTTCGAAGAGCGGGTCGTCGGATCCCACGAGGGAGCCGAGCATCCCCGCGATCTGTGCGGCGAGGTCGGCGATGATCTCGGTCTCGACGTCGGTGAAGCCGGCCACGTACGAACCGTTCTCCGTCTTGGTGAAGGGGATCACGCATCCGCTTTCTGCAGTGTGGCCCAGAGGCCGAAGTCGTGCATCGCCTCGACGTGCCGCTCCATCTCCTCGCGGGATCCGGTGGCGACCACGGCGCGCCCGTCGTTGTGCACCTGCAGCATGAGGCGGTCCGCCTCCTCGCGGGTGAACCCGAAGTAGCTGCGGAAGACGTAGGAGACGTAGCTCATGAGGTTGACGGGGTCGTTCCAGACGAGGGTGATCCAGGGACTGTCGAGAACGGTCTGCTCGTGCAGGCCGGTCTCTTCGAGGGTCTGGTTCATGCCTCAAGCCTGACATAGGGGAGATGTACGGAGACACGAAAGGCCCGGTCTCTCGACCGGGCCTGACGTGTGTTGCTCTGGTGCAACCCTGGGGTGAACGACGGGGCTCGAACCCGCGACTTCCGGCTCCACAAGCCAGCGCTCTGCCAACTGAGCTACGCCCACCAAGCGGATGCTTCCTGATCTCTCACGAAGCAACCAGATGATTCTATTACAGGTGCGGAGCGAATTTCTCCACGACCTCGGCCGAGATGGCCTGCACCTGGTCGGTGGTGGGCCCGGGATCCGCGGTAAATACGGCTTTTCGGTAGTACTCGAGCTCGCGAATTGATTCCAAAATGTCTGCGAGAGCGCGGTGCCCGCCGTTCTTCGCCGGCGCGTTGAAGTACACGCGGGGGAACCAGTGGCGTGCCAGCTCCTTGATCGAGGAGACGTCGACGCTGCGGTAGTGCAGGTGGCCGTCGACCCGCGGCATGTACTTCGCGAGGAAGGCGCGGTCGGTTCCGATGGTGTTTCCGGCCAGCGGAGCGGCCTGTACGCCGGGCACGTACTTGAGGATGTACTCGAGCACTGCGTACTCGGCGTCGGCCAGGCTGACGCCGTTCGGGATCTCGGTGATGAGGCCGCTCTCGGTGTGCATGTTGCGCACGAAGTCGCCCATGTTGTCGAGGGCGCTCTGGTCGGGGTTGATCACGATGGTGAACCCGGGGTGGATCGGCACGAGGTCGTAGTCGGTGATGACCACCGCTACCTCCACGAGTTCGTCGACCGCGAGGTCGAGTCCGGTCATTTCACAGTCGATCCAGACCAGTCGGTCGCTCGCAGTAGCCATTACGGAAGTCTACCTTCGGGTCGGCTCACGCCAGCGCCCCGTCGCTGATCGCCTCGGCCTCGACGAGGGGCTCCTCGGCCCCGTCGTTGACGCGGCGCAGCCGCGCGTGCCCGGCGATGACGATCGCCGTCGCGACCAGCACGGAACCGCCGGCGACGTAGTACGGGGTGGCCGCGGTGAAGACGCCGGCGAGGGTGGTGGCCAGCGGGGGAGCGACGGCTCCGCCGAGGAAGCGGATGGCCGAGTACGACGACGACGCCACCGAGCGCGGCAGGTCGGTCGCCTCCATCACGCACTCCGTGAGCACGGTGTTCAGGATTCCGAGGAGGAGTCCGCCCACGACGACCGTCACCACGAGGCCCGCCTGGGAGTCGACGGCCAGGCCGGCCGCCACGAGGTCGAGGGCGAGCAGCGGGAGCACGGTGCTCAGCACCGTGGTGCGCTTCATGCGCGCCGTGAGGAAGGGGGCCACCCACACCGAGGTGACCGCGAGTCCGACGCCCCAGCCGAAGAAGGTCAGGCCGATGCCCATCGCGCCGAAGCCGAGCGGGAACGGCGTGTACGCCAGCAGGGTGAAGAAGCCGATGTTGTAGAACAGTGCGGCGGCCGCGAGCAGGGCCAGCGCGGGCTGGCTGAGTGCGCGGAACGGGGCGGTGAGCTTCGTCGGCACGCGGTCTCCCCGGTCGTCGCCCTTCAGCAGAACGGTGATGGCGATGAAGCCGATCGCCATGAGCGCGGCGGTGCCGAAGAACGGTGCGCGCCAGGTGACGCTGCCGAGCAGGCCGCCGAGCAGAGGGCCGATGGCGATGCCGAGGCCGAGCGCCGCCTCGTAGAGGATGATCGCGGAGCCGGTGCCCCCGCTCGCGGCGCCGACGATCGTGGCGAGCGCGGTGGAGATGAACAGGGCGTTGCCGAGTCCCCAGCCGGCGCGGAAGGCGATGATGCTCTCGACGTTGCCGCTGAGCGCGGCCGCCGTGGCGAACACCACGATGAGCGCGAGTCCGATGAGCAGGGTGCGCTTGGCGCCGATGCGGCTGGAGATCCAGCTGGTGAAGAACATGGCGATGCCGGTGACCACGAGGTAGCTCGTGAACAGCATCTCGGTGTCGGTGGGGCTCGCCTGCAGCTGCTCGGCGATCGCGGGGAGGATCGGGTCGACGAGGCCGATGCCCATGAACGCGATGACGCTCGCGAAGGCGACGGCCCACACCTGCTTCGGCTGGTGCAGGATGCTGGGCTTCGTGGTGTCTGCGGCGGCGCTCACGCGACGTCCCCCTTCGTCGACGTGCTCTTCTCGGCCAAGCGGATGGCGAGGATGCGCGCGGCATTGTCGAGCGTCGCCCATTCGGTCTCGCTCAGCTCGGCGAAGATCTCGCGAGTGGCCTCGGCCAGCTGGGTGCGCCATCCGCTCAGGGCGTCGCGTCCCTTGTCGGTGATGGCGATGAGCCAGGCGCGGGAGTCGTCGACGTCTGCGATGCGCAGCACCCACTCGTCGTCGACGAGGCCGCTGAGTACCTTCGTCATGCCGGGCTGGCTGATGCGGGCGGCTCGGGCGAGCTCACCGTTGCGCTTGGGGCCGTCGGCCACGAGCACCGAGAGCGTCGACCAGACCGCGGAGGAGACGGTTGTTCCGGTGGACTGCGCCGCCATGCGGGTGAGGCGGTGGTGGGAGGTGAGGAGAGACTCGATGATCTCGGTCGGATCGTTGTGCATGGTCTAAGTGTATAACCAAGTTATATAACTTGGTTAAGGGCTGTGTTCGCGTGCTGCGAACACGCGGATAGGGTCGAATCACCATGAACGTGACCCTGGCAGTACTGCTCATCCTCAACGGCGTCTTCAACTTCGCCGTCTGGCCCACCTTCTTCCGCCGAGTCGCCCGCGATCCGCGGGCGCGGAACTCCGCGGGCAAGGCCACCGCCTTCTTCACTGTGCACCTCGTTATCGTGATCGTCGCGCTCACGCTGGGCGCGGCATCCGCTCTAGCAGGAATCAGCGCCCTGCTCGGCGTCTGGTAAACCTGTACCCATGACAAACAACGAGGTAACGCTTACGCGCGGCGACGAGTACATCGTCTTTTACACGGGCGGACCCTACGACGGACAGACTGACACCCGCGTCAGCACCGACGGCGGCTACGACTCCGAGGTGACGGTTCTCGTCTCCCTCGACGGCAAGGAGTCGCAGGTCGTCTACGGCAACGCCGTGGCCAAGGACGTCGGCGGCCAGGTTCAGGTGCACTACACCTGGGACACCGCGGCCAGCGAGGCCCTCGAGGACCCCGAAGACCGCCTCGCCGACCAGTAGGAATTCTTATCCGCCCGCCCCGGTTGACCCTCCCGTGAACCTTCTCTTCTTCTCCTCGTCGTTCTGCGACCCCTGCATCCAGACCAGGGGCGTGCTCAAGCAGGTGGCCATGCTGCTGCCCGATGTGAAGATCGCCGAGCTCGATGTCGCCCGCGACACCGCTCAGGCCGAGAAGGCAGGCATCCGCTCGACACCGACCATCGTGGTCGCGTCGGCGGAGGGCACGGAGGTCTTCCGGGCGGAGGGTGTTCCCACCGTCAACCAGGTGCTGACCGCCCTGGCGAAGGCCGTCTGACGCCTCTCGCTGCGCTATCGTAGAGACCGCGCCTCCGTAGCTCAGGGGATAGAGCAGGACCCTTCTAATGTCTTGGTCGCAGGTTCGAATCCTGCCGGGGGCACGTGTGACCTGACACCGTCGTTCGGACAATTGACACCTATCTCGGAAAAGTCCTGGTCCGAAACCGCGGAAATCCGCGGAAGATCGCATCCCGGTAGCTAGGAACGTCTCGCGGTGGAATCTCCCTTGCTGGTGGCCGGATCTTCAAGACGTCTAGTGACAGATTGATCAGGCTTAGCCCTCGTGCGGACTCCCGCAGTGTCATCTGTGGATAGGTGGCGAGTTATCCCGCGTTGTCTGCCTGGTGACGCCGCGAAGTTCAATGAGCGGTAGCCGGGCATTCGCGGTGCTCTACTCCCGCCGGCTGCCCGTAAGCCGATCGTCTTACGGACAAGGCGATAGTGTTTTGAATAACTATCATTCCCGCGTTGGAGGTCCGCTCATGTCTGAAACATCTCACGTCTCTCTCGGCGGGTCGCAATCCGCCTGGCAGCGGTTCTGGGAACGCGGAGACTGGTGGCGCGGGCTGATACTCGCTGCGGTCTATTACGGCATCTACCAGCTGTTGTCGTTGCTGGTCGGCGCGGTACTTGGCACCGAGGGCGGAATCCGAGGCGAGAAAAATAGCGCGATGGACGTGTTCATCGGGACCGGTTTAGCAATCGTCCTCGGCGTCGTGGTGCTGCTCGCTTTCGCGGCATCGCTCGGGTGGCTACGCGAACTATTCGGCCCTCAGCCCCGTCGCGGGCGGCGCTGGATGTGGGTCGGCATCGTTGTCGTGCTCGTGATCAACGCTTCTGCTTTCGGCAGTATCGACTTCGCCGACGCCGGTGGCGCTCTGATTGCTTCGTGGCTGTTGACCGGTCTCTTCGTCGGGCTTGCGGAAGAACTGCTCACCCGCGGTCTCGTTGTGAACTTGATGCGCAGGGCCGGCCGTGGGGAAATCGCCGTGGCCCTTGTGTCGTCGGCCGTCTTCGCCGCTCTGCACGCGGGCAACTTCTTCACGTCCGACCAGGGCCTGGGCACGACGGGCGAGCAAGTGGTCTATACGTTCTTCTTCGGAATCATCATGTATCTCGCCCTGAGAGTCACCGGGCGTCTGATCTGGCCGATCCTGCTGCACGCATCGACCGACCCGACACTCTTCCTTTTCGCTGGCCACCCCAGCACTGGCAATCCCCTGATGATTATCCCTAGCCTCAGCACGTACCTCGTGATCGTCACTGGCGCAATACTGCTCATCGTCTTCATCGTCAGCGAACGCCGCCGCACTCGGTCTTTGACGTCGAGCCAGTAGACCGGCGTCTCGTAGAACGATCCCCTTACGGACAGTTCCATTCATCCCTAACCCGAGGTTGTCGCTCCGTTCCGACGGAGTGATCACACCTAGAAGTTGCGCGGCGCCCAGTCTTTTGCGGAGTAAGTAACGCTCGCCGCGGCACTTCGGTCGCTGCCAATTCAGAGAAACCGGTACCGATGCCGTCAGGATGTCAAGATGAGGGCGCAGAGTGGACTCCACAAGATCGAATGCCGCGTCAGCGACGCTGACAGTCGCGCTGCTGCTCGTGCAGATCGTCTGCGGAGCGTACTTCTGTTTCGCCGTCTTCCTCTCGCTGTTCACCTTCGACGCCTGCTATGCGGACTGCGACTACACGCTGGGCGTGGGGGTTTACGGGATGGTCGCGGTGACCGTGTTTCTTGTCCTAACATCAGGGATTCTCGGCATAGTGTTCAGGTGGTCCCGGCGCAGATCATGGCTAATGACCGCGGCGGGCCTCGCTCTGATGATCGGGGCGTTCTGACTGCCCTTTTCCTCATCGACGTGGCAGCCGGCTGACGGCAGCAGCCCCGGTTCGTTGAAGGGCAGTCAGGCGCTGAGCGTCCGTAAGACGATTGTCGCTTGAGCAAGTCGATCTTTTCAGCGCTGTCACGTTTCTGGCTCGGCCGGACAGGTTGGAGATACAGGGCTACAACGCGTTAATAATGGAGGACCGATGATCGGTGACGATGAACTCAATGCTCGGTTGCGCAGCGCAGATCGAACACACGAGGGAGCCGATCACGGGGATGCCCTCCACGCTCTCTTCAACGACAGCCGGGAGGGCCGGATAAAACCGTCTCGCTGGCGGAGAGCATTACTCGGCGCCGGGATCGTCGGAGCGATCGCGCTCGGGACCGGCGTGGCCGTTCCTGTGGCCGCCACTGTCGCCCGCCAGTTCCTCGCCCAGAACGTTCCAGAAATGACCGACTTCGGCGGCGAGGCCATCCCCGACAGCGAATACGTCGATCCCGCACAGGCGGATATCGACGCGTACATTGCGTCGGTGTACCCGGATGACCTTCCTCTGCCGAGCGGATACACCAGCGAAATGCTGCAGGCCAAAGTCAGCAGTATCTACAACGCCATGGAGGGCATCACCCAGGAAGTCACCTTCCGTCGCTCCTACGAGATGGTCGCCTACTGCGGTTGGGTCGACCAGTGGCTGGACGCCAACGCGACGAACGACCAGGCGGGCAGCGGCGAAGCCGCAGCAATGATGCTCGCCGCCGCCGACTGGGCCGCGTTGAACGCTACGGACGGAGGCACCAGCGACGGCAGCACAATCATGGACACCTTCCGCACCGTTGCCGCCAGTGCCCGAGCCGGCGATCGCCAAGCGGTGCAGTCCCACAGCGACTTGAACGAGTGCGACTTCCTGCGGGTGAGCAAATGACCCTCAACACTGACCAGCTGGAAACCGTCAGCAAGGACAAAGCTGAGTTCGACGTGCGACTTGAAGCGCTGATGCCGAGCCTGCTGTCGTACTTCATTCGACGGGTCACCCCCAGAGAGGATGCTGCGGACTGTCTGTCCGAGACGATGATCATTCTGTGGAGACGCCAGTCATCAGTACCACGGGATTCGGACGGCTTCCGCTCATGGGGATTCGGCATCGCCAAGAACGTGCTGGCTAATCAGCGACGAGGCCAGATTCGACAGATGCGGCTAGGTGACCGATTGCGAAATGAACTCGCAGTCGACGCGCCCCGCGCAGAGGAGGTCTCGGCCGAAGTCGAGATCGCACTCGACGCTCTCAAGAGCACCGATCGGGAACTTGTTACCCTCGTCGCCTGGGACGGTCTCGGGGTCGCAGAAGCCGGTACCGTGCTCGGGCTGCGACCCGCCGCAGCTCGAGCGCGGTACTCCCGCGCTCGAGCGCGCCTCCGGGCGATGCTGGCATGAGGAACACACGCAGCGCTCTCGTCCGAGCCATGACATGGTCTGGAGTGGCTTCGTGAACATTCTGCGATCCAGACGGCGACAACTGATTCTTTGGATCCTCCTTATTGTCGTCGGAGTTCCCTCCGTGATGTATCTCTCCTGGTGGTGGCTCCTGACGGCGTTGGCGTCCCAAGGAGACGCTCCCACGGCCGCGGACATGCACTTTCCCGAGAGCAGTGTGGTCGTCAGCACCGACACAAAATGCGCATCCGGCGGGTGCCGATCAATCTTCACCCTCCGACCCGGAAAAGCCTCTTCACCCGAAACCTTGTCAAGCAAGCTGGAAGCTACCTTCGGCGGTCAGATACCCGGGACGCTTGCGAATCCACGAACCATCGACTTCACGACCAAGCCCACAGGAACCTATCTAGTCGTGAACGCAAGATACCGGGGCGACGCCTCTCGCTCGTCATTGTCCGTCAGTTGATCATTTACCGGACGCGCCATAAGTGGCCTCCGTTCAGTCACGGGATGATTCGCGCGGTACGCAAGCTTTCGAAGATGCCGGTGTACATGGCTTCGGTTTCGACGTACTCGTGAAATCCGGCTCGTCGCGACTTAGATGTGTCGGCAATCACGTCGTAGTCCCACGCGAAAACGAAGTCCCCAAAACCCCACGACGACTCGTTCGAATACGGGGTCGGCAGCAGGCCGTACTTTTCGACCATCTCGGACCATAGCGGGCCTTTGGCTGCCATGATCTCGGCCAGGCTCATCGGCAACGGCGGCGCCATGTCCAGGTCGAAGAACGCCGCGATCTTGGGCCACATGCCCTCCCACCGGCCTAATTTAATAGGTGCCAGTTTGACCTTCCCCGATGGCACCGATGTGAGCATGAGCGAGTGCGGTTCCGGCGGGCACCAAACGTCAGGCCTGTCCGAATACATCTATTTTTGGGAAAGCGTAGGTGACTACGGCATCGTCGCGGCTCAGCACATCGACGAGGCAATTGACCGGCTGAACGCGTCGTGTGGCAAGAACTGGTTCTGTGACTAATTCACAGAGCGTCAGCGGTCACTTTGCTCTGTTCGACGTGCAGTGGAGACTGGCCGTATGCATTACAAGCTGATGAACGACTACAGCGCCGCCTGGCCGTTCTGGGGCGGACGCGATGTTGGGTTGTGCCACGACGACGACCCCGGCTTGCCCGCCGAAATCAAGGCCGCCGCCCGGTCATGGGCTGCCCAATTCGACGAATTCTTCAATCATGAGTACGGCTGGCCCACTCGCGCCATGGCGATAGCCCATCGAGAAGAAGGAGAACGAATCTTCAGGGAAGTTCAAGAGCTGATCCCGGAGCATGAGGTCGAGTTCCAGTACTGGGAGCACGCATTCAGGCCATTCAGGGACGCCCCGTAATCGATCGCTGTCCGGTGCTGATGTTGTCGGGACTGGTGCCATGCACGATGCTGTTCGGATGAGATCTCACGTTCTGTTCATAGGGGGACGCTCTGGCGTGGGGAAGTCCACGGCAGCGTTGGCGCTTCACGATCTTCTGGTCGTCGCA
>Ga0247810_10002390_pt1 | contig 10414 bp, 8 predicted proteins | sample UWRJL119311C1_FD_179918 | JGI IMG/M metagenome (GOLD analysis project Ga0247810, IMG submission 179918) | Plant litter microbial communities from Arlington Agricultural Research Station in Wisconsin, United States - UWRJ-L119-311C-1 | ecosystem: Environmental > Terrestrial > Plant litter >...
CTGATTGCATATTGAGGCTGAAAACGCAGGCCAGAGAAGGGCCTGCTTTGGGTTTCAATCAATCAGGATTTGGGGGGTGGGGGTGGTAGATAGTTAGTGCGGAAATAACGATTTGTAGGAACTTTCTGATAATTAATCGGAAGTTTCCGAATTTCACTCCGAGAAATATATATGTCTATCTGCGCTCAATTCTATTGTAGGGGGTGCATGTCTCTGAGATTCAGTCGCAGGTAAGTTAAATCCTGATTGCCCTGTAGGAATTATCCGTGAGTTATGAGGGAAGCCTCTCTGTTGAGGGGGTGTGGGTAGAGTTCAAGCTGCCGGTCACTTATTGTTACGTACCGATGAGCGCAGCCAGTCTTATACGGGCAAGTTCATATTTATACGAATCAACTTCGACAGCTTTTTTGTCCGGCATGCGCCGACTCAAAAAACCTTCAGCGGAATAGAAGCTGGGGCAGTGCTCTGCACTTCAATTCTGCATTGGACGCGAACTCACTCAACGCCACGGAGGCTTGAACATGGCTCAGCCAATAACCGACTTTTTCGTCCATAACCGCCACAAACTCAAGGTCTCTGAAGTTGAGGCAACGCTCGATGTCCTGACCTTCACAGGTGAAGAAAAGCTCAGCGAGCCGTTCAAATACACGATTGAATTCACCTGCACCGAGCAGGACCTCGCGCCCGCACAAATACTCGGGCGTAAGGCCTGGTTCAGCCTCTACGGTCCGCCGCCGAAGTTTCCGCAGATGAGCCCTGACTGGCTGACCGTTATACCCCAGCCGCCGTTGCGCACGGTGTATGGCGTTGTCACCGGATTCAAGCGGCTTTCCGATTCAAGGGATGAAGCGCGCTATGAAATCATCCTGCAACCGCGCCTTGCCCTGCTCGACAGAGGCAAGCAATACCGCATTTATCAAAAGCAGTCAGTGCCGGAGATCGTTGAGAGCATATTGCTGAGTCGCCACGGCTTTAAAAACTATGACCTGAACTTGCAGCTGCAGCGTGAATACCCCAAGCGCGAACAGGTCATGCAATACGGCGAAAGCGACCTGGCCTTTATCTCGCGACTGCTGGCCGAAGTGGGTATCTGGTATCGCTTCGAGCATCACAACGAGTGGCATTTTGAGATAGCCGAGTTTTGCGATCACCAACGCTTTTATCGGTTCGACATCGAACTGCCATTGCGCTCGCCATCGGGGTTTTCCAGCGACGACCAGGATGCCGTGTGGCAGTTGCAGACCGAGCATCGAGTCGTAGAAAAAAACATCAACTTCCGCGCCTACAACCCCCGCGAGGCCAACGCCTGGCTCAATGGCGAAGTTGATCAGACCGATGGAGACAAAACTACCTACGGCGAGGCCTACCACTACGGCGAACCCTACACCGTACTGGGCGACGCCCTGAAAAAAGATGAGCGCCTGGAAACCGAAAGCGGCCATTTCTACGCACGCCTGCGCCACGAGCAATACCTTAACAACCAGACCCAACTGAGCGGCGTCAGCAGCAGCGCAACTCTAGCTCCTGCTCAGGTGCTGACCATCAAAGGTGGCGCACCGCTGGCCTTCAAGCCCCGCATCGTGCTCACCAGCGTGAAAATAACTGCCGCTCGCGGCCGCAGCCTTGAAGTGGAATTCGAGGCCATGCAGTACTCGGAGACCGTCTGCTTCCGGCCAAAAGTGCCCGCCAAACCGCAGATTGCCGGGACCATCCCCGCCCGCGTCACCAGCCCGGACAAAAATCCCCGCTACGCCGAAGTCGATCAGGAAGGCCGCTACCGGGTCAACTTCCTGTTCGACCGCGACGAATGGATGGTCGGCCGGGAAAGCATGTGGCTGCGCCTCGCCCGCCCTTATGCTGGCGACACCCACGGCCTGCATTTGCCCCTGATCCCAGGCACCGAAGTCGCCATCGCCTTCGAACACGGCGACCCCGACCGCCCCTACATCGCCCACGCCCTGCACGATGACCGCCACCCGGATCACATCACCGACCGCAGGCGCGACCACACCCGCAACGTGCTGCGCACAGCGGCCAATAACAAACTGCGCATGGAAGATCTGCGCGGCTCCGAGCACATCAAGCTCAGTACTGAACACAGCGGCAAGAGCCAGTTGAATCTTGGACATCTGGTGAATGCCAAGAAGGAAAAGCGCGGGGAAGGTTTTGAGCTGAGGACCGATGGGCACGGCGCACTGAGAGCCGGAGCGGGACTGTTTATCAGTACGGATGAACAAACCAAAGCTCAGGGTGAACAACTCGATATGGCCGCCGCTATTGAGCAACTGGAAAGCGCCCTTTCTCTCGCTCGCTCCATGGCCCAGGCAGCTAAAAGTGCCCAAGTTAAACCCGGCGATATCGAAAGCCAGACTCGCCTGAACCAGGCACTCAAAGGCTTGACAAAATCCGGCGTGCTGTTGCATGCCCCAGCTGGTATAGGCCTGGTGAGCCCAGAAGCCGTCTGCCTGTCTTCCGGAGCGGAAAGCGTCGGAGTCATGGCTGCACACAACACAGATATCAGCGCAGGGCACGATATCACTGCAACAGCAGACGGCGGCATCAGCGTGTTTGCCCATAAGGACGACCTGCAAATCAAGGCCGCCAAAGGCAAAGTCGAGCTACATGCGCAAGGCAATAGTCTGCATGCCTTGGCGAAGAACGATATCAACATTGAAAGCGTCGCCGGACGTGTAGAAATCAGTGCCCCGGATGAAATCGTCTTCAGCTGTGGTGGTGCCTACATTCGCCTGAAAGGCGGCGAAATCGAATTGGGCGCGCCCGGCAATATCCACCTCAAGGCCTCCAACGTGCTGAAGGGCGGCGACAGCAGTCTTGGTAAATCAGCAACACCTATCCCCTCCGGCTATGCCGGTGAATACGCCATAAAAAATGCCGCGCAAGCGCCGCTGCCATTCACCAGTTACCGAGTTACTACTCCGCAAGGGGAAGTGTTTAACGGCGTGACTGATAGAAATGGGCAGACCATGAGTATTCATACGCTGGTGCCTGGGGATCTGAAGATAGAGTTTCCGGAGACCAAGAATACTGCTCAAGGGCCGGAATCAGGGCCAGGCGTCTGGATAACAAAAGAATATGACCATCTAGGAATTGCCAACGTAGCTATTGGGTTGCTCAACCGCCTCACCTCTATGGGAGATGAAGGACGATTGATGGGCAGTGATGGCAAAGATTTCAAGAATACAATGCGAGATGTTGTACAGGAGTGGCAGCCACTTGCAGAAGATGCACCATCGTCTTTATTGCAGAAATCCAAAACGCATAAATATGGAGAGATCCGGCGGATACGACAGCGCTATCTCGAAGGCAGCGATGAATGGGCTGTTGGCGGAAGCTCATGGCACTGGATGCCAGTGATTGCCGATAAAGTGTTTGAGATGGAGGAATAAAAAATGACAATCGAAAAACGTCATATTTATCTGTTTTGGGGGGTAATGGATCTCATATATGTGCTGGGATTTCTTTACGGAAATTATAGTCGTAGTCGAATTCCGTTTTATGATGACATGCTTTCATTTACAACGGTTGATCTAGGGTATGGCGGATACATGCCAAAAATTCTTTTCGCCTGCTCACTTTTGCTGAGCGTTTCGATATTTATGACAATGTTTCTTTTTTTTAAGAAAAATAAATTTGCCCGCCCTGCCGCAAGCTTGCAAGCCCCACTCAGGCTCTTTTTAGTAGTGCCCTCATTGTCATTCATTCCGTGGCTGGTCAGTGTTTTTGAGCTGAAGCATGTGTTGATAATATTCGCACTACTGATAACGTCAGAGGTCTTCAAGCTCGTTAGCCTTTGGCTTTCACCAACGCGCGCAGGCAAGGCCCTCCGCTAAATATGGAAATTATTATGAAGCGAAATTATATTTTTGCCTTCTGGGGGCTGATGGACTTAGGATTTCTATTGGCATGTACTTATTGGGGTTTAAAGATCGCCCTAAACATCCCCCAGGAAAATCTGGCTTTACTCATATGGGTAAGTACCGGCGGCGGTAACAAAATAGTAATCGCGACTCTACTTGGGTTCCTTTTGCTATGCGCCTCAATACTGGTGTCGATGATTATGTTATTCGTTCAGCATCGCTTTGCCAGTCTGCTTGGTTATATTCAAGTTCCATTTCGGTTAATTATGCTCACTCCTTCGCTGCCATTCATTCCGTGGCTCATCAGTTTAATCGAGCTGAAAAATATGGCGATCGCCCTTTCGTTATTGGTGGCCTCTGAAATTCTAAAAGTCGCTAGCTTGTGGTGGGTAGGTAAGTCCAAGCGTAAGCCGATATCAGAAAACATTTGAGCATTGGGCTCGCTCAATAATTCTTTTGCTAGGGAAAGAACATGAACGACACATCACACCGTACGGATACGCTTAACCCTCGCAAGGAAGTAACTTGCGGCCCGCAGATTAAGCACTGGATCGAGTTCCAGTTGCTGGACGAACTGGGCGCGCCGTTAGCGAATCTGCCCTACAGGGCGACCAACGAGGCCACCTGCACAAATTATGTGCCTGAGTACACGGGCCAAAGCGATGCTGAGGGCGTGATTCGCATCGAAGGTTTGCACCCCCTGCCCCTTACGCTGTTGGTGCAGGCCGATGCCTTGGCCGAGCAGTTGCAAAACCGCCGCTTGCGCGCCGTACGTGCTGAACCGCCACGGCCCGGCGTGGGTGATCGTACTCCGCTGTACGGCCCGCAACGTGCTGGGTTATCGCCGATTGAAAATCAGGCCAACGAGGCCGGGCATCTCTACCACTACGTGCGTATCGGAGAGTTGTGCGATGGGCCGCCAACGTTCGAGGCGCCTTTAGCAAACCCTGACGAGCTACCGGCCTACCATTTTCCGGACCCTAAATGCGGTGGTTTCAGCGTGGGACGTGAGGGGCTGAGTCGCCGCCATGTGCTGGAAGTCTGCCCATTCCGCGCTTGGTCGCTGGTGCTTCATCACCAGAAAGAATACAGCCTGGCTAATGCCTATAACCTAGGGTTGATGAGTGTCTTGTCATACAGCACCTCGGCCGGTAGCGAGCTAGGGTCGGTAAACGAATTCTTCCACCAGCAATGCCAGGACCTTTCGCGCACCCCACAGGTATGGGTCGATGGGAAGCCGCAGCCATGCCTGGTTGAGGATGTGCCGTTTAGTGATCGCTACGCGACCGCCCAATTGCTCGACACAAAACAGGCCCAGCCGCCTGAAGGAGATACCCAACTGTTTTACGCTATCAACGCCTCTCAGGTGCTGGTGGCTTGGCGGGGTACTGAGATGGGTTGGCCTCTTTCCGATCTGATCACGGACCTTACCTTTCGACCGGTCAAACCAGGAGTGCAGGCCAACTGTGAACCGAAGGTGCCTTGCGCTGACCTGACTTCAGAGGGGCTCGTGCATCTGGGCTTTCGTGATGCATATGAAGTGGCACGAAGGGTTTATGGGGGGGAATTGGGCAGGGTAATCCCTAACGAAGCTTTCGATAGGCAGCTGTTTATCTGTGGCCACAGCTTGGGCGGTGCATTGGGCCTGATCCATGCCGCATCACTGAAAGACATGAACCCGCTGTTGTACACCTACGGCATGCCGCGAACTTTTACCCTAAAGGCGATGGTGTCTTTGAACACGGTCCGGCATTTCCGCCATGTCAACGACACCGACACTATCCCGAGTGTCCCGCCTGAGGCCGAGCTGGATAACTACCTCTACAACCTCTACGGCCCACTCGGAACAACCTTGGGTTTTACTTGGTCGCTGGTCCAGTTGGCGACTAGTCCGCTGTTCAAGCACGAGGACCCCTTCTGCCACCATGGAGAAATTGCTGCGTTCTTCCAGGCAGAACAGCACACCGCAGAAAAAGGTTCTTCTTACGCGGCGTATCGGAGTAAGGATGGGCTCGGTGCCCCCTACCACAACACTATTGCTTCCCGCTTGCCGGAGAAAGCCAAGCTGTATCTCGTACCCAGCCTGAGCGAGGACGCCAACCGGCAGGTCAAGGAGGATCAGCAGCGCTTTAACGCCTCACTGACCGCCCAGAGTCGCGCCCAGTTTTTCCCAGCCAATGGTAATGCCAAACCAGGTCGGCTTTCGGGGCTGCTGAACCACTTCATGTCCGAGTATCAGCCCTATCTCTACAAGCAGCTTCTGGAAGCGATTGAGCCAGTCCGCGAACCGTTGCTAGAGCTACAAGCGCAACGGCAGAAATTCGCGCAGCAGATGACCGTCAATAGCCAGCGCATTCCCGAGGATCAGTACGCTCTCAGTCGTCTTTTCTCGATTTGCAGAGCCAGTTAAGTCAGGCCCTACGCGTTACTCAGCAGACTGAAGGCGGCGCTGAAGCCCTGAAGCGATTTAACGCCGTGGCCGACCCAGACATCAACTACGCGAAGACCTACGGTTAAACCTGATGAACGTGATAAAGGACAAGACTGTGTCCCATCGAATCCCCGTCGCTCTATTTGTGCTGCTATTTAGTCTTAGCGGCTGTGCTAAAGATACGAGCCTTGCTCCGCCACTTGATTCTGAACAAGTAACTGTGATTGTGAAAGTGCCCAAAGAACTAGCGGCAGAGCCCATGTGGGTCATGTATCGCTCAACCTTGTGTACGTTCACAGATCATTCCGCTTATGGCACCCCCTATAAGCGAGACGGTTATCAACGTATGGATATCACGCCAGTTCGGCAGGGACAAAGTGACCTCTATGAGGCCAAGCTTCCTATCGATGGTGGTGGGTCGTGCCAATGGCGTCTGAGCAATGTGACCTTTGGCGTGGTTTACAAGGACCCTACTAGTTTCGGCGAGAACGTCACTTACGGTGCAGGCGGTGGAATTATCGTGATCTTCGATCACAATAACTCGCCACGCGGCAGTGCCAATAGAAAGATGGAAGGAAATCTAAATCTGAAGAAGGACTATTACCCTTGGATGAGTGAAGTATACCTAGGAGGCTATAAAAAACAGATTAGTTTGATAGGTGAAGGCAACACTTATCTAATGTACCAAGCATTGAAAGCACGGAGTATATATTTCGAGCCAGTGGTGCATAGTGGTTTCATTCTTTATTCCGTACAACCCAAGGTAAAGAAAAAAGGCAATCATACTTCTTTTACTTATCCCGATGGCACCGTTGTAGCCGATGGGGGCTGGCATCCTAGTTTTCACAGATTACAAGCTATTCGCTTAGCAGCGGAGGGTAAGCAATGAACCTTACATCTTTAGCCACCTCAAAATTTTGCTGCGAACTAATAATGCAGTTAAAGCCTGTTATATTTTACCGTCCATTGTGGGTCGGCATGCAATGAAGATGGTTAGAGCGACCTTGCTAATGATTGTTGTCCTCATAACTTCTGGCTGCGGTTCGATGTTTGCAAGCATCTCGCATGGGCCAAGGTGTCCTTATGATGGGGTCAAACTAAGTGCCAGTGCGTTATTTAGCTGGGAGGCCATTGTGGCGACCGGCGGTTTAATTATCCCCATGGCAATCATCGACTTACCTTTTTCGTTTATATACGACACGTTGATGCTTGAAGAGGCTGAAGGCGACGATAAATGCTCGTGAAAGAATAGATGATTAAGTATTGGATCATCGCTTATGTGCGCTTGGTTTTGATAGGTAGATGTAGGAGTTTTTATATGTCCCAAGGATTTGTTTTATTAGGCGACCTGACCACCCACGGTGGCGTGGTCATCACCGCCTCTTCCACCCACTTCGTCGATGGCAGGCCGGCGGCGTTGGTCGGCGATTTGGTCTTTTGTCCGATCCCGTTTCACTGGGTTAACCCGATTGTGATGGGGTGCACCGACTGGTCTGAAGACGGCCGGGCCATTGTGGTTAACGGTTGTCTGTGTGCGTGCGGCTGTTTAGTGATTTCCAGCGCACCTGACTGCGCGGTGGGCTGAGTCATGGTTTGGGATCGTCAACCTCCTAAGGTGTTGGAGGCTCCGGCTCCGTTATTGCTTGGCCGCTGGGTTGTGGCGGCAGCGGGGGCGGTGCTTGTTGGTATTTTGTTATTTCTGTTGCACGCCTCCGAGCAGCTGCCGCAACTTCAGGCCTTCAATATCTGGGCATTGGCCGCTTCGCCTTTATTGTTCTGCGTCCTAGCGTTTGGTGCACGTGCATATTTCTACGGCGGGGCCGTGAGCCATCAGCAGTTTCTTGATGAGGAAGCGCAAGCCGCACAGGAAGCTTGGGCCAACTGGGGTCAGCGCTACATGGCGGTACACGCCAGTTGTGTGCTGCTGCCAGATCAAGTGTGCGCCAGCGCTTTGGTTCAGGGCTTGCCTCCTCGAATGGGGCAGGCGCGCCGCATCGTGGAACTGCCAGTCTCCAAACAGGACCGTGCCCAAGCAGCGCTCAAATTGTTGTTGCCAGCGCTAGCACCTGCTTTAGAGGCCTTGCCGAAAGAGGTTGAGCTGCGGCTGACGCTATTGAGCGATGTCGATCCCAATCAATACGACACCTTGCGTGAAGCCTTGCAGCGCAATTGGGCAGGCGCTTCACGCCGCTCATTGCCAGCGATGGTCAGCTTCACCTCTGAACTTTCACACCAATGGATCGAAGACAAACTGAAGTCAGCCAGCCCAGTCTTTGAGCTGCTTATTGTGTTGCAGGTACAGGGCGAGGCTGCGTACTCAGATGGGCTGGCTGCCATGTTGATCAGCCCTGACCACTTGGCAAAAGCGCTGAACATCCCGGTGCAAAGCTGTTTGTCGCGTCCGATGCCGCTGGATATCGGCAAGCTGGACGTTGAATTACCGGTGTTTCTGCAAACCCAAACCAGCGCCCTACAGGCAACCGGCTTATTGGCGGATCGTGCTGATTGGCAGAAGACCATGGCGAAAGTCATGTCTGCCAGCTTTGTACAAGGCGCATCACTGAAACCCGAGCAGCAGTGGGTTATGGAAACGGTCTGTGGCCTTCCCGGACCTTTAAGTAGCTGGCTGGCGACGGCATTGGCCGTGGAAACTGTGCGGCTCCAGCCACATCCTCTGCTGGCGCTGATCAAGGACCAATCGCAGCGCTGGATCAGCACTGTCACCAACGGAGAGGGGGCATGAGCACCTTGAACAATCGATGGAGCAACACCGGCAAAGTCATTGGGTTTGCTGCTTTCCAGGTATTACTGGCCTGGCTGCTGTGGCAGTACGGCGAAAAGCTGGGACTGGAAGAAAATAACCATAAGGTCATGGCGTTTTTGCTGGTCCTTTCCATCGCAGCCGTGAACTTGCTGGGTGCGCGTTTGTTGCCGTACCTCAAACGCAAAAACCACCGCGAGCAGGGACAGGCAAACAACATATTTCCTCCTGCGGATGCCGCGTTAGTCCTGCCACAGCGACAGACGCTCAAGCTTGAGGATTTGCGCACCCGCCTCCGCCAAGACCAAGGCCGCCTCTGGCGCCGCAAAACCCGTCTCCTCCTGGTCATCGGCGAACCCAACCAGATCGAAGCCATCGCCCCCGGCTTGACTCAACACCAATGGCTGATCGGCCAGAACACGGTGCTGCTGTGGGGCGGCAGTGCCCAGGCAAACCTTGCTGATGCCTTCCGGCGATGGCATGGTCTTAGCCGCTGGCGGCCCTTGGACGGTGTGGTTTGGGCGCTGGATAAAAGCCAGAGCGCTGACGGCGCGGCGATGCGGGTCGGGGTTCAGCAGGTGCAGGGGTTGGCTCAGGCGTTGCGCTGGCAGTTGCCGTTGTATGTGTGGCAGGTCTGCGCCAGTAAGTGGTCCCAGGCCGGACGTCCGGAGCAGCCGGTGGGTTGTCTGTTGCCTGCGCAGTTCACAGCGGAGCAATTGGAGGCCGGTTTGGGCGAGTTGGTGCAGCCGTTGCGGCAGCTAGGCATCGCCCAGGTTGAAGAGAAGATGAGCCACGACTTTCTGTGGCGGCTGTCCTACGACCTGCAAACCGAAGGCATTGCCCGTTGGCGCAAAGCGCTCTCTCCATTGCTGGGTGACATAGCCCGTCAAGTGCTGTTGCGTGGGTTGTGGTTCAGCCTGCCGCTGCAACGGGCGCAAAGCGAGGGGGACAATACCTGGCCACCTGAGGAAAGCTGGCTGGGTGTCGTTGAAGACAAGAACAGTAACCCGCGACGCCTGGGCGGGCATTCCGCTCGGGTCGCTTATGCCGTAATGCTGTGTCTAGCGGCGGTGTGGGGCACGGGCATGGCGCTGTCCTTCGTCAGCAACCGTGCGCTCATCATCCAAGTACAAACCGCTTTGGCCGCCGTGCAGCAAATCGGTAGCGACGATGAGCAACACAAGGACGAACAACTCACCGCCCTCAATGAACTCATGCGCGAACTGGGCCGGCTGGATTATCGCGCCGAGCATGGCGTGTCTTGGCATCTGCGTTTCGGCCTGAGTCAGAATCAGGCCCTGCTGAATGCGTTATGGCCCCGGTATGTCGAAGCCAACCAACGCC
>Ga0247810_10002391_pt1 | contig 10414 bp, 7 predicted proteins | sample UWRJL119311C1_FD_179918 | JGI IMG/M metagenome (GOLD analysis project Ga0247810, IMG submission 179918) | Plant litter microbial communities from Arlington Agricultural Research Station in Wisconsin, United States - UWRJ-L119-311C-1 | ecosystem: Environmental > Terrestrial > Plant litter >...
TACAAAAAAATTTAAAATTTTTAAAAATTCAAAAAAAAAAAAAAAAATATCAATCTTTATCTCTAGAAAGAGTATGTTGTAACAATTAATCCGAAGAGAACATCCCCCTCCGGATTAAAAGTATTGTTTATTCTAAATCTTAGAATGCGTAAACCAAAGCTAAAAGTACTTGAGAAGCAGATTTAGCAGGAGCTAAGTCAGAATCTACAAACATAACTTCATCTGAATTAGAATCAAGTCTAAACTCTGGAATAATAGTCAAACCGTTGATTTTATAATTTCCTGACAAAGTAAAAGCTGTAATATCTGTATCTAAAGAACCTTCTTTAGATTTAAAATATTCACCGCGCAATCCCAAAGAAAAAGCATCACTAATCGCATAAGATGGGTATAAAGCAGCTCCTGTATAACCAACATCGCCTTCGTTTGAAAAATCAGCAGCGTTTAAACCTAATTTGAATTTTTCAGATAATTGGAATGTGGCAGTCAAGTCAATAATAGTCCCACTTACAGAACCATCCATAAAATTCAAATAAGCACTCGCTTTATCAGTTACATAAGATAATTGACCTCCTACAGCATTTAATCCTTTTACTGGATCAGCATTATAGTAATTCCATGAGTCATTAAAAAGACCTACCATTGCTCCAAATTTCTCTGTTATGGCATAATTTGCTTTAATCCCTGCATTTTGAAATGGTCCTGTAGAAAATAAATAAGAAGTAGAGTAGTGAAAGTTACCTACTGGAGATATTACCTCGTACCCAATAAATGTTCCCATATAACCTGCAGTCAAACTCAGTTTATCAGAAACTGCATAAGAAGCATATAAATTTTGGATGTGAAATGAATTCTCCTCATTTGCAGCAGCTCCATCACCATTTGGCAATGATTGGTATTGTCCTCTTGGCCCAAAAGAAATTTCACCTACAAAAGAAATGTTTTTTATTTTTTTCTTCAATGCAATATCTAACATTCCTAAAGAAACTGAATTCTGATCTGTTGCGAAGCTTGTTGGGATATTAGGAACTTTAGCAAAATCATATTTGTAATAGATATCCCCAGAACCTGAAATTTCTAAAGGAGTAGTTTCTGGAGCTTCATCTTGCGCAAATGCAATACTTGTTGTTAAAGCTAATGTTAAAATACATAATAATTTTTTCATGTGTAAATTGGTTTTTAGTTATTAATTGATTCTGGTTAGTTAAATTTTTATCTGTTTATATATAATACGATTTCACTTTTTTGAACTTCAAATCTGTCTAAATCATCATCATTTTCTTCAGCGAATTTATTAACTTTTGTATGAGTACAAGAATCGAAATCTATTTTTTTAATGTTTTTGAAGCAGAATTATGGATTACAAAAATTAAATTAAAAATAATCGTTATTTCACATTTATACAGATTGGTTTTTAAAAATACAATAACGCATTTTATCCAATTTTATAAAAAATATGGGGTATGTAAAAAATTAAAAACCAAAAAAGACCCATATTTCTGACTTTTATAACTACAAAAAAACAAAATGCCCCAAAAAAATAGGGGTGATGTATAATTAAGTAAAAAATAGCTTTTTCAAAAGCAAGCACATGACAGTAATATAAAAGCAATCTAAATTCTTACAAAAGGTAACGCCAAACTAATTCAAAACCATTTATAATCTACCTAAAAGCAAATAGCCTGCTCAAAATGAACAGGCTATCCTATAATTGGAAAAGTTAACAGAACTTACTCCTGATTATTATATTTTCTCAAAAATTGACGAACTTTAATTCCAGACTCTTTCAAATCCTTTTCTTTCCAATTCCCTTCTGATTTTGCTGATTTTTGTAAAATAGAGCAGGTTTCATCTTTATCAGAAACAGACCAGGTAATCCAGCTTAATTTTCTGGGTTCCATCCAATCGATATATTCCTGCCATGCTTTCATATTCAGAGGTCCGTCTCCAGACGCTTCCATACCGGCTGATTCTGAAATAAATATCGGCAAACCGCTTTTTATTGCATCATCAGTTCTGTCTCTCAATTCTTTTCCATGAGTAGCTGCGTAGAAATGCATAGTGTACATCAAATTATCATATCCTCTAATAGGATCTGCAGCCGGAAGATCAACGTCCTGATCCCAATGAGGACATCCAACCAGAATAATGTTATTAGGATCATTTTCCCTAATTACCTTAATTACTTCTTCTGCATACGTTTTAACTTCCCACCATGTTTCATGATCGGGCTCATTAAATACTTCGTATATTATATTGGGATATTTACCATACTTTTTAGACATTTCCGCAAAAAAAACTGTCGCTTCTTTTAGATTAACATTATGGCTGTGCCAATCTATAATCACATATATATCTGATTTTATTGCTCCTTTTATAACTGCCTCAATTTTATCTTTCGAAAACTGTGGGTCCTTTATATAAGACATCTCCCCTAATTCGATTCCCATAGCAGCACGAACAACATTACAATTGAAATCTTTTTTGAGCCAATGAACAGCCTTTTCATTGTAAAATCTTGGCCACATGCTATGCCATCCAAAACTCATTCCGCGTAAAACTACCGGATTATTATTTTTATCTATTAATTGCGTTCCCTGAACACTTAACTGACCATGATTTTTTACAAATTGGGCATTTGCTAAACAAAACATTAATAATAAGGTAGTAATAAAAAGTTTGGTCTTTGATTTCATATTAAAGAGTATTATGGAATTAATCTGAGTGTAATAACATCATGCGAAGCAATATCGTCCTTAAAATTCTTTTTTGTATTTCCTGCTTCTTTATTCTTCCAAAGGTCTTTCAGCTTAAAAACCATCTTATCAAAATCGGCTTCATAACCAAAATCTACATCTTTGATTATGTGTTTTTTCCAGTCAAAATTTATTTTTTTAGCTGCATCGCTTCTGTTTAAAAAAGTAATCGCCCAATTTCCATAAGATAAAGGCTTTACCCAAACTTCCAATCCATCCTCTGCCATATATTTAAAACCCTGAATACCTAATTTATCCTGACTTATGGCAATTAATTCTTTATTGGTTAAAATTGCCAATGTTTCTTTTGACATTTTTCTGTAATCATTTCCGCTAAACAATGGTGATGCCAGCATACACCATAAACTAAAATGTGCCTTATCTTCGGTGTCATTCATTTCATTCCCCACCTCCATCATATCAAAATCATTCCAATGGTCAGGACCTGAATATTTACGAATGTCTTTACGCATGTCTGCAATTTTCATGAATCCCCAAGACGACCAATTTTCAGGATGTTTAAATTCGCAATCAAAGCAAGGATAGATATCTCCTGAGATCCTCCACAGGTTCCCAACAGGTTTCCCCCACTCCCAAGGCTGGTTATCGCCCCATTCGCAAAGGCTAAAAACAATTGGTCTTCCGGCAGTTTTTAATGCATTACTCATTGTTGCATAAGCTTCGGGAGCCGTGATTCCTTTCGTGTTGCACCAATCGTATTTCAGGAAATCGATTCCCAGCTTAGCATAAAAACGGGCGTCCTGATATTCGTAACCTCGAGTTCCGGGATATCCGGCACAAGTTTGCGTTCCTGCACAATTGTACAAACCAAATTTCAAACCTTTGCTGTGTACATAATCTATTACAGCTTTCATTCCGTTTGGAAATTTAATCGGATCAGGAACTAAATCTCCATTTGCATCTCTTTCTTTGGCCATCCAGCCATCGTCCAATACTATATAATTGTAACCTGCTGCTGCCATTCCTGATGAAACCATTATGTCTGCAGTTTCTTTTACTAATTTCTCATCGATATTAGTAGCAAAAGTATTCCATGAATTCCATCCCATTGGAGGAGTCATTGCCAAGCCATCGAATTTTCCGGCTGTTTGATTATGTGTATTTCCCTGGCTAAAAGCTAAACTGTACAACCCTACCACAAAAAATAGTAATACTGCTTTTTTCATTTTTTATTATTTTAATATTATATAATATATTGGTTAACACCTTTTTTAAAAAATTGAGAGGCACTAACTGATGTAAAAAACTCCATCTCAAAACATCGAAATGGAGTTTATTGCTTTAAAAAGTAACAGGATTAAATCACAATCAAATTTTTTGTTTTCACTATTCCATTTGAGTATGTTACCTGAACCACGTACATTCCTGGTATTAAAGAAGATCCTACAGTTGATTTAAGAGCAAATGCTGTATTCGAATTTGTTAATGAAAATGTCGTTTTTAAAACACCTGAGTTATTATAAATTCTACATGTAGCTGGTAAAGCCTGAGTAACTGGTGGGGCTGTAATTGTGATGTATCCATTACTATACGGATTTGGAGCAACTGTTATTTCATAATTTAGTCCCGGAGCATTATTAGCACAATTTGTCAGATTTAAAGAAACCGAATTTGAGTATGAGGTTGAAGTAATTGAATTAGATTGGCAACCCGATGTAAAAGACGTACAACTTATATCATATAAAAAATAAGGAACCTCATTTAATGGCAACTTCAATTCGAATATGTTCTTAGAAGTTTGTGTAATTATCACACTCGGATCTGCTATTCTAGGCGAAATTGAAAAGTTGCTATTTGGACTTGGATTCGGATTAGTAATAACATTCAATGTAATGATATGATATTGAGACGTACAATAATCATTTGTTTTAGTAACATAATAACTTGGAGTTACCGGTGTTTCAGCAGCATCGAATACAAACAAATTACTCTGGGCAACAACATTATCGCTACTATCCAGAAATTTTACTTGCAAAGTTGTGCCTCCAGGAATAGACGCTGAATTTCTAAGCAAAACTTTCGACATTGCCAGTGGTGATGGATCACCTCCAATTGTTACAGTTGGGTCACTGCACATCCATTGCATTTTAGCATAAGATACAGAAGGTGGTGAAACCGTATATACTGGATTTGCTGCTATACAATAAGGATTACGTCCAGTTAATGATTGCGCTTTTCCGATAAATCCGGTTGACATTAGAACAAAACTTAATACAAAAAATTTAATTTTTCTTGAAAGTTGGAAAGTGTGGTTGCTAGTAAAGTCATTCTTTTTCATAGTTATACTTTTAAATTAGTTTGAATAAATTTAGTACGAAAATTAAACAGAAATCAATAGTATTTATTCAAACAGCAGTACTAAAAATACACATAACAAAATGACTATCAGGCAACAATATCTTTAATATAAAAAAGTGTTCCCTAATTTTTCAATTAGGGAACACTTACAACCAATCTCAAAATAAATATTTTTTTCTTACTTCAAAATAAAACCAATATTATCTAAATAATAAGTTGATTTTTCACCTGTAAAATCTTTTAAAACCAAAGTCTGTAAACCAGTAATTTCAAATGGCCATTCAGTCCATGGCAAATTATACTCTTTCCATTCTGTGGTTACATCAATCACTCTAGCTTCAGGATCAGACCAATGCCCATTTAAAATAATAGCAACTTTCCCGACTTTTGCTCCTTTAATGGATAATCTTATCCCTTTATAATTTGCTACATCAATCGTTGCCCAATCTTTGTTTCTGAATTGAGTTCCACTCCATCCATCATTAACTGATTTAATCATTAACTCTCCCTGAAGCACTCCCGGACTAGAAACAGATGTTACCTTATCATCACCTCCGTCATAAAACCAATTATTAGACCAGTCATCATCAAACAAAGCAGTTCCGATGGCTTCTTTTGAGGTAGCGGTTCCTGAAATATTTGTTACAGATACATATTTATTATTTACTCCGGCAGGAACTTTTGCTTTAATTTCAGTTAATGTTGACGAAATAATTGTAGCTGTTACATCTCCAATTTTTACTGTTGGCTCTAAAAAGTAATTTCCTTTTATTGTTATCACATCTCCTTCTGCCGGATTTATAGGATCGTAGCTTAGTAATGTTGGATCGGGCGGAGCAATAACAAAAGGATATATTACAGTTCCTTGCTTTGTTATAATTTTTAATTCATTTGAAACATCCGCAAATGGTGTATCTTCATCAATGGTAACAAAAATTGCATTATCTGTAACTAGTGTTGGATTAAAATAAGTTTCAAAATCATTAAAATAAATCTTCTCAAGAGTTGCAAATCCTGAACCCTGAATAACATATACATTTTTAGGTTTTCCAACTGTAACCGGTACTAAATCTCCCTCGACAGACGGACTTACACTATTTATTACTGGCTGTGAGGAGCCATTGCTATCATCATTCGAACATGAAGAAAACGCATATAAAAATATTGAAGCTATTATAAAAGAGTTCAATATATACTTTATTTTTAAATTTTTCATTTTGATTATTTTTAGAATTATTTAAAATTATAAGGAACCGGAGCTTCTTTTAATTTTGGGTTTTGAAGCAATTCATTAGCTGGATAAGGATATACTAAAGTTGTAATTGCTAATGAAGAAATCTTCATCGGATTTTCTTTAGTTCCTCTATCCTGAGCTTCTAATTTTGCTTTAGCAACAGCAAAATCCAAACGTCCAAGATCGAACCAATAGTCATTTTCAGCAGCTAGTTCAGCACGTCTTTCTTTAAAAATATCTTCAAAAGTAATTACTGCCTTTGTAGCCAAACCTGCTCTTGTTCTTACTTTGTTATAAGAAGCCAAAGCTGATGCATCTGATGTACTTCCGGATTGTGCAGCAAGAATTGATTCTGCATGAATTAATAATAATTCTGCATAACGCATTACATAGGTGTTTTGCTTTGTAAAACCATTTGATGTAGCATCATAGAAACCTGTAATTGCAGGATTACTTCTACCAATAACATATTTTTTCATTGCTGCACCAGAGCCTTGAGCAAAATTAGTATTCCCATCCTGATCCAAAGCTGGCATAGTATACCCTAAGGTTATAGCTCCTGATCCATCGAAGTTTGCAGAAGCAGATAATTTTGGATAAAAGTCTCCTGGAATCATAAACGTTTCCTTTCTGCGTAAATCGTTCGGTTCAAAAACATTTTTTATTAAATCCTGAGATGGACCTACAACACCCGCATAACCAGCTTCAGTAAGATTTTTGTTACCCGCGTACTGTGTGTTCAATGAACTTCCATAAAAATATATACCAGCCATCCATTGAAAAGCAACAATTGATTCTTCGTTATTATTATAAACTGGCAAAAACAAATCTCCAAATGTAGTATTAGGCACTTCTGATGTTCCAAATAATTTAAATTCTCCACTATTTATAACTTCTTCAGCATAAGTTCTTGCTTTTGTGTAATTCTTTTGATATAAATACACTTTAGCCAGCAAAGCCTTAGCAGAACCTGAAGAAACCCTTGCATTATCTGCGTAATTAGAACCTCTGACTTTTGTTTTTAAATTGGCTGCGGCAAATAGTAAGTCATTTTCTATAAATTTATATACATCAGAAACAGGATTAGTATTTATCTGAGGATTTGCAGCAAAATCAGCCGCATTTTCTACAATTGGTACAGGGCCAAAAAATCGAACCAAATTAAAATATGCCAATGCTCTCATAAAATGAGCTTCTCCTAATGCATTATTGATTGCAGCCTGACTTACATTTGAATTATTAATCGCAGGTAGTGCCAAAATAATGGTATTAGCATTTGCAACTACACCAAAACACGACAACCATGCATCTAATAAATTAGTATCACTTGATTGAAATTGCAATGTATTAAACTGATTAAATTCAGAAGAAGTATTCACCAAATTACCTGATGACATATCGGTAAGTGCAAAATAAGGCTTCACTGTCAAATCAAACCACGCATACCCATAAAGAACATTGGTACTTGAAGCAACTTTTGCATCAGAATCGTAGTATGTTGAGGCATCATAAGAATCTTTTGGAGTAACTTCAAGAAATTCTTCACTACATGATGAAAGTGCTATAACGGTACTTAAAACAATAATTGTTTTAATATTTAAAAGATATTTTTTCATTGTATATAAAATTAAAATTCAACATTTATACCCACAGAGAAAGTTCTTGGCGTTGGATAACGTCCATTATCAACTCCGGATAACAAAGCGTCCTGGTTAAAAGAACCTATTTCCGGATCATAACCTGAATAGTTCGTGAATGTGTACAAATTTTGCACACTACCATATAATTTAAGTTTTGACAATTTTACCTTAGATGCTAAATCTGCAGGAAATGTATAGCCCAGGGTAACATTTTGAATTCTTAAGTAAGAACCATCTTCAACAAAACGATCAGAGAAAATTAAATTTGGATGATCATAAGATGTTGGTCTTGGTAAACTTGAATCTGTATTCGTAGGAGAATAAAAATCTAAAGCCTCTACCAATTGATTTTGATATAACCCTGAATTAGATGTACCCGCTCTTCTTGTTAAGTTAAAAATATCATTTCCTGAAGAACCCTGAACAAATATTGATAAATCTATGTTTTTATAAGCAAAATTATTTGTAAACCCAAAAGTAAAATCAGGATTTGGATCTCCAATAACACCATAATCAGACTCATTTATTACCCCATCATTATTATTATCCGCATATTTCATATCTCCGGCTACAAAATTAACAGGACTAGCACCAAAACCATTTTTTGCACCAGCTGCTGCTTCAGCATCAGACCTGTAAATACCTAAAGATTTAAGTCCAAGAAATGTACCTATTGGCCCTCCTACATTAGTTTTGGTTATTGCCTTAGAAGTATAATCATTAATTAGGGCATATTTAATTAATAATGAACTGTTTGATATTTCTACTAATTCATTTTCATATTTCGAAAGTACTAAAGTTGAATTCCAGGAAAAATTATTGGTAAACTTCTTATTGTAATTCAAAGTAACGTCGATACCTCTGTTTTCTAAAGTGCCTATGTTTCCATAAGCTGATTGTACACCCCCATTTTTACCTGTTAAATATCCTGGTAACGGGATTTGATATAAGAAATCTTTTGATGTTTTTTTATACACATCAATAGATGCATTAAGAGCAGAATCAAAAAGAGAGAAATCTAAACCTAAGTTGATTTGTTTTTGAGATTCCCATGTCAAATCAGGATTTGGTGATCTGGAAAGCTGAAAACCTGGTCCCAATGGTGATTGTGTTAAACTTAATGCCGGCGCATATAAGTTATTTGGAATTTGTTGATTACCAGTCTCTCCATATCCTGCTCTGAATTTAATATCCTTAATTGCTGTGAAATTTTGCATGAAAGCTTCGTTTGACAATTTCCAGGATCCTGAAATTGCCGGAAAGTAACCCCATTTATTTCCTGTAGCAAATTTTGAAGATCCATCTGCTCTGATTGATCCGGAAATACTATATCTGTTACCAAAATCATATATCACTTTTCCAAATAACGAATACAACGTTTGAGCTCCATTATACGCAAAACCAGGAGCGACATCCTTTAACTCTGAAGCGACAGGCAGTTCCGGCAATGAATTATCAAAAAAACCTAAACCTGTAATAGAATGTCCTTTCCATTGTCCCTGATTTGATTCCTGCCCTGCTAAAACAGTAAATGAATGATCACCTAATTGTGCTTTGTAAGTAAGCAGGTTTTTTATATTAATAGAATAGAATTCGCTTGTTCTGGAAGTTAGAGATGCTGTATTATTACTTGTTGCACCCCATTGATAAGTTGGTCTGAATTCTTTCCCATCGGTAAATTCAGCATATCCTCCAATTTCAAAACGATATTCTAATCCTTTAAACAATCTTACATCTGCAAAGAAATTCCCAGAAAAATTCTTTCTGATTAATTTATTAGTATTAGACAAAGCTTCAGCAATTGGATTTCTAAAATAAACTCCCTGTGAATTTTCAGGTGGTCCTGCAAAATTTCCATCGGCATCCCTTACTACTATATCAGGAGTACCTAATAAAGATGTACTTACAATACCATTTTGACTCCCATTTAAGGTTATATCTTCATTTGTAACTCCTGCATTGATTGAGACACCTACTTTAAGCCATTCTTTTACTTTACCATTTACATTGGTTCTAAAAGTATATTTTTTGAATCCTGAACCTATAACGGTTCCTTCCTGATCAACATAGCCGCCAGATATATAATAATTTATTCCTTCTGTTCCTCCTGAAAAAGATAATTGATGAGATTTCATCATAGCAGTTCTGTAAATTTCATCCTGCCAGTTAGTTCCTTTACCTAATAATTCAGGGTGCGCAAAATTAGCATCTTTATCCATTGTAGGACTTAAAGCATCAATTAGTCCATTTTGCAACCTGGCGTATCCTGACAAGTCTAAAACATCCAACAAATTGGTTTGCTGCTGAATAGAAAAAAACGTATCATATGATAATTTACCTGTTCCTTTTTTTCCAGACTTAGTAGTAATAATAACCACACCATTTGCTCCGCGAGAACCATATATTGCAGTTGCAGATGCATCTTTCAGAATATCCATCGACTCAATATCGTTTGGATTTAGAAA
>Ga0247810_10002392_pt1 | contig 10412 bp, 7 predicted proteins | sample UWRJL119311C1_FD_179918 | JGI IMG/M metagenome (GOLD analysis project Ga0247810, IMG submission 179918) | Plant litter microbial communities from Arlington Agricultural Research Station in Wisconsin, United States - UWRJ-L119-311C-1 | ecosystem: Environmental > Terrestrial > Plant litter >...
AAGTGGTGCTTTGCGGAAGACGTAAAGATCGTTTGGCCGAACTTGAAAAAGAACTTTCGGCTTTTACCGAAGTACATTCTTTGTCCTTTGATGTCAGAGATAAAAATGATGTTCTGGAAAGTATTAATTCTTTGCCGGAAGCATTCTCAGATATTGATGTTTTGATCAATAATGCCGGAAATGCACATGGTTTAGACCCAATTCAAACCGGAGATTTAGACGATTGGGATGCCATGATCGATATTAATGTAAAAGGACTTTTGTACGTTTCGAAAGCAGTGATTCCGAAAATGACAGCCAAAAATTCCGGTCATATTATTAATATTGGTTCAACAGCTGCCAAAGAAGTGTATCCAAACGGAAATGTATATTGCGGAACAAAACATGCAGTTGATGCCATTACTGCCGGAATGCGAATAGATTTGAATCCGTTTAGTATTAGAGTAGGAGCAATTCACCCGGGAATGGTAGCGACAGAATTTAGTGAAGTACGTTTTAAAGGTGATGTGGAAAGAGCTTCGAATGTTTACAAAGGTTTCGATCCGTTGCAGGCAGAAGATATTGCCGATATTATTCATTTTGTGGTTTCAAGACCGTATCATGTAAACATCGCCGATTTGGTGGTGATGAGTACCGCTCAGGCATCATCTACAATAGTCAAAAGGGACTAACTTAGATTTTTAGACTAACTTAGACTTCTTAGATTTGAAGTTTATGTAATCCAATTAATCTAAGAAGTTAAAGATTCAAAAGTTCGATAGTCGAAGAAGTCTAAAATTCTAACAATCTAAGAAGTCTAAAAAAATGATCAACAAGCGCCTTTTAATAAAAAATCTACTCGCCCATAATGACGAGAGCAGTTTTTATGATAAAAAAAGGCAATTGAATTTGCATTCTCGTGAAGGAAAAGGAAAGTTCCTGAAGCATATTTGTGCTTTGTCGAATTCAAACCCAACCAATAATTCTTATATCGTGGTTGGTGTAGAAGATCAGGATAACGAAATTGTAGGCGATGATTTTTTTGATGATAGCCGAATTCAGAATCTTGTGAATGCTTTTTTGGAAAACCCTCCAAAAATTCAATACGAAAATGTACCGTTTCCTAATCTTCCAAAAGATAAAGTAGTAGGATTGGTTACGATTAAGCCTAAAAGCAAAACATCTTATTTTAAAAAAGGAATTCATACAACTCCGGCTAATAGTGTTTTTATTCGACGTGGCAGTAATTCGGTTCCTGTTGAAGGAGAAATTGAGAAAAATTACCAGAATACCGAAACTGTAATTGGGATCGAAAATAGTTCTCGAAACAGCATTCAGTATACGCTTGATGGTGTTTTTGATTTTATGAATTTCAGGCACAAAGACATGTCGCCTAAATACCATGTTTTTAAAGAATTGTTTGTGATTTGCTGGGCTGGAGTCCCTCATAAATCACGTGATAAAACTTTCTTATCCCGCGTTGATATCGAATTGATCAACGAACAAATTAAACTTTTTTATTCGGCACAGGATGTGGTTACGATTGTTTTTGATGACGATAGTTTTACCATAACCGAATATGTTCCGTTAGGTTTAAATGACAAAACGAGTTATTATCCTCTGGAAAAACAAACGATTCATTTTTTTGATAACGGTTATTATAAGATCGATCGCGAAATGCTTTTTCAACCTCCGGAATTCAACAGAAAAATGCTGTATCATATTTATAATGCGAATATGGCATTGCTTCAAAAACTGCAAAAAGGAATTGCTTTGTCAGAACGTGAATTGAAAGATCTCGAAAATCTTCCGTCGACTTTTATGATTTGTTATCTGAATGGTTTTGATGATGCCAAACAAAAACTTATTGATGCCAAATTGCTTTTGAAGCCTTTTGGAAATATTTATTTATCTTTTAAAGAAGCTTTAAGGATTTTAAGAAAGATGAAATATGATTTTCAGGAAGGGAGTAAGTAAGGTTTTAAGTTGCTAAGGTTTTGAGAAACGACAAAGATTTTCTGTAGAGAAGCATTGCAGTGCGTCTAACCCGATACTTTATAGTTTTTTGAATAGGCTCCAGCTTTAGCTGGAGATAATAATTAAGAAATGCTCTTTGGCTTTAGCCAAATTAATATACTTATTGATATTTCAAATATTTACTCACTTTTTCTTACGGAATAAAATCTTTTTTGAACTATTATCGTACGACGTAGCTCATATCAATTGTATTATAAAAATAAGTCTCTGTCGATATATCCTAGTTTCTTGCAAGCAGACAAAAAATCTAATCGAAATGCTTTTACATTAAAGCCTTCTAATTTTTTCTGTTTTTCTTCTAATATCTGAGTTGATTTATATAATAGTTCAAATGCATAGGAACAAATTTCTTCTTCTGATGCTAACCTTTGCAATTTTTCAAAATCTGGTCTAACAGTATAGTGACCTACATTATAGGAGTAAAATTCTGTGAATGAATCGGGGATTTCTACTCTTTTTTGAAATCGAAATGGGTAGGTTTTGTGACTTTCAATAAGTTGAAAATTTATCCAGAGATGTTCCATACAACCTCCATAATCTTTATGTAATTCATTCTCAAGACTGCTGATATGCTTGTTGATTACTTTAGCAATTTTACTTCCGTAATCAGAATCTGTCATGTTTGCGGTAAATGATACTTTCAGAAGTTCTCCGGATGGTTTTACACGATCTTTCGGGAAATCTCGGATAATTCCAATTTTGAATACTCCGTATGATGAACAATACATGATTTTTGTGAATGATTTATTCATTACGGCAAGTTCTTTTTTATGAAGAATTTTACCAATTTCAGCAGCAACGATTGATTTTTGAACTAAAAAACTTTGGTTTGAGGAAATACATAGGTAGACATCATCTTCTGAAAAAAAACTATTTAGTTTCTGACTAACTACTTCAGATTTATAATCTTTGCTCACGCCACAATTAAACCATTTTACATCTTCTTCGTTTTGAGCTAATTGTCCTTCTTCGTTAAACCAGTTTGATAAATGAAATTTACTATTATAAAATTTAAAGAGTTGTTTTGAGTCCATATACTTACATACTTATTATGTGCATTTTGCAAATATAACAATACAACGTAAATTAAGAATATTCTTTCTTTTTTATTATCGATATTTCAAAAATTTACTCACTTTCTCATACGGAAACAAAAGTTCTTTTGGTCCATCTGCATACGAAGCGGCTTCATAGGAGTTGTAATATAAAAGCAACCCACCATTAGTATAAAAGATATTTTGCGGCAACTGAAATTTGTCGTTTTCGAACATTAAACCTGTTGCGTTAATGTTTGCTTTTGCAGGAATTTTATATTTGGCCCTGAATTCTTTTTCGGCGAAAGCCTTAAACTCTTTTTCGTTTTTGAATATTTCATCGGTAAAAATGGTTTTTCCGGTTTTAGGATGAAATAATAACGATCGAAAACCCTGATAACCGTGAGCTCCGCCGGTAAAAGTATAATGATCGATTTTGATATTAATAATCTGATCAGACTCAAACTCAACATTCCCTTTTATTTTTCCTTCCCAGCCAAAAGTTTCGGTGGGGAATTTTTTATGCATTTCTTCATACGAAGTAATAAAAGAGGCGGCTAAAGATTTGTAATCATTCGCTTTTGAAGGATCTTCTTCAAAATAAACAATCTCTTTTACGACCGAAAAAACTTTTTTGTTAATGCTGTCCGCGACAATAGGGATGTTTTTAGCAATCGGCACGTCAATCGTAATCTTTGGACAATCTTTTTTGCAGGGAATAGTAGATTCTTTTTCAAATGTCTCATTTTCAAATGAAAGCTCTTTGTTGCAACTTGCAAGTGTCAGGAACAAAAAGGCTAAAAAAGTGTAATGTTTCATATCAAAAAGTGTTAATTATATACAAAGGTAAGAAGTTGTGTCAGGATTAAAATAAATTTAACGGTAAATTTGTACCACGTTTAAGCATCTAAAATTTGTAACTATATGAAATTCAATACAAAAGTAATACATGGTGGTCAGCATCATGATCCAAGTACAGGAGCTGTTATGCCTCCGGTGTATCAAACTTCAACTTTTATACAAACTAGTCCGGGAAAACCTTTGGCGGATTATGAATATAGCAGGGCGTCGAACCCAACCCGTACCGCATTAGAGAATGCTTTGGCAAGTATCGAAAATGGTACGCGCGGATTGGCATTTTCATCTGGTTTGGCTGCAACAGATTGTGTTTTAAGATCATTTAAAGCTGGTGATGAAATCATTGCAATGGATGATTTATATGGAGGGACGTATAGAATGTTCTCTCGAATTTATAAAGATTCAGGAATTAAATTTCACTTTGTTGATATGACAGATATCGAGAAATTGAAATCCTTAATCAACGAAAATACCAAACTGATTTGGGTTGAAACGCCAACAAATCCGTTAATGAAATTGGCTGACATTGCTGAAGTTGCTAAAATTACCAAAGCCAATAATATTTTATTTGCTGTTGATAATACTTTTGCAACACCATATTTGCAAAAACCTCTTGATTTAGGAGCTGATATTGTAATGCATTCGGCTACAAAATATTTAGGCGGACATTCTGATGTTATTGCCGGAGCTTTGATTGTAAAAGACGAAGCTTTAGGAGAACAATTGCATTTTCAGCAATTTGCAACCGGAGCAACTCTTGGACCAATGGATAGTTTTTTGGTTTTAAGAGGAATCAAAACACTTTCGTTAAGAGTGCAAAGACATTGTGAAAACGGAGAAAAAGTGGTAGAATATTTAAGCAATCATCCTAAAATAAATACGGTTTATTATCCGGGACTAAAAAGTCACCCATTTCATGAAATTGCAAAAAAGCAAATGAAAGCTTTTGGCGGAATGGTTTCGTTTACTTTTAAATCAGGTAAAAAAGAAGATTCGATTGCATTTTTAGAGAAACTTAAAGTTTTTACACTTGCAGAATCTTTAGGCGGAGTAGAATCATTGGCCAATCATCCGGCTTTGATGACACACGCTTCGATTCCGGCAGATAAAAGAGCCGAAGTTGGTATTACCGATGATTTGGTTCGATTGAGTGTGGGTATCGAAGATGCCGAAGACTTAATTGCAGATATCGAACAAGCTTTGGCATAACAGAATAAAATTCTAAAATAAAAAAATCCCAAATTCCAATTGTAATAATCTTGGAATTTGGGATTTTTTTTATGTTGGAATTTCTTTAAAATTCTAGATAATAAATATATCCTGCGTTGAACCAAACTTGTGAATCGTTTGATTTGTTTTCTTTATAAATATCTTTATTTGGATTTAAACCATCCACCCAATCAGAAGCGTAACCCTGATAACGAACTTCAAACATTAAATCGCTCATTGTGGTTAGTTTGTAGTGTACTCCAGCACCTGCTGTTCCTGATACAACTAAACCATTTTCGTTAGAAAAACCAAACTGACGTCCATCAGAAGGTGTTAGGTATTTTGGATAAGTGGTTAACGGAAGTCCTAATGTACCAAGTCTTGATTCAACTTTGGTTCTGTAATAACTCACCTGGAAACCTAAACTTATATACGGGCTAAAACTACCAATTGTATTTTCGAAATCATGAATTTTCATAAAAGGAGAAAATTCTAATTGAGCTCCAAGATTTACTAAAGTCGAGGTGCCATGCATTCCTCTAAGATGTTGTACTAGATTTTTCTTTTTTTCGATATCAACCCATTCGCCAAAATGTTCCAGCTTGGTTTGATTAAAAGAAAGTTCAGATCTTACTTTAAAATGTTCTGTAAAAAAACTCTCCCTATTGTTATTGGCAGAAAAGTTTATAAAGTGAACAATTCCTATTCCGAATCCTGTGTTTCCAACATTAGTGTCAAAGTTATTTCTTTGGCCAAAATCAGATTGAAACGTAGAAGGTCCGAATATTATTCCTACTTCTTGGGCGAGACTAGATTGTGCATTTGCTATTGATGGTATTCCGAAAAAGGCGAATAGCGTGATTATTATAGGTTTGAGCATGTTTTTGGGCTTTCAAATCTTGGCAAATATATAAAAAACCCTGTCGAATCAAAATATAAAATACCTGTATTAAAAATTTAGTAACAAAACACTTAAATGTCTAACTTTAAGTGCTGTAATTTCATGCAAAATCAACAGTGTAAAATCGTATTTTTAGTATTGTTTAGAAATAACACAATTTTACTCCAAAAACGAAAAATATTAACAAACCATGATCGTTTTGCATTATCTTTGCGCGTCATTACGAAAACGTTTTCTTAAAGCATGTTTTTTTAATTGAATTGACTTAAAATTTATAAACTATTTATTGAATAATTTATTTAAAAATGGAACAAAAAATAAATGAATTTATGGCTCTTGTTGAGTCTAAAAATCCAAACGAGCCAGAATTTCTTCAGGCCGTTAGAGAATTTGCAGAAACGGTAATTCCGTTTATCGCAGAGCGAAAAAAATATGATGGAAAAAATTTACTTCTAAGAATTGCTGAACCGGAAAGATCTATAATTTTTAGAGTTCCGTGGGTTGACGATAAAGGAGAAATAATTGTAAACAGAGGATTCAGAATTCAGATGAACTCTGCAATTGGACCTTATAAAGGCGGAATCAGATTTCATCATACAGTAAATTTATCTGTTTTAAAATTCCTTGCTTTCGAACAAGTTTTTAAAAACAGTTTGACAACATTGCCAATGGGTGGTGGAAAAGGAGGATCTGATTTTGATCCTGAAGGAAAATCTGATGGAGAAATTATGCGTTTCTGTCAATCATTTATGACTGAATTATGCCGTCATATTGGTCCGGATCTTGACGTTCCTGCAGGAGATATTGGTGTTGGAGCAAGAGAAATTGGTTACTTATTTGGTCAGTACAAAAGAATCAGAAATGAGTTTACCGGAGTTCTTACAGGAAAAGGACTTGCTTACGGTGGTTCATTAATACGTCCTGAAGCTACAGGATACGGAGTTGTTTATTTTACAGATCAAATGCTTCGTACTATTGGCCATGAAATAAAAGGTAAAAGAGTTGCTATTTCAGGATTTGGAAACGTTGCCTGGGGTGTGGCACTAAAAATAAATGAATTAGGCGGGAAATTAGTTACGATTTCAGGACCTGATGGATATATTTATGATGAAGAGGGAATCTCTGGAGAAAAAATCGAGCATATGGTCGAAATGAGAGCAACCGGAGATAACAGAGCTGAACTTTATACAAAGAAATATCCAAATGCTGTTTTTCATAAAGGAAAAAGCCCTTGGGAAGTAAAAGTTGATATTGCTATTCCTTGTGCTACTCAAAACGAATTAACAGGAGAAGATGCTAAAAAATTAATTGATAATGGTGTTTTATGTGTTACCGAAGCTGCAAATATGCCTTCGACATTAGATGCTATCAAATTATTTTTAGATAATAAAGTACTTTTTGCTCCTGGTAAAGCTGCAAATGCCGGCGGAGTTGCTGCATCTGGATTAGAAATGACGCAAAACTCAATTCGTTTGAACTGGACAAGTGAAGAGGTTGATTTGAGATTAAAAGATATCATGGTTGGAATTCACAACCAATGTAAAAAATACGGTATGGGAGAAGATGGTTATGTGAACTACGTAAAAGGAGCTAACATTGCCGGATTTGTTAAAGTAGCCGATGCTATGCTTGCTCAGGGTGTAGTGTAAGTTTTAATTACAATGCTAAGATGCCTTCATTTGTCTTTTTAAAAAGATGATTGAAGGCATTTTTTTATTTCCCGAAACGAATTCACAAAGTGTATTGATTTTAAATCACCTTTTAAGATAGATTATTTTTCATATTTAAAGCTTAAATTTTCTTAATCTCTTAATGGTTCAAAAAAGAGCTTTATTTAAACCAGAACAAAATTCAAATACTTTCGTTTGTAGTATATTTGTCTATCCGAATATCTGAAGTAATGAAGAGAAGTTTTCTGTATGTTTTGTTTTTACTGTTGTTTCAATTTAGTTTCGCGCAGAATAAATTGTCGTGGCAGAGTTATTTTTCATTTAATGAAATAAAAGATATTTCAGAAGGGCCAACAACAGTTTTTGCAGCTTCAGAAAACGCATTGTTTTCTAAAAACACGGCTACAAACAGCATTAAAACGACAACTACTGTTGATGGACTTTCGGGTCAGGCAATTTCGGCTTTATACCATAGCGAAGGATTCAAAAAAACGATTATTGGTTACGAAAACGGTTTGATGATCGTAATCAATGAAAAAGACGGCAGCATCTTAAAAGTGGTAGATATTATCAACAAACAATTGCCGGCAAACCTTAAGAAAATCAATCATTTTATGGAACATAACGGTTTGGTTTATGTTTCTTGTGATTTTGGAATCGTGCAATTCAACTTAACCACATCTCAATTTGGAGATACTTATTTTATTGGTGATAACGGAGCAGAAATCAATATAAGACAAACCGCTTATTTCGATGGATTTATTTATGCAGCGACTTCAAACGGAATCAGAAAAGCCAATAGTACCAATGCCAACCTGATTGATTATAATCAATGGACTTTGGTAAATTCGGGGGATTGGTCGAGTATAGAAACTTTAGATGCAACACTTATCGCGATCAATTCAGGCGGATATATTCATCGTTATAATTCAAATACATTTGTTGGGTTTTTGCAGCTTCCGCAACCTGCTACAGATATGCGCGCCGTAAATCATAAATTATTTGTTACAACACCCAATACGGTTTTTGTTTATTCAAATCAAATGGTTTTAAACCGCCAGATTGCAAATACTCAGGTTTTAGACAATACATTAAGTTTTACTTGTGCGACAGCTATTGGAGAATTGCTGTACATTGGAACAAAAGAAAAAGGATTGTTTTCGTCAACTTTATCAAATGTTTCAGCTTTCGAGAATAATACGCCGCCGGGACCAACAAAAAACAATATTTTTTCGCTCGATGTAGCGCCAAATGTGCTCTGGACAGTTTATGGAGATTACACTTCGTCTTATAATCCTTATCCGCTAGATAGTTATGGTATAAGTAAATATGATACTTCCGGATGGCTAAATTTGCCGTATGAAGATGTTCTTGGAGCAAAATCTATGACTCGTATTATCGTAAATCCCAACAATGAAAAACAAGTTTATGCAAGTTCATTTTTTTCGGGTTTATTAAAGATCGAACAGGATGTGCCTACGTTTTTATATAACGAAAAAAACAGCGGTTTAGAGAGTATTACCACCGAAGGTCCCAATTATATAGATGTTCGTATTAATGGGACTGCTTTTGATAAATCAGGAAATCTGTGGATTACCAATAGCAGGATCAAAAATGGTTTGAAGGTTTTAAAAACAAACGGACAATGGCAAAGCTATTCCACAGCGACAATTCTTGACAATGCCGAACTTGCCAGTTATGCCAATATTGTTATTGATAAAAATAATACAAAATGGATATCGACCAATAGAGAAGGAGTGATTGGTTTTAACGAAAGTACCAATACATTCAAAAAAATAACTTTTGGTGCAGATGTCGGAAATTTACCAACTGCAGATGTTCGATCTGTTGCTGTCGATACTAAAGGGCAGTTATGGATAGGGACAATAAAAGGATTAAGAGTTTTGTCTAACGTTGGGAGCTTTCAGACGGAGAGTCAGCTTAAAGCAAATCCTATTATTATAATGGATGATAATTTGGCGCAGGAATTATTATACGAGCAATTTATAAATGTAATTGTGGTAGACGGAGCCAATAACAAATGGATTGGTACCGGAGATTCCGGCGTTTTTATGGTATCGCCAAACGGTCAGGAAACCAAATATCATTTTACAATTAATAACTCACCTTTACCAAGTAATGTTATTAATGATATTAAAATTAATAGTGCAACAGGCGAGGTATTTATTGCTACAGATAAAGGTATGGTTTCTTTTAAAGGAATCGCAACCGAGGCCAACGAAGATTTAAATAATGCTTATGTTTACCCTAATCCTGTTCGTCCCAATTATTCAGGAACAGTAAAAGTAGCAGGATTAATCGATAAGGCCAATATCAAGATTACCGATATCGAAGGCAATTTAGTATACGAAACCACTGCGACAGGCGGCACAATAGAGTGGGATACAACAGCTTTCGGGCGATATAAAGTTGCCTCGGGAGTTTATATGATTTTTATCTCAGCGCAGGATGGTGGTGAAACCAAAGTTAAGAAAGTAATGATTATTCGTTAGTTTTCAGTCGCAGTCGCAGTCGCAGTCGCAGTCGCAGTCGCAGTCGCAGTCGCAGTCGCAGTCGCAGTCGCAGTTTTCTAAAAAAAATAAAAATTGATTAATCAATTTTTATTTTTTTTAGAAAATCTAAAATCTAAAATCTAAAATCTAAAATCTAAAATCTAAAATCTAAAATCTAAAATCTAAAATCTAAAATCTAAAATCTAAAATC
>Ga0247810_10002393_pt1 | contig 10411 bp, 14 predicted proteins | sample UWRJL119311C1_FD_179918 | JGI IMG/M metagenome (GOLD analysis project Ga0247810, IMG submission 179918) | Plant litter microbial communities from Arlington Agricultural Research Station in Wisconsin, United States - UWRJ-L119-311C-1 | ecosystem: Environmental > Terrestrial > Plant litter >...
GAAAATCCTGAAGCCAATAAACCGTTCTGATTCCTGAAACCTGAAAAGCACGTTCCTTAGTCAGTTTCTCGCCTTCCCAAATGGCGATATGCTCGCTGGTTTCTTTTAAAAACAAAATTTCTTTTTGATTTTCATAAGGAGCATCCGGAAACAAAAGCAAAATACTTTCTTCCTGATCCACACCGCTCAGATAAAAAATATCCCTGTGCTGTGCAAAAGGCATTGTGCTGTCGGCACTAATTGGGTAAATGTCATTGGAATTGAAAACAGCAACGCTGTTAGGTTTCATTTCTGCCGTGAATTTTCTGCGATTTTTTACAAAAAGAGCGCTGTTTATTTGATGATATTTCATAATAACGTAGATATTGGACTTGATTTTTCAAAATTACTAATTTTTGAAGAAGTAGCACAAAATTGATTTATTAAAGTTTTCCTATTCTTTTTAGTATTTTTTATTTGACTGTAAATACTCCCGCAATTGTTATATGAACTATAAAAAGCACTAAAAACGGAATACTAAGTTCCTGCCAGTATTCTATAAAAGAAAATTGCTGAAAATGATCAACCATCTGTACATCATTAAAAATACAATAGAATACTGAAGCAATACAGCAGAATGAAAAAGGAACAGAGAACCTGCATACAAAGTTTGGAGCAATAACATCCGTCCGCTCCAAAACAATTAGTAAGGTGCAATAGAGAAGCGTAACAATAAAAGTAATCGGGATTCCAATTATGAGACCCATAGTTTGATTAAAAGATTCGCTTTCTGCAGAGACGATGAAGAAAAAGGATAAGGTAGCTGCTGTAGCGCAAAATAAGCTTTTCATTACGGGATTTTGAATTGCCATGATAAATTATTTTTTAGGTTTTATGATGTAATTAGTGCCCTTTATGATGCAAAATTCCGGATATGACGGAGAGCTGTAGTAAACCAAATCTAATCGGTCATTCCACATTTCTTTTTTTATTTTCAAAGTATCATTTTTTATAATCAGATTGTAATAGGCATTTACTTCCCAGGAAGTATCGCCAAATTTGCTAATCTTGTGTGTGTAAACCGGTGAAATCGTTTTTTCCTCTTCACTCAAATTATCAGGTTCCGGGACAGCATATAAATTTTTTCCATAAAGGGCATACCATTTATTGTCAATCAGGAAAATGACTTTATCAAAAACTTCTTCTGAATCGTCACGGTAGTATTTTTTAAGAGCCGATTTGAAGAAATAAACCGAACTCGCTTTTTTCGATAATCTGTCAAACTCCTCAAATGTATGATCAGTATCCCAGTCTGCTTTTGGGTTTATGTCGGTGTATTTATGTCGTGTGCTGTCATTGTCAATAATCCACGAGATATAATAATCTTCAGCGATTAAATATTTTTTACGAACTTTATAATAATCGTAATTATTTACAATCAGGCTGTCAATTAGCTTTCCGTCAGTATTGAATTTGTAATACAATCTAAGCGGATCATTATCATTAGAAAAACCTTTTTTACCCGACTGTATAACCACAGTTTTAGACAATGGCGAAAAGTAATAGTTATTAAGGTTTAAGAGGTTGTCCTGTAATTGAAAAATCTCGTAGGCGTTTGACTCAGGTCTCTCTTCAAGGCTTTTATAGGTGAGATATTCTTTTGGTAAGTCTGGCTGTGAAATAAAATTTCTAAAAAAATAACCATGCAAAATGTAGCATACAGTTATTGATAGCGAAATGCATACAAAATACAGGTTTTTTCTATAAAGGGTCATAGTCAGAAAATAAGCTATTGATTTAAATCCAAATCTAAAATCTTTTTTGATTTATCAGGTTGATTTCATAGATAAATGATTACAAATTTAATGGATTTGAATGTTTGATAAATTTATGCTTAAAAAGATTGTTTGGGCGTGTCCCAAGGGCCGGGCTTTCGGCTATATCTTTTATTCCGCTGTCGCTTCATAAAAGGATACCGCCTCTATCCCTCACGCGACATTAGGTTTCATGAGAAAGTTATCATTCTCAAGAAAAATTTAATGATTCAATTGTGTATATTGTCAAGGTTTTATTAAATGAAAAATGAAAGAAATATTAATAGAAAGTAAAGGAATAAAAACCCATCAATATTTTATACCACCTTTTGAGTTGCGAGAGGGTGAATTGATTATTATTCACATGGAGAATAGTTGTCATTTTGAGAACATAAAATCGCAGTTAGCCACTATTTTTGCAGGGATAAAACAACATGAAAATGTCAACGTAATAAAGCCCTTGACTTTTGCGACGTCTATTGAGGAGTCAACACTGAAAAGAATATTTAATCCAATAAGTGTGGGGAGGTATTTAAAAAAAAATGCCGACCTAAGGAGTTCAGTAGTTTCGAGAATTTTTGAAATAGATAATTTTGGTAAAAGAGACAAAATAAAAAATCTTGATACTAGCGAGAGAAAACGACTTTCGTTATGTGCGGTTTTTTCAAAAACAAAAAATGTATTTTTTGACCTGAGAGGTGAAGGGGCTAATTACTTTACTAAAACATATGAATTTGCTAAAGATGAAATTAAAGACGGAGGTGGTGCCATTTTAATTGACTGGTCTGATGACCTGAAAAATGACTGTTCGAAATTTATAGTAATAGAATGGACAGTAGATTTTGAAGGACTAAAAAAAATACTTGACGGAAGTGTCAAACTTTCGAAAATGTGTTAATGATTAAATGTAAATTCTGTATTATAGGATAAAAAACCGATAGCGCAAATTTGTAATACATGCCCTGTAACAATAAAGTTATGAATTCAAAACTCCAAATAAGAAAAGTAGAAACTCAAGACCTAGATTTTGTCTACAAATCAATATGGGAACTTGAAAATGAAGAATTAGATTTCGAAGTCTTCAAAGAAATCTTCAACGAAAATATTGCTAACCCAAACAATCTTTATTTGATTGCAGAAAACTACAATGAAGGAGTAGGTTTTATTAGTTTCCACACACAAAATCTTTTGCATCATTGCGGACGAGTTGGCGAAATTCAGGAGTTTTTTATAAATCGAAACCACCGGAGCAAAGGCATCGGAAGACAACTTATAAAAAAGATCATGCAATATGCAGATGAAAATAAATTAAAAAGTATCGAAGTGACCACAAATCGCAAACGAGTAGAAAATGTAATTATTTATGAAAATCTTGGTTTTACTTTATCGCACAATAAGTTTACAATTTATAAATAAATGCAAAAATCTAATGTCAGAAAATCATAATGAAGTAGAATGTAATGTTCATGGACTGAGATCTGATGCCTACGTTTGTCAGCATTTAGTAACCTCAGAATTTCCAGGATTTTGGGAATCTTTTGATTCAGATTCAACAAAAAAATATGTTGATGGCGAATTAAATGCCTGGTGTGATGAATGTGATAAAATACTTCTTGAACAAGGAGAATGGAACGATATATCTGAAGCTTTCGCCAAAATAAAACTTATTTGTGACGAGTGCTTTTTTGAAATGAAGAAGTTAAATGGCGGTTCAAGTAATGTTTCTTCAAAATGAAAGAATTAAATCCATCAATAAAACATCATCTGGTAGTTGGACTCCTTATTGCTTTCTGGCTTTTTGCTTTTGCGTTTATCATAAAACCTTTTGATGACGGAACTTTAAATTTCCGCTCCTGGTTCTTCATCAGTTTTGGTTTTAGTGTTTTGGCATTTATTTGCTACGGCATTTTAGCTGTTCTTCAAAAAAGGATTTACAAGAATATCTCAAAATGGAATCTCAGTTTAGAAATTTCAAGCATTCTTTTCTTTTTTCTGATTTATCTATTTGGAATTTACGCGTTTTATAAAAGTCCAATTTTAAATGGCGGTTATGATTTTTCGGAGTTTTTCTCTATCATTTTTATTAAGGTTGCTCTAATTTTATCTCCCGTAATTATTCTGGCGAGAAGATATTTAATTAAACTCATTCCCATAAAAGATGATATTCTAACATTCATTGGAGAAAATAAATTAGACATTCTAAAAATCAAAAAAGCCGATTTGGTTTGTATTTCTAATGCCCAGAATTATGTGGAGATTTTCTATGTCGAAAACGAAAAACTACATTCAAAACTGATTCGTTCTTCACTCAAAAAAATTCTCGAAGATTTTACTTTTTTAGTTCAAATTCATCGTTCTCATTTAATAAATCCGTCACATTTTAAATCCTGGAGAAATTCAAATACCGTTATTCTGACTCAAATAGAACTTCCGGTTTCTAAGAATTATAAAGAAAGCGTATTGGCTTTAGAATTTCATACCTAAAACAATACGTTTTGTACCTAAGCCAATGATTGCGGGAGTAGCATAAGGTCTTTCATTTTAGTTTTGCTTTATCAATTTTAAAATTAATTATGAAAACAAAACATCTTTGCACACTTGGACTGCTATTTTTCGTTACAAGTTATTTATTATTTTCTAAAATATTGCCAGACTTTCAAGGTACAATTGATTTTGCACATTGGTTGAATTTAATTGGAGCTTGTTTATTATTGTCATTCAATAATGTGTTTCCAAAAAACAGATTAAATTCGGTTGCTTCTGTTATAACCGCTTTGGGAGTTATTGCTCATATCGGACTTTGTACTATCGATTTTATCATGTGGAGTTATGGAGACAATGAAGTTGCAAAATCTGCATTGAGCGAACATATAAGTAATACGCCTTCAATTTTGTTTCCGTTTGTAATTGTTGGACCTTCGTTTCTTTTCATTGGTTTGGCGGCACATGCAGTTAACTTTATCAAAACGCATACAATAAGTGCTTTAATGGTAATTGTTGGAGCACCATTGATAGGTGTTTCATTTTTCATATTAAAAAATGGAATTTTAATGTTGCTCAGTTGTCTCGTTTTTTCTTTAGGATTGGTATTGCTTCTTTATAGAAAAGAAAATAGAGAAGTAGTAATTGTTTAAAATTATTTGCGATAGCGAGATTTGCAATCATTGTCCTGAAATTATTAATATTTGTATATTTAACTTTCTAAATATCAATCACATTAGATGAAAAAGAAATATACATTAAAGAGGATTTTAAAAACCATTTGGATAACGGCAGGAGTGCTGTTTACGTTCTGGATGTTTTATTCTTATGAATCCCACGGTGTTGATGAATCTCTTTTTCAAAGCAATGCTATAGTCAAAGTAGAAAATACAGGGGATTATTTTTTATTTACACCAAAAAAGGAATTCAAAAACGTTGTTATCTTTTATCCTGGGGCTATGGTAGAAACAGAAGCGTATGTTCCGCTTTGCAGAAAAATAGCAGATAACGGCATTCAGGTTTATTTAATAAAAATGCCGTGGCGGCTTGCGTCAAAAGGATACAATAAACCTAAGGAATTGCATCTTTTTAAGGATGGTACCAAAAATTATATTCTGGCAGGACATTCTCAGGGCGGAAAAATGGCGGCGCAATTTGTATATGAAAATCCTAAATTAATAGATAAACTGATATTGATTGGAACTTCTCATCCAAGAGATATCTCACTTACAAATATTGAAATTCCAATTTTAAAAATTTACGGTTCGAATGATGGTGTAGCAAGTGAAAAAGCGATATTTGATAACAAGTCAAAATTGCCTGCATCAGCAAAATTCTTTAAAATAGAAGGAGCCAATCATGCTCAGTTTGGTTATTATGGGTTTCAGCTGGGAGATGATAAAGCTAGTATTAGCAGAGAGCAACAGCAAAAGGAAACTTTGGATGAGATATTGAAATTTATAAATGAGTAAAGACGTAGGGTTTAGTCATTCAAACGTCAGTTCGAGTGTTTTTTGTGTAGAGAAACGGGGCAAAAAATGTATCGAGAACCGTTTTTAATAATAATTTTTCTGTTCTCGATACAATTTTCTATCGAAAATTACTCGAACTGACGAAAAATGATCATCAAAAACTATTACATCAATTAGATTATAGAATAATTAAAAATCATACAAAATGGCATCAGAAATTATTTCAGAAACACCTGATCGTGAAATTGTAACAACGAGAATAATAAACGAAAAAAGAGATCTTGTTTATTCGGCATGGGCAGATCCGGACCATTTAAAAAATTGGTGGGGACCAAAAGGATTCACAAATACCTTCAACGAATTTGATTTGAGACCCGGAGGGAAATGGAGTTTTATTATGCACGGTCCTGAAAAAGGAAATTATCCAAACGAATGTGAATTTACAATAGTAGAAAAGCCAAGTCTCATAGCCTGGAAACGAATTTCAAAACCGCTTTTTCAGGTTGCTGTTACTTTTGATGAAGTGTCGGAGTATTCGACAAAAGTCGTTTTCAAAATGATTTTTGATACTGCCGAAGAGTGTGAAAAATTAAAACCTTTTGTAGTCGATAAAAATGAAGAAAACTTTGATAAACTCGAAATTGAGTTGTCAAAAATGAAATGACAATCAAATTCATAATTGATTAAAATATTTAAAGCGTATTTACAATTATACTTGAACAATTAAAAGTAAATTTGGCTGCTGAAATTCTTGCAAACGCATATCAATGAATAAATATGTAAAATATCTTCTTTCTCTCTTTCTGGTTTTTACCCTGATTGCGAATGAAGGTGCTTTAGATTCTCAGGCAAAATCAGCAGATTATTACCAATCTTCCTTTGTAATTCTCAAAAGGGAATTAGATTTTAAAAATTCCCGATTATATGTTTTTGGTCTAATTTCCCGAGTGCAGACTTCGTTTTCAATTCCTGTACTTTTACTCGAATTTTCAGCTGTTTATAGTTTTCAAATTCGGGTTCTTCTAAAATTACGAACACTTCTTTATCAGCATATCAATTCATTTATAAAACAATCTGTTTTTGTAAATGAACTTCTTACTTCAAACAATTTATATAAAAGTTTATACAGCGCTTAGGGAATTTTTTTTCTAAGTATTTGTGCGCTTCAACGCATAAAATGATACTATAATGTCTAATCATTTATCATTTACAAAATGTATAAACACAAAAATAAAACACGTTTGGAGAAATCCAGACCACCACTTCTTTGGATAAAAAGAAAAATAATGATTGTTATAACGGCTTTCATGCTTGGAATGTCAAACGGAATGAATGCAGAGGATCGAACTGTCAGCGGAAATTACATTCAAACTGAACAACAGGATAAAAAGGATTGATTGTATTTTTTGCCAAATGACAAATTATCTAAAAATAACTTTAACTAACTTGCATTCATGAAACAGTTTATAGATTATATCCTGCAGTATGGCAGTTTGAACCAACAGCAAATTGACCTGATTACAAAAAAGGCAGTCGAAATACAGCTTTCAAAAGACCAGTATTTTTCGGAAGCCGGGAAAATCGCGCAACAAGTTGGTTTTATTTTAGATGGTGTAATACGAGTTTGTTACTACAATAATAAAGGCGAGGAGATTACTAAATATTTTATTGAAGAAAATAATATGGTAGTTGATTTGGAGAGTTTTGACAATGAAATTTGTTCAAATGCTTATGTGCAGGCAGTCACCGATTGTAAAATGATTGTTTTTTCCAGAAAAGACTGGACAGAACTTTTGGATATTATTATTCCGTGGCAGGCAATTGTAAATAAAATTATTTCAAGAGCATTAAGGCAAAAAGTAGAAAGAAGAAGTCCTTTGGTTTCTGAAGATGCTACAACACGTTATTTGATGTTTTTGAAAATCTATCCCAATATTGTCAATCGTGTTCCGCTTTCTTATGTTGCTTCTTACTTAGGTATGACGCAATCTTCCCTGAGTAGAATCAGAAAAAATATTCAGTAAGTTGCTTTTTGCCAAATGGCAAATGATTTCATTTTTAAACGAATCACCTTTGTATTATTAATTTAAAACAGTAAAAAATGAAGTCAGTATTAATAACAGGAGCCAACAGAAGTATTGGTTTGGAAGTAGTAAAGCAACTTTCTAAAAAAGGATTATTTGTTTATTTAGGAAGCCGCGATCTTGAGAAAGGCAAGGCGGCAGTAAAAGAATTGAACGAAAATGGCTTTGAGAATATTCAGGCGATCGAAATTGATGTTACCAATCCGGATTCAATTTTAGACGCAAAAAATGTTGTTGAAAGTGAGCAGGGAAAATTGGATATTTTGATCAATAACGCGGGAATATTGGGAACAAATCAGCAGCAGGCATCAAATACGCCCATTGCTGATATTCAAACAGTATTTGATACGAATTTCTTTGGAGTAATTAGTGTTACACAGGCGTTTTTGGAATTGCTAAAAAAATCGGAGAGCCCAAGAATTAGCAATATTACTTCAGGACTGGGTTCGCTAACATTGCATAGTGATCCAAGCTGGAAATATTACGATTATAAGGCGACTAGTTATGTAACTTCGAAAGCAGCTTTAAATACGTACACGATTATATTAGCTTATGAGCTGAAAGATTTGCCTTTTAAAGTAAATGTAATTGATCCAGGTTATACTGCAACCGATTTCAATCATCATAGCGGACCTGGAACAGTTGAAAGTGCAGCAAGTTTTATTGTCAAACATACTTTAACGGATGACGATGCGCCTACAGGAAAATTTTTCAGTAATGATATTGAAGATGAAACTGAAGAAAGTCCGTGGTAATAAAATGTTGAACCTGGTTGGTGTAAAAAATCTAATTTCTCAAGATGATAAACCCGACAGGTTTTTGAAACCTGTCGGGTTTGTTTTATAATAAGTTTCCCGTTTTTGGAAATTGGAATTAACTATTCAATCCATTTATAATATCTCGCCCCAATCAAATTAGGGATTTCTTTTTCGATTCTATCTAAAATCCATTCGTTTTTTGGAGTTCTAACGCTTTGTTTTTGTTCTTTTTTATGAAGGCTTTCATAAGTTTCAAAACCTATTTCTGTACTTTCTTCCAGATTTTCAAAAAGTTTAATTTTGGCTAAGGCCGATTGCCAATTAGGTTGAATAGTTCCTTCGAAGACTTTTGATTTAGAACCGCTTCCGTACGCCAGGAATCCGAATTTAGTTCCGGAAACTTCGTGCTTCGTATCATAATAATGCGCCAAAGTCGACAATAATCCCATGAAAATGGAGCCAGTGTAAAGGTTTCCAATTAAGGATGAAGCCAATTCTGCAGGTTGTAATTTCTCGGTTACAAACTTTTTATATTCATCAGATTTTCCAACTTCTTTAATTGTATTCTGATAATCTGCCGGTTCAATATTTTCTGAAATGATTTTATCGGCATGATCTAAAGCATAAATTTCAGATAACATTCGTCGCCCCTGAAAAGAATAGGGAAGGTGCATGATAATGCTGTTCCAACTACTATATAATGTTTCGGTAGTATTTTTTAATTTCTTGAAGGAGAAGTAAGCAGAACGCGTACGATCCATATAACATTGATTCGAATACTGACCATCAAAAACCGGCTGGTCTTTATGGATTTCGATTTCGGCTTCTAAATTGTCAAACCAAGGATTATTGTTTCCATTTTGTGTAATCGCTTCTTTCGAAATGCTTCTGTAGGGTTTAAAAAAGTCAAAAACGCCTTTTGTACTAGTTGCCCAATTGTCATCAAAAGCAATAATTCTTGGGTTTGAACTCACTAACATTGCCAAAGCTCCCGCGCCTTGTGTATATTCTCCGGTTGAATTTAAATCGTATTTCGCAAAATCAGTCGTAACTACAATTGCTTTTTTCGTTGGATTCAGTTTTACAAAATCAATACAGTTCTGCAAAGCATCAACTCCGCCAATACAGGCAAAAGTAAAATCAACAACATCACATTCGGACAAGGAATCTTCTCCAAATTTCTGTTCCATTAAACTGATTAAGAAAGAACTGATAGGTTTTGAGCTGTCGATCCCGCTTTCGGTACCAACATAAATTCGGCTGATTTCGTTTAGGTTTATTTCGTTTTCAAGGATTAGTTTTGTTAAGACATTGGCTCCAAAAACAACAGCATCCTGATGAACGTCCGGTAAAGTCATTTTTAGTAATCCGAGTCCTTTTTCTAATTTTTCGGGTTCTATATTTCTGGCTAATGCCAAAGTTCTGATGGGTAAGTGTATGTTGGCTACATCAAAAGAAATAGCATCAATTCCTGTTTTCATTCTCATTTTTTTTGAAGCGGATAAAGGTAGAAGTATATGATGAAATGGTAATATTTTAAGACTACAAAATTAAGCTTTTCGGTCACTTTTGAAGAAAACAAATCAAAAGTTTGATTAAAATAATAATTTAGTAAACTTTTGTTATTTTTTTGTGAGTTGTATATTATTCTTAAATAAACCTCATAATTGTGTTTTTGAAAATTTTTATTATAAATAAATGTGTTATTTGTTTTTTTAATACGTAAAAGTACGTATACGTAGTCTATTTTAAAATCATTATAAATAACAACGAAATGGTTGTAGTTGATGTCTAATTGGTTTATTTTTGCTTAATTTTTTAAA
>Ga0247810_10002394_pt1 | contig 10411 bp, 7 predicted proteins | sample UWRJL119311C1_FD_179918 | JGI IMG/M metagenome (GOLD analysis project Ga0247810, IMG submission 179918) | Plant litter microbial communities from Arlington Agricultural Research Station in Wisconsin, United States - UWRJ-L119-311C-1 | ecosystem: Environmental > Terrestrial > Plant litter >...
CAAACACTCCTAAGGATACCTTTACATCAGCCGGCTCTGTAAATACAATTATAAAACAGGTTGAAAAAAATAGCGAACTGTAATAAATCAGCTCATGCAAAAAGAAATCAGCGTTCTAAGGAAAGAATTAACTAATGAGCTCCATGACATTCTCTGTTATTGGTTAAACAATACCATTGATAAAAAAAACGGTGGCTTTATTGGCCAGATTGACCATAATGAAGAAAAGAACTCCAAAGTAGAAAAAGGTTCAGTACTGAACGCAAGAATTCTTTGGTCATTTTCTTCCGCCTATCAGTTAATCCATGATGAGGAATTAAAACTTACCGCTAAACGCGCTTTCGAATTTATTGGTGCAAACTTTTATGACAAAGAATATGGCGGAATTTACTGGAGTTTAAACGCTGACAAAACTCCTAAAGACACTAAAAACCAAATCTATGCACTTGCGTTTACAATCTATGGACTGTCAGAATACTTTCTGATCTCACAGGACGAAAAGGCATTAGAACTCGCAATTGCCTTATATAACAAAATAGAACAATACAGTTACGACCCAATTAACAAAGGTTATTTTGAAGCCTTTACCCAAGACTGGAAACCAATAGCCGACTTACGTCTTAGCGACAAGGATGCCAACGAAAAAAAGACAATGAATACGCATCTCCACATAGTGGAAGCCTATGCCAATCTGTATAAAGTCTGGCCGGATGCAAATTTGAATTCTAAAATCATAGAATTACTCGAAGTTATAGAAACCTATTTCATCAATACCAAAACCGGACATCTCAGATTATTCTTTGATGAAAACTGGAAAGAAAAACCTGATGTAATTTCATATGGACATGATATTGAAGCCGCATGGCTGCTTCTCCAATGTGCTGAAATTTCGGAACAGGCAGATCTTATAGAACGCTATAAAAAATATGCGCTCCTGATTACAGACGCTACTCGCAAAGGTATCGATCAGGATGGCGGGTTATGGTATGAATATAATCCGGAAACGGATGAATTGATCAGGGAAAAACATTGGTGGCCACAAGCGGAACTGTTGATCGGATTTTTCAATGCCTGGGAACTCACCGCAGACGAAAGTTATCTGACCGTAGTAATGAATAACTGGAAATTCATCAAAAAATACCTTATTGACCCTAAAAACGGGGAATGGTTTTGGGGTGTAAATGCTGATTATACGATAATACCAAAAGATAAGGCCGGCTTCTGGAAATGTCCCTACCACAACAGCCGCGCCTGTATTGAATTGATTAACCGTATTAAAAAAGCAGAAAATGAAAAAGTCTTATCCTAAAATAGCCCTTCTATTATTTATTACCGCTTTTTACAGTTGTTCATCAGACAATAGTAATAAAGAATCCGATCCTGTCATAACACCTCCCGAAACCGACATCCTTACCACATCCAATGTCCGTTCCCATATGGTCGATGCAACCGCAACTGACGAAACCGTAGCCCTGTTTTACAATCTCAAGAAACTTTCTAAAACAAGATTTGCAATCGGACAACAAGATGCCTTCAACGCATTCTATAATGACGCCTCAGGCATCTCAGATATCAAAAAAACCACCAGCCACGACCCTGCCCTACTGGGGTCCGATTTTATGTTTATTACCGATAAGGAAAATAACGGACAAACCTCAAATTGGTTCCATCAGCAGGAAGTAATCATTACCGATGACGCCAAAGAAGCCTATACAAAAGGAATGATTAATACCTTCTGCTGGCATTTAAGAGAGCCATATCACGAAAATAGCTTCTACGCAGCAGACATGACCGAAACTGAAAAAGCTAATGCCTTCAGAAGTATTTTACCCGGAGGTGCCAACCATGCATGGTTCAAACTAAAACTCGATAAAGTTGCAGAAGTGGTATCCAGCCTAAAAGATAATAATGGCCAACTAATACCAATCATTTTTAGGCCCTTTCATGAATTTGATGGCAGCTGGTTCTGGTGGGGCGCCAACTACTGTTCGCCGGAAGAATACAAAACCGCCTACAAATTTCTAGTCGATTACCTAAAAAACACCAAAGGGGTACACAACATATTATACGCGTTCTCGCCAGATAATTCCTATACTGATTCAAACGCCTACCTAAGCCGCTACCCTGGTGATGACTATGTAGACATATTGGGAATGGATAACTATGGCGATTTTAACAATCAGGGCCAAACCGGGGCTAACACAGCCAATACAAAACTTAAAATGATTTCCGACCTGGCACTAACAAAAGTAAAAATTGCAGCACTGACAGAAACAGGTTATCAGGTTACTGCTGCCAATGCTCCTGTTAACGGCTGGTTTTCTAATTACCTATACAATGCACTGACTGAAAATGGTATTCAGGTAAGTTTTGTAATGTTCTGGAACAATAGCCAGAATGCTTATTACGTACCTACACCATCAAATCCTAATGCCGCCGATTTTACTAATTTTGTATCCAAACCAAAGGCAACCCTAATTAATAACTTACCTAATATGTACGCGCTGCCCAACTAAAACCAAACCTCATTTGGATTTGTTATCAGCCCGCAGCATCTACTTTTCTAATATAACAATTATGAAGAATACTCTCTCTATACTGCTCCTTACTCTATTAGCCCTTTCGGCAACTGGCTGCACTGCACAAAAGCAGTCTTTTATCACTGTAAAAGGAACAGCGTTTTATAAGGATGCGAAGCCATATTCATATATAGGCGCAAATTATTGGTATGGAGCATTACTGGCTTCTAAAAAATACGGGGACAGGGACAGGCTAATCCGCGAACTTGACTTAATGAAGAAAAATGGTATCGACAATTTAAGGATCCTCGCCGGAGCTGAAGGCGGGACTTATGATTATACCGTTACCCCAGCACTCCAGGATAAACAGGGAAAATATAACGCCGATCTGCTTGATGGCCTGGACTTCCTGCTTTATGAAATGGGAAAACGCAAACTGTATGCTGTATTATACCTAAACAATAACTGGGAATGGTCAGGCGGTATGTCCCAATATCTTGAATGGAACGGATATGGCAAAATCCCAAATCCAAATATAAAACCAAACACCTGGCCACAATTTATGGCATATACGACTCAATTCCACAGTTGCGGGCCATGTAAAGAAGCATTTGAAAATCATATCCGATTTATATTAGGAAGAGAAAATACGTACACAAAAAAGAAGTATACAGAAGATACAGCAATTATGGCCTGGCAAATTGCCAACGAGCCACGGGTCCTTACTATAGAAAACGAAAAGGCCTTTACAACATGGCTAAATGAAGTAGTAGACCTAATCGATAAACTGGATAAAAACCACCTGATTTCTACCGGATCAGAAGGAAAAGCAGGGTCAAATGATGACATCAAAACATTTGAGAGAACCCACACCAATCCTAAAATTGATTACCTAACCATGCACATTTGGCCCAAAAACTGGGGTTGGTATAAAATCGAAGATGAAAAAGCAAGCACACAGGTTGCCATTCAAAAAGCTACTGCTTATATCGACGAGCATATTGCTGTCGCAAAAATGCTTAATAGACCTATCGTAATAGAGGAATTTGGCCTACCACGTGAAAAGGAAAGCTTATTGGCAGCCTCATCAGCTGCTAATAGGGATTTATTATACAAAGCTTTTTTTGAAAGGCTCGTAAAAAGCCATACCGGTAAAGAAGCCTTAGCAGGTGTCAACTTCTGGGGATTCGGAGGCGAAGGAAAAGCCGTAAATGAAACAGGCAAATGGAATAAAGGTGACGCTTTTACAGCAGACCCACCCCAAGAGCCACAAGGTTTAAACACCGTATTTTCATCCGATTCATCAACTCTGGAACTCATTAAAAAATACAACCAATTACTAAAATAACACAAGCAGAATACACCTCGTAGTTTCACTCTCCTAACAGGTCTTTTTCGACCTGTTAGGTATTCTACTCTATAGATAAGCTAAAACAATTCGCCTGTCCCACGCTATAAACTAATCCCGTTTATTAAAAATATAGTTGGTATATTTGTGCCTATTAAGTTCTTTACTTTATTTCTTTCAAAAGGGAAAGGTTTCCAGTTATACTGGAATTAATAGGGAATCGTGTGTAAATCACGAACTGTCGCGCAACTGTAAGTAACGCCAAAAGTTTTTACCCATGTTGTCCACTGTCATTAAATGATGGGAAGGACGGTAAAAATGTTACAAGTCAGGAGACCTGCCTTTACCAATTTGACAATGCTTTCGCGGTTTGAAGTTTATTGGTTATCTTATTTTTAGGGGATTCTTATGTTTACTCCTGATCATCTATTCCCACCACTTCTTAAGGCATTGTGAAATCCTGCAAAGGGCTTTTAACTAATTTTATTAATTTTTTAAAAGCAGAAAAAATGCTCACAAACAACCTTGGCTACCCTAGAATCGGTAGCAACAGAGAACTCAAAAAAGCCTGTGAAAACTATTGGTCAGGCCAAATTACATTACAGGAACTAATCGAAACGGGTAAACAGATCCGTTTACAAAACTGGCAGTTGCAGCAAAGTGCCGGAATCGACTTAATCCCCTCGAACGATTTTTCATTCTATGACCAGGTACTCGATTTATCACTTGCAGTTAATGCAATTCCCAAACGTTACGAAGCTCTAAAGACAGCCAATGCCACAGACCTTTATTTTGCAATGGCAAGAGGCCATCAGGAAAATGGGTATGACATCACAGCGATGGAAATGACAAAATGGTTTGATACCAATTACCATTATATAGTTCCAGAATTTTATAAGAACCAGGAATTCCAATTGTTCTCTACAAAAATCGTAGATGAATTTATCGAAGCAAAAAACAATGGTATTATTACCAAACCTGTAATATTAGGCCCAGTATCCTATCTCCTACTGGGAAAAGAAAAAGAAGCAGGATTTGACAGGATCGACCTGATTCAACAACTACTGCCTGTATATCTTAGGATTATCTCTGAACTTGTAAAAAATGGCGCAGAATGGATACAGTTTGACGAACCCTTCCTATCCCTGGATTTAAATGACACTGAAAAAAAGGCTTTTGAATATACCTACACTACAATAAAACAAGCATTTCCTGAATTAAAAACGCTGCTTGCAACCTACTTTGAAGGACTAAAAGACAACGCATCCCTGGCTATTGCCCTTCCCGTTTGTGCACTACATATTGACCTGGTCAGAAATCCTGAACAGTTACAGGAAATACTTTCTATAATACCAAATAGCCTAAGCCTGTCTCTCGGTATCGTAGACGGTAGGAATATCTGGAAGAATGACTTCAGGAATTCCCTTAAAATCATAGATAAAGCCGCAGCCAAAATTGGCAAAGAAAGAATCTTTATTGCTCCCTCCTGCTCGCTGTTACATTCTCCATGCGACCTGGACTCAGAAACCAATGATGCAGTCCTGACTCCAGAAATAAAACAATGGCTGGCTTTTGCAAAACAAAAAATAGACGAAACCGTAACACTCAAACAACTCGCCAATAGTGACAACATTACTCACGCAGCCGTCAAATTAAAAGAAAACATTGAAGCGAACGAACTTCGTAAAACAGCTGTACTTATCCACAATCCAAAGGTTGAGGAACGTATGGCTGGTGTAACCGAAGCCGACTCTCATAGAAAAAGCAAATTTGAGATCAGAAAGCAATCACAGGCTAAATCACTGGATTTACCTCTGTTTCCTACTACTACTATCGGTTCGTTTCCCCAAACGGCCGAAGTACGTAGCTGGAGAGCCCAATTCAAAAAAGGAGCCCTTACGCAAAGCCAGTATGACACCCTAATTCAGAAAGAAACAGAAGAAACTATCCGATTTCAGGAAGAAATCGACATGGATGTTCTCGTCCATGGAGAATTTGAGCGTAATGATATGGTAGAATATTTTGGAGAACAGCTAGAAGGCTTTACCTTTACGAAAAATGGTTGGGTACAAAGTTACGGGAGTCGCTGCGTAAAACCTCCGATAATTTATGGTGATGTGTCACGTCCAAATCCCATGACAGTCAAGTGGTCAGCCTACTCGCAGTCGATTACAACTAAGATTGTAAAAGGAATGCTAACAGGCCCTGTTACCATTTTGCAATGGTCTTTTGTAAGAAATGACCAGCCCAGATCGGAAACTTGTACGCAAATAGCGCTTGCAATCCGGGATGAAGTTAGTGATTTGGAGAAAGCAGGCATAAGAATTATACAAATTGATGAGCCAGCAATACGGGAAGGCTTACCTTTACGTAAACAAGATTGGCAAAATTATTTGGAATGGGCAGTAAAAGCATTTCGCATTTCAGCCGGCAGTGTTACAGATGAGACACAGATTCATACGCATATGTGTTATTCTGAATTTAATGACATCATTACAAACATAGCCGATATGGATGCTGATGTAATAACAATAGAATGTTCACGTTCGCAGATGGAATTGCTGGATGCGTTCGCAGATTTTAAATACCCTAATGAAATAGGGCCTGGGGTATACGATATCCACAGTCCAAGGGTTCCTTCCAGAGAGGAAATGATTTTTCTGCTTGAAAAAGCAGCTGTTGTCATTCCCGCAGAACAACTTTGGGTAAATCCAGACTGTGGACTTAAAACTCGCCATTGGGAAGAAACAAAAAAAGCACTGATCGAGATGGTCGCTGCTGCAAAGGAAATGAGAGTCCGGCAATCCGTACTCGTATAATTATTAATTCATTTTAAATTTTGCCTGGAGGCATTTACCCTTCAGGCAAAAATTTAAAAATAAGGCTTTAAAAAGCAAACTATTACAAAGTAAATGAACAATAGAGTTAATGCAGTAATTACATCTTCAGGAGGATATGTTCCTGAGACTATTTTAGACAATAAAATGCTGGAGAATATGGTAGACACTACCGAAGAATGGATAATCTCCCGCACCGGAATTAAGGAAAGACGAATCCTTGATAAAAATTTATCCACCTCAGACATGGCTGCATTGTCCATAAAAAACCTGCTTGAGAATTCAAATGTAAGTCCAGAAGAAATCGAGTGTGTGATTCTTGCAACATCAACACCAGATGTAATCCTGACACCCACTGCAAGTATGGTGTGTGAAAAGGCCGGACTAAAAAACGCATGGGGATTTGACCTTAATGCTGCCTGTAGTGGATTCCTATACGCACTTTCCACAGGTGCCGCATTTATAGAAAGCCAGCGTTATAAAAAAATTATTGTCGTAGGCGCTGACCAGATGAGCGCCATTGTTAATTACGAAGACCGAAATACCTGTATCCTTTTTGGAGATGGAGCCGGAGCTGTGTTGCTTGAACCTTCTACCGACGGAAATGGAATTAAGGATAATATATTCAAAACTGACGGTAACGGAACCCAATTTCTATCCGTTCCTGCAGGTGGATCTATTGCACCCGCAACTGCAGAGACAATAGCAGAAAAAAAACACTTTGTACAACAGGACGGAAAAACAGTATTTAAAAATGCTGTCAAAGGAATGAGCAGTGCCTGCCTGGAGCTTATGCAACGCAATAATCTGGTTTCAGATGCTATTGACTGGATTATACCTCATCAGGCTAATTTGCGCATTATACAGGCTGTTAGTGACAGACTTGATTTCCCAATTGAAAAAGTAAAGGTCAACATACAGAAATACGGCAATACAACCGCCGCCACCATTCCACTTTGCATCTGGGATTTTAAGGATGACTTCAAGGAAGGTGATACCATTTTACTTACTGCCTTCGGAGCAGGTTTTACCTGGGGAAGCACGCTACTGCAATGGGGAAAGATGAGAAAATAAGATAATGCAGCAGCAAATAAAAAAACAATAAATGACATTAGAAGAAAGAATAAATGCTGCCGAAACGCACATATTTAAAGCCGTATTTCCTAACACTACAAACCACTACGATACCCTGTTTGGCGGAACTGCAATGCAGCTGATGGATGAAGTTGCATTTATTACCGCAACCCGCTTTAGCCGACAAAGGGTAGTAACGGTAAGCAGTGACCGTATCGACTTTAAAAAACCAATACCCGCAGGTACCTTCGCCGAACTAATCGGAAAGATTACCCATATCGGAAATACCAGTATGCAAGTACATGTTGAGATTTTTGTAGAGAAAATGTATTCTTATGAAAGAGAAAAAGCAATTACCGGCAATTTCACTTTCGTAGCCGTAAATGACAATAAAGAGCCAATCATGATCCTTAAGTAATTAGATATATTACCCAAAATTCAAGGCAATAACAAGAAATCATGTTTATTATTACAACATACATTTTACAATATACCTTCCTAAACCATACTATTTAAGTATCTTTTCTATTCTGACCAGCTCATCGTCAAAGAAATGAATATTTTCAAGACTTGCGATATTGTCATTGAGCTGTTTAACAGAACTGGCTCCTATTAATACCGATGTGACCCTAAAGTCTTTTAATAGCCATGCTATAGCCATTTGTGCTAGCGACTGGTTTCTCATCTGGGCTATTTTACTAAGTTGTGTTATTTTTTTCAGCTTTTGCTCTGTAACTTCCTGAACCTGTAAATGACCGTTTGGGTTAGAGGCTCTTGAGCCTTCGGGAATACCATTGATATACTTGTCTGTCAACAATCCCTGAGCCAATGGTGAGAAAGCAATACACCCAACACCGCGCTCTTCCAAAACAGTAAGCAAACGATCTTCTACCCATCTTTCAAACATAGAATACTTTGCCTGGTGGATCACACAAGGAGTTCCTAATTGCTTTAGTATCTGCGTGGCTTCCTGGGTTTGTTCGGCATTATAATTTGATATCCCGGCATACAATGCTTTACCGCTTCTTACGGCATAATCCAACGCCATCATTGTTTCTTCAATCGGTGTCTCAGGATCTGGACGGTGGGAATAAAATATATCTACATAATCCAGCTTTAGCCGCTTTAGGCTCTGGTCAAGGCTGGAAAGCAAATACTTTCTGGAACCCCAGTCTCCATAAGGGCCTTCCCACATTTTATAACCCGCCTTAGTCGAGATAATAATCTGATCCCTTAAATTTCCCTGAAAGTTATTGTTCAATATCTTTCCAAAGTTTTCCTCTGCCGAACCAGGAACCGGGCCGTAATTATTAGCCAGGTCAAAATGTGTGATTCCCTGATCAAATGCAGCTTTGGCAATAGCCTCCGCATTGTCAAAATCATCTACAGAACCGAAATTATGCCATAACCCTAATGCTATTTGTGGCAGTAGTAAACCGCTTCTTCCAGATCTGTTATATTCCATGTTTTTATTTAAATATACGGATTTATTCTTTAGTAAGCTTTTTATATTACCGCTGGGCAAATCTCGATATTGAGTTACCTCTAATACTTATCCTAACAGGTATTGCTGCTGTTAGGTATTAAAAAACAACCACCTGATTAAATCACTGTAGAGAATCAAATATTATTGAAGTTCAAATACTCCTTCTAATCCATCGTTTGAATTGCCACCTACCAATACCTTGAATGTTCCTGCCTCAACCAGGTAATTCCCTTCGTTATTATAGAACCCCAACTCTTTTTCAGTCAATGTAAAACTAACCGTTTTGGTCTCCCCTTTTTTAAGCGTAAGAAGCTCAAATCCCTTCAGTTCTTTTACCGGTCTGGCCAAACTTGCTGCCTCATCATGTATATACAATTGAACCACCTCTTTTCCGTCATATTTTCCTGTGTTGGTCACCTCTACAGAAACTTTTACAGGTTCTCCTTTTTTTACAGCCTTACTGACCTTTAAGTTTTTATACCCAAATGAAGTATAACTTAATCCAAAGCCAAAAGCAAACAATGGCGTTTTTTCTACATCTGTATAATGCGACCAAAACACGTTTTTATCACTATCCACTGGTCTGCCTGTACTGTAATTATTATAATAAATAGGCACCTGCCCTACATTCCTTGGAAACGACATTGGCAGTTTACCACTCGGATTATAATCTCCATACAATACCTGCGCTACAGCATTTCCTGTTTGTGTCCCCAGATGCCATGCCTCTACTATAGCAGGAATATTTTTGGCAGCCCATGGAATAGACAAGGGCCTTCCATTGTTTAACACCAATACTACATTTGGATTTACTTTATAAATCTCTTCCAGCAATTCCTGTTGGTTACCGGGTAAGTCAAGATTAGTCCTGCTTCTCCCTTCCCCACTCTGGAAACCGTGTTCCCCCAAAACAATAACTACAACATTCGCATCTTTAGCGATCTTTTTAGCAGCTTCAAATCCACTCTTGTCGGTAGTATTAAAAACTAGCTCGTCCAGAAAAGTAGTTTTCCCTATTGTAAGGTCGCTTCCTTTTTCATATGACAGCTGATTATCTTTGTACTGTTGCATCCCCTCCAATACAGATACTGCTGTATTATTGTCAGACGCTATCCTCCAGCTCCCCAACGGACTGTTTTTATCATTT
>Ga0247810_10002395_pt1 | contig 10406 bp, 9 predicted proteins | sample UWRJL119311C1_FD_179918 | JGI IMG/M metagenome (GOLD analysis project Ga0247810, IMG submission 179918) | Plant litter microbial communities from Arlington Agricultural Research Station in Wisconsin, United States - UWRJ-L119-311C-1 | ecosystem: Environmental > Terrestrial > Plant litter >...
AAAACCACCAAAGCCTCCGCCACCGCTTCCACGGCCCAGACTGCTTAAGATAATTATGTCAGCCAAATCGATGCCGCCGCCGCGATTGCCACCATTTCGATTGTTTTTATTTTTCGAAATAATAATGATAATAACGACAAACACAATGATAAAGAAAATCAAACCGCCCGGATTTGAATCTCCAGAATCTTGTTTTCGCTTGCCTTTGTATTTTCCTTTTAAAACATCAAAAATAGCATCGGTTCCTTTGTCCAAGCCTTTGTAATAACTGCCTGCCTTAAACTCGGGTATAATTACGTTTCTTGTCAATTCTCCGATAATTCCAGCCGATAAACGGTCTTCAACGCCATATCCGGCAGAAATCCAAATCTTACGCTCTTTTTCCGCTAACAAAACAATCACACCGTTGTCATTTTCTTTTGAACCGCCGATTCCCCAGGTTTGTCCCCATTTTGGAGTCAAAATCCCGATGTCTTCTCCTTTCAAAGATTCAATCGTAATTACCACGATTTGAGTTGAAGTGGAATCAGAATATTTAATCAGTTTGTTTTCCAGGGCAGACTTCTCCGAAGCATTCATTATTTCGGCATAATCATAAACGCTGGTCTGAAATGTTGGAACAGGAGGAATGTCGTACTGTGCGAAGCCGACGCTAATTTGGAGCAAGAAAAAAATCAATAAAGACTTCAGTTTCCAATTGGAATTTGTGTTTTTCATTTTTTGGAATTTAGTTCTTTATCCTTTTGAAATTTCGTTTGATAACTCGTCGGTGTCTGCGCTTGTAAAAGGGAAATAGTGTTGCAGCTTTTCGCCAGCTCTTAAAATTCCCGCAACCAGTCCATCCTTATACTTTTTCTCTTTAAAATTAGAAATTACGACATCGCGCGTACAGTCCCAAAAATCGCTTTCTACAACCTTGTCAATGCCTTCATCGCCAATGATGGCAAAAGCATGGTCCGCAACTCCCACATAAAACAAGACACCATTCCTTGCGGAAGTGGTGTCCATTTTTAAGTAGTGAAAAACTTCCTGGGCTCTTTCGAGCGGTTGCTTTTCCGTATGATGTTCGATGTGAACTCTTATTTCTCCCGACGTATTTTTTTCAGCTTGAGAAATCGCTTTTACAATTTCGGCCTCTTCTGCAGCGGTTAAAAAATCTTCTACTTTTGACATAATTATTTATGTTTTTAGATTCCCCCTTTGGGAGTTAAGGGGCGTTAGAATTTTACTTCTACTGGTTTTTCAGCACCTTCAGTCGACTTGAAATATGGTTTTTCAGGATACGTACCGCCTAAGAACCAGCTGTTTGGAATAGATAGGACATATCCGTTATATGCTTGAACTTGTTCGTTAAAACGTGTTCTGGCCGTTAAAATTTGGTTCTCAGTACTAGCCAATTCGTCTTGCAATTTCAAGAAGTTTTCGTTCGCTCTCAATTGCGGATACGCTTCCACAGAAACCAATAATCGTGACAAGCTAGAAGATACATTCGATTGTGCTTGTTGGAATTGCGCCATTTGCTCTGGAGTTACATTGCTTGGGTCAATTGTCACAGAAGTTGCTTTTGCACGCGCTTCTACAACAGCAGTCAATGTTCCTTTTTCGAAATCAGCGGCACCTTTTACGGTATTTACCAAGTTTCCGATAAGGTCATTTCTTCTTTGGTACGCTGTTTCCACGTTACCCCATTCTTTTCCCACGGCTTGATTGTGTTTCAATGCGGTATTTTTAATTCCCACCACCCAGAATCCGATAATTACTATTAATGCAATAATAATTCCTACAGGTATTAACCATCTTTTCATTTTGTTCTTGTTTTTAGAGTTTATTTATTGATTTGTATTTGTTTTGTTTTTATATTTTATTTTTGCTAACTGCTAACTGCTAACTGCTAACTGCTAACTGCCAACTACTACAACGCATTCTTAATACTGCTCAACTGCGCTTTAATCGATTCCAACTTGCTAATCACTTCAAATTTATCCAACGTCTTTTTCTGTCCTTCTCTCAAATGCGTTTTTGCGCCTTCTAAAGTAAAACCGCGCTCTTTCACCAAATGATAAATCAACTGAAGGTTTTTTACGTCTTCTGGAGTAAACATTCGGTTTCCTTTGGCGTTCTTTTTGGGTTGCAGAATATCAAATTCCTTGTCCCAAAAACGAATCAGTGAGGCGTTTACGTCAAAAGCCTTGGCCAATTCTCCAATGCTGTAATATCTTTTGTCTGTTGGTAAGTCTAAATGCATTAATCTAAAGATTGGTTTTCTTGGTTCGCTAATTTTGAAATGGCTGCAAATTCTGCCGCCGACATGTTTCCGTAATAAAAATTCAGAGGGTTTACGACTTCCCCGTTTTTGTGCACTTCATAATGCAAATGTGGCGCTTCTGAACGGCCCGTGCTTCCCACGTAACCGATTACGTCACCACGCTTGACTCTTTGTCCGGCTCTGACTTTGTATTTGCTCAAATGTCCGTATAATGTTTCATATCCAAATCCGTGCCGAATCACAATATGGTTTCCATAACCTGACGCGGTGTTATCCGCGCGTTCCACAACGCCATCGCCAGTCGCATAAATCGGAGTTCCAGTTTTGGCAGAAAAATCCATTCCTGCGTGAAACTTCCTGATTTTGGTGAAAGGGTCGCTTCGGTAACCAAAACCAGAAGCCATCTGGTTGAGCTGTTCATTTTTTATAGGCTGAATCGCTGGAATTGCTACCAATAATTTCTCTTTTTCCTTTGCCAATTTCAATATTTCATCCAAAGATTTCGACTGAATCACAAGCTCTTTTGAAATGACATCGACGCGTTTTGTCGTACTGACAACCAATTCGGAATTGTCATAACCTTCCAAAGCTTTATAGCGATTCACACCTCCAAAACCGGCCTTTCGCTGTTCCTCAGGAATCGGCGAGGAGTTGAAATACACTCGGTACAAATTATTGTCACGTTCCGCAACGCTTTCCAAAACTTCGTCTACTTGGTCCATTTTTTTGTTCAAGATGGCATAATTGATTTTCATATTTTCAATTTCCCGCGCCTGAAGCCTGTCCTTCGGAGTTTCAAAAAAAGGCGTATTAATCAAAATTACGAAACACAAAAAACCAAACAATCCCGAAGCCAATAAAAATAAAGCAATTACGCCTAATTTCTGTCCTTTTTTTGGCTTGATTTTTCGGTAAGCTAAATTTTCGGTATCGTAATAATATTTTACCTTTTTCATATTTTAAAATATGCTATTTTTGCACTTTTGTAGCACAAAATATATCACAAGATTTATTTCGTGTCCTATAAATTGTTGACATTGTATTTGTTATGATATTTTTTGTCATATAACACAACGTACACAAATTGTTAGACGAACAAATTTAATAAATGTTTCATTCGTTCGCCTTTTTATTTTGCAATAATAAATTTAAAATGTTGACGGTTCAAAATCGCTTTGCAAAGCCTTGAACCTTTAACCCTAGACCTTAAACCAATTTTCAATGAAATCACAAGATATCAGAAAGCAGTTTCTACAATTTTTTGAAAGCAAAGGACATTTAATCGTTCCTTCGGCGCCAATCGTTCTAAAAGATGACCCCACCTTGATGTTCAACAACTCAGGAATGGCGCAGTTTAAAGAATATTTTTTGGGCAACGCCACGCCAAAAAGCAACAGAATTGCCGACACGCAAAAATGTCTTCGTGTTTCAGGAAAGCACAATGATTTGGAGGATGTAGGTTTTGATACGTACCACCATACCATGTTTGAAATGCTTGGCAATTGGTCGTTTGGAGATTATTTCAAAAAAGACGCTATCAATTGGGCTTGGCAATTGCTGACCGAAGTATATAGAATTCCGAAAGAAAATCTTTACGTTTCTGTTTTCGAAGGAAATCCGGCAGAAAATGTGCCTTTTGACCAAGAAGCGTGGGATATTTGGAAAGAATTGATTGACGAAGACCGAATCATTTTAGGAAATAAAAAAGATAATTTCTGGGAAATGGGCGACCAAGGTCCGTGTGGTCCTTGCTCAGAAATCCACGTCGATTTGAGAACTGCAGAAGAAAAAGCACAAGTTTCCGGAAAAAGTTTGGTGAACAATGACCATCCGCAAGTGGTGGAAATTTGGAACAACGTTTTCATGGAATTCAATCGAAAAGCTGATGGTTCGCTTGAAAAATTACCAGCACAGCACGTTGATACAGGAATGGGTTTTGAACGTTTGTGCATGGCTCTGCAAGGCGTGACTTCCAATTATGATACCGATGTTTTTACACCGCTTATCGAAGAAGTGGAGAAAATTACAGGAAGGAAATACACTTCAAACGAAGTTAAAAATGTAAGCGAAGAGCAAGATAAAACAAACATCGCAATTCGTGTGATTGTGGACCACGTTCGCGCGGTGGCGTTTGCAATCGCAGACGGACAGTTGCCTTCAAACACAGGCGCAGGTTACGTAATCAGAAGAATTTTGCGCAGAGCGATTCGATACGGATTTACATTTTTAGATACAAAAGAACCGTTTATTTACAAATTGGTGGCTGTTTTGGCTAACCAAATGGGCGAATTTTTCCCAGAAATCAAGTCACAGCAGAATTTGGTTACCAATGTAATTCGTGAGGAAGAAGCTTCGTTTTTGAGAACTCTGGACCAGGGATTGCAGTTGCTGGAAAATGTCGTAAAAGACACCAAAGGACAAGAAGTTTCTGGAGCAAAAGCCTTTGAATTATACGATACCTTCGGTTTTCCAAAAGATTTGACAGCCTTGATTTTGAAAGAAAAAGGAATGTCTTATAACGAAACAGAATTTGAAGCTGAATTGAAAAAACAGAAAGACCGTTCTCGCGCCGCTTCTGAAACTTCAACTGACGACTGGACGATTTTGGTGGAAGGAAATACCGAAACTTTCGTGGGTTATGACGAAGTCGAGAGAGAAGTAAAAATCACAAGATATAGAAAAGTAGATTCTAAAAAAGACGGTAAACTGTACCAAATCGTTTTAGATAATACGCCTTTTTATCCAGAGGGCGGTGGTCAAGTGGGTGATAAAGGAACGCTTTTTACGCCAAACCAAGCCATCGAAATTTTAGATACTAAGAAAGAAAACAACCTGATTTTACATTTTACCAAAGAATTGCCAGAAAATCCAGAAGGAAAATTCATGGCGTTGGTGAATACAAAATTACGCAGCGAATCTGCGAGCAATCACTCGGCGACGCACTTGCTGCACCAAGCGTTACGCCACATTTTAGGAACGCACGTGGAGCAAAAAGGTTCGTTGGTTTCGCCAAACTATCTTCGATTTGACTTTTCGCATTTTGCAAAAGTGACCGAAGAAGAATTGCAGGAAGTGGAAATTTTTGTGAACTCTAGAATTCAAGAACAATTGCCGTTAATCGAAAGACGTGACATTCCATTTAAGCAAGCGGTGGAAGAAGGCGCGATGGCGTTGTTCGGAGAAAAATATGGCGACAATGTTCGTGCGATAAAATTTGGAGAAAGTATGGAACTTTGTGGCGGCATTCACGTGAAAAATACCGCGGAAATCTGGCACTTTAAAATTGTTTCGGAAGGAGCAGTTGCGGCAGGAATCCGAAGAATTGAGGCGATTACCAATGAAGGCGTAAAAGCCTATTTTGCTTCGCAAGAAACGGCTTTGAAAGAAATAAAAGAAGCATTGAAAAATCCGCAAGATTCATTGAAAGCAGTCGTTTCATTGCAAGATGAAAATGCGAAATTGAAGAAACAAGTGGAAGCTTTATTAAAAGAAAAAGCGAAAAACTTGAAAGGAGAATTGGCTTCCGAAATCCAAGAAATCAATGGCGTGAAATTCTTGGCAAAACAAGTCGATTTGAACGCAGAAGGAGCAAAAGACTTGGCTTATGAATTGGGAGCTTTAGGTACGAATGTATTTCTAGTTTTGGCTACAGCCGATGAAGGAAAACCAATGCTGACGTGTTATGTTTCAAAAGAATTAGTTGCAGAAAAAAATCTAAACGCCGGACAAGTCGTTCGCGAATTAGGAAAATATATTCAAGGAGGCGGTGGCGGACAGCCTTTCTTCGCTACAGCGGGAGGAAAGAACGTCGCTGGAATCAAGGAAGCTTTGGAAAAAGCAATTGACTTTGTGAAATAAATTGCAGATTTCAGTTTGCAGAAAAATAGAAAACCACAACGATTATGTTGTGGTTTTTTTCTTTTAAAGTGATTCTGCATATTTTTTAAAATTGTCTAAAATGGCCTGCCAGCCTGCTTTTTGAAATTCTAAAGGATGTGTATTTTCTGGGTCAAAAGTTTCGGCGACTTTTGTGCTTTCGCCCAAATCTTCGAAAGAAACAGAAACTTCTCTGCCGTCAGGCATCGCATACGCTATGGTTTTTAAATCTTCGACTTTCGTGTATTTTCCTTCGAAGTCAAAGCCCATGCTTCCGTCTTTCGCTTCCATTCTAGCCCTAAAGATGCCACCAACTTTTAAATCGTTCTCTGCTTTTGGCGAATGCCAATCGTCTGAAGCGAAATTCCAATTAATGATATGCTGAGGTTCTGTCCAACTTTCCCAAACGGTCTTAATTGGCGCTTTTACTGTAGTTCCAATGGTGATTTTTTGTTTTGGATTTTCCATTTGTTTTTTGTTTTTGTTTCAAATATAAAAGTAAATAAAATTCTAGAAAAGTTTAATTGTTGGACAGCACTCCGAAGGTTTTTTTAAAATTGAATTCATCAAATTTAGGTTTACATACAAAGAAAGGTGTGGTCGATTTAACGGATAAAAATTTTAAGGCTTTAATTTATAATCGTATTTTTAAGCTTTCAAATCATTTTAAAAGCATCCACAATGCGCAAAATTTTCTCCATTCTACTCTTATTAGTTCTTTCCTTCCAACTTCATGCACAAGAAACGTATGTATTTTTTGGTTCCTACAATTGGGACAAAAACAAGCCCGGAATTTATGTTTATGAGTTGAATCAAGAAACAGGCAAGCTCAGTAAAGTGACAGAAGCAAAAGGAATTTACAATCCATCGTTTATCACGCTATCGCCAAACGGAAAGTTCCTGTACGCGTGTACAGACACGAAAACGCCTGTGGGAAGCGTGAGTAGTTTTTCGTTCAATCCAAAGGAAAAAGAATTGATTTTTTTAAATAGCCAGCCAAGTGGTGGCGAAAATCCGGTGTATGTTTCGGTTCATAAAAGCGGAAAATGGCTTGCCAATGCTAATTATAACGATGGAAGCTTGTCTGTATTCCCGCTTTCCGAAGATGGGAAGATTCAGCCTTCTGTACAAAATATAAAATATACTAGCGAAGGAAGCGTGAATCCAAAAAGGCTAGACCATTCGCATGTGCATAGTGCGGTTTTTTCTCATGATTTCAAGAATATTTATTTCCCAGATTTAGGTTCGGACAAAATTAGAAGTTTTCAGTTTAAGGAAAATGAAAAGGAACCGTTGGTTTTGCCCGAAACTTTTGTAAAAACAGAAGCTGGTTTTGGCCCGCGCCACTTGAGTTTTCATCCGAATGGAAAAGTCGGTTACGCGATTGGAGAACTTTCGGGAGAATTGAACGTTTACGATTATAATTCGGGGAAATTGGATTTAATCCAAAAAATAAAGACACATCCCGACGATTTAACCGAAGGTTTTGAAAGTTCAGACGTGCACGTTTCGCCTGACGGAAAGTTTTTGTATGCCACGAACAGAGGCAAAGAAAATAATATCGCAATATTTTCTGTAGCCAAAAACGGAACTTTGAAAAGTATTGGATACCAATCAGTTTTGGGAAAACATCCGCGAACTTTTGCCATTGACCCCTCTGGAAATTTTTTGATTGTGACGAATGTGAATTCCTCTGATGCTGTTGTTTTTAGGAGAAATTTGAAAACAGGTTTATTAGAGAAAACAGATAGCGTTTCGATGGAAAATGTGACTTGCGTGCAGATTCAGAAGTACTAAATATAAAGCGCTAAACTTCCTATCTTTGCAATTCTGAAAATTATAAAAATGCAATTCACAACGCCAATTCCAATCGAAAAAAGCAATCACCAAATTGATTACAATTCAAAAATTGTATCGTTAGGTTCTTGTTTTGCGGTAAACATTGGAGAAAAGTTTGAGCATTATAAATTTCAAAATAGCATTAATCCGTTTGGGATTTTGTTTCATCCGTTGGCTTTGGAAAAAATTATTTCGAAAGCAATTTTGAAAGATAAATTTTCAGAAGAGGATATTTTTTTTCACAACGAAAGATGGCATTCGTTCGATGTTCATTCTGATTTGAGCGCGTCTGATAAAGCACAGTTTTTAAAAACGATCAATTCCAATTTAGAAAAATTGCATTCTGATTTGCTCGAAAGTTCGCATGTCATTATCACATTAGGAACGTCTTGGGTCTATCGGAATTTGAAATCGGATGAAGTTGTCGCGAATTGTCATAAAGTTCCGCAAAAGGCTTTTAAAAAGGAATTGCTTTCGGTTGAAGACATAAAAATTAGTTTAGAAAAGATTATTGAGAAAATAGCGTCCTTAAATAAAAAAGTAAAAATCATTTTCACGATTTCGCCAGTTCGCCATATCAAAGACGGTTTTGTCGAAAATCAATGGAGCAAAGCCAATTTAATTTCCGCTGTCCATTCAGTGGTTTCAATTCCCCCTTTGGGGGTTAGGGGGCTTTATTTTCCCAGCTATGAAATCATGATGGACGAACTTCGCGATTACAGATTTTACGCCGAAGATATGATTCATCCAAACCAAACTGCGATTGATTATATCTGGAAAAGATTTTCTGAAACCTGGATTTCTAAAGAAGCATTTTCGACTTTGCAAGAAATTGAAAACATTCAAAAAGGCTTAAATCATCGACCTTTTAACGAAAAATCAGAGCAACATCTGCTTTTTTTGGACAAATTGAAACAGCGAATTTCGATTTTAGAACAACAGTTTCCGCTGATGAAATTCTAAATTTTAGTTTGGCTCGATACTTGCTTTTTAGGAATTAATTAAAATGATTTTCTCTTTAAAATCTTTAACTTTATAAAAAAACTTATGCGCAGAATACTTCTTATTGTTGGAGTTGTGGTAGTTATTTTCTTGGCTTTTCGCTTTTGCGAATTTAAAAAGAGCGATGGAGAAACGATTGAATATGACACCAATTTAATCCAGGAACGCATCGTTAATGTTGGGAAATTGATTGTCACCGAAGGTCATTTTGCTGAGGTTTTGACGTACAAAGACCAAGACAAATATTTGATGGATATGGTTTCGTTTGAGAAAAAAGCATTAGTGATTGTCAATGCCGATGTGACTGTGGCTTATGATTTGCGCCAGATGAAATATGATATCGACGAAAAAAACAAAGAAATTACGATAACTTATATCCCAAAGGAAGAAATAAAAATCAATCCCGATATCAAGTTTTATGACGTGAACCAAAGCCGAATGAATCCATTTACGGGCGATGATTATAACAAAATCAATAAAACGGTAAAGGCGAATTTAGCGAAGAAAATTGAAAAATCTACGTTGAAATCCAATGCTAAAAATAGACTCATCAGCGAACTTTCGAAGATTTTGATAACCACAAATTCGATGGGCTGGACGTTAAAATACGACGGCGAAACGGTAAATGAAGAATCTTTGGATAAAGTTTTGCTTTAAAAAAAAGAAAACCGCAGATTCGTAGATTTTTAAATTCATCTGTGAATCTGCGGTTTTTTATTTACTATGATTTATTTTTTCAACCTGCGACCCGAGACTGAAATTCGAATCGAAGAAACGATTTGCGGTTCTTTTTATACGTTTTCTTTTTCAAAAATCAATTCCAGTCCGCCAGAAATCAAATGTGCAATTTCAGGACGGTTTTGTTTTTGTTTTTCTAAATACAAAATCACTTTTTGAAGTAATTCCGCTTCGCTATTTTTATCTAAAATTTCAGCAATCTCTACAGCCAAGAGCCAATCTTTTGGGTGATTTTCTACCAAATTTTCGAAGGTTTTTTCAATCGTCATAAACGATGTCTTCCCTTCGCGAATATTTCTGATGTTCAAGTAAAGACTTTCTAATTCTTCTCTTTCGTCACTTTTCTTTGCTTTAATGGTTTTGCTCGAAGGCACATGATTTACCAAATCGAAGCTTCTCACATCGGCCGGTCCAGAAAATGCAGAGACCACTTTTTTACCAACTGCCATGTCGTAAATTCCCCATTCTGGTTGGAACAAGACCGTGTCGTTGTGCGTTACGGTGCAGTTTTTAAAGCTAATCAAGATGATTTTTCCTTGGATATTTCGGGTTCCGGTAATGATTTCTCCCGAAACAGTAATATCGCCTTGAAATTCTAAAGTAACGCGCTCGCCTTCATAAATCGCATACGCTTGCAAATCTCGCGGACTCATGTCTTCAATGGCCAAATTAATGCCCTTCAGTT